>Ga0116192_1001725_pt1 | contig 15039 bp, 9 predicted proteins | sample AD_UKC113_MetaG_FD_89876 | JGI IMG/M metagenome (GOLD analysis project Ga0116192, IMG submission 89876) | Active sludge microbial communities of municipal wastewater-treating anaerobic digesters from Hong Kong - AD_UKC113_MetaG | ecosystem: Engineered > Bioreactor > Anaerobic > Digestate | place... | reverse complement strand
CTGCTATACCAATATCAATATATCTATCTTTTAGTTTGTCTGGTAAGCTTCGTATTGCTATTCTATTTTCACAGGTTAATATAACAATGCGTTCGTCTTGAAGAATTAATTCTTTTAAAATTTCTTCATAATTCATAAATTTCTTATATTATTAATTAAATTTTCAATTTCATTTTCTGATAATTTGCAAAACCATTTGTCCACTTTATCTTCTAGTTCTTGAAAATATTTGCCTCTAATAGTGTTTGCAATAATAACTTTTGATTTATTATTTTGATAAAACTGATTTAAGGCATTTTCAATTTCTAAAAAATTATGACCATCTATTGATATTACATTCAATCCAAATGATTTTATTTTTTCTTCTAGCGGTTCCAGGGGAATTAGTTCTTCTGTTTTTTTATTTGCTTGTATTTTATTCCTATCAATGATAATAGTTAGATTATCGAGATTGTAAGCATTGGCAATTAAAAAACCTTCCCAACAAGTACCTTCATTCAACTCGCCATCACCCATAAGGCATACTACTTTATTATTTGCATTTTTGAGCTTAAGATCTAACGATACTCCTATTGAAATTGATATTAGATGTCCAAGAGAACCTGAGTGATATTCAATTCCTGGAATATTTCTATTAGGATGTAAATAAATGTTATCATCAATTGAAAGATGATTATGTATTCTTTCATTATCTAGGATATTTTCTTCAATTAATACTGAATAAAGAGCAGGAACAGCATGCCCTTTAGATAAAAAGAAAAAATCTCTGTTAGGATCTTTCAAATTTGTTTTATTGATATTTAAATAACAATCATATAAGTAAAGTATTATATCACAACAGGATAATGCTGATCCAATAAATGCGCCACCATACTTAGACATTTTCAAAATATTTTCTCTAACTCTAATAGATTTTTCTTTTAATTCATTTTTCATATTAATCTTGTTTCATTTATGTTAATCGTTTTTAACTCGTTGATGTGGTTTCTATACCAATTGACTCCTAAATACTTATTATTTATTAATAAGATATCTTTTCTTTTTTCTAATAGATTTAATATATCATATAAATCAAAGTATGGTTTTTCTTCAAATAATAAATCTACTACTGTTCGAATGAAATCATAATCTTCTAAATAGTCTAATGTCCATCTATGGCTTAATGAGTAGTTTAAACCTGTTTCCCAAAGAATATTACCTATTTTAAATTTATCAGGATTTTCCCAGAAATATGGAGTAGTATGTTCTCTTTCAAAATCTTTTTTAGCTTCTTTCCATGCTTTTTCTAATGCAGAAAAAGAAAATATTTCTACATCATTACCGTCAGGATAAGATTGTGGATGTAAGTTACTTACATAATCAAATTTATTATAATTTAAAATGTAATAATGAATTACTCTATCAATAATTTTTGGATCTATTAAAGGGCAGTCAGAAGGAATTTTTACTACTGCATCAGGATTGAATATTTTAGCTGCTTTGTAATGTCTGTCTAACAAGTCATAAGTATCTCCACGATAACAATAAGTATCGGAAATACTGCAAAGCATTTCTATAGAATCGTCATTTTTTTCTTGAGTTGTTGCTACAACTATTTTCCCACATAATTTTGATCTTTTCACTCTATCTAACATAAATAATAAAACGTTTTTATTTCCAAGAGGGAAAAGGACTTTATTTGGTAATCTTGAGGATCCTGTTCGGGCTTGAATAATTGTTACAATATTAATTTTTTTCATTCAAGATACTCTTTACAAATATTAGCAATGTTTTCAGCTGATTTTCCGCCATTTTGAATAGGGGTTAATTCTTTAAGCTGTTCTAAATTAAAGTCAGAATATACTTCTTTATTTAAAGCGATTCCAACATATACAACAGAAGAATATTTTGTTACAAGTGTATTACAATTTGCGATCATATGATTGATGTTGCCATTAGCGTAAACAAGTGCATTTGGAGCATATTTATTTATTTCTTTTCTGGATCTAATTTCATTTTCATTAGGATGTAATTTAAATATTATTTCTCTACCATCAGCAATTCTTAGTGCATTTAGTATAAATCTTTTTCTATTTTCAATTTTGAAAGTTTCCCTTGTATCAGAAGTTGCAACAAGACAGTAATTGTTATATGGAAAGTTATTTTTCAAATATTCTTTGGCATTATCAAAATTTGGAATTCCTGTTACTTTAATTTTATCAGGTGAGACACCTTTTTTAATAAATAATTTTTTATAGCCTTCACTTGCAACACAGAAAACATTATAAGCATTACTTAACCCAGTAGTTGATGTGCTTGCAAGGTATCTTGGTAGTTTTAATGTTTTGACAATATAATACATCAAATTTTCTGGGTCAGTCATACCTTCCTGAACAAGAATAAGCTTTTTTTGTTTAATATTTTTGGGGATAATTAAATCTGAACAAGTTAGAACTAAATCATAATTATTTTTTGAACCTGCAAAATCAATTTCTAAATTATGATTATTCAAGTATTTTTCTGTTTGTTTTTGGAATTCACTATTTTTACCTAATATTGTGAAATCTAAAAGCCCTGCTTTAGCTAACACATTTAAGAAACCATCTGAGTAATAGGGAGTGAAAAAAAGATCATAGTCTTCTAGATGTTTTGAGATTTTATGCATCATTGTTGTCTGATTTAATGAACCACAAATAAACAGAATCTTCTTTTTACTCATTTTTAACATCTCAATAATTTTAGTATCAATTTTATTTTATGAAAATATATTCTTTTTCTATTAAGAAAGTATTAAGTGGTAATTAAATAATTGTTAATTGTTTTAAATGTTAATAATTATATAACAATACATTTATTATTTCTTAATATTAAAATTTTATATTTTGATAAAAATATTATTAAATTCAATAGAATATGAAAATAGCACATATTTCTGATTTACATATTTCTCAAACAAATAAATTTAAAAATATTCATTTCTTGAAAAAAATTCTTGATTACATTATTAAAGAAAATTATGATCATTTAGTAATTACAGGTGATCTAGTTGATAATTCAAAAAGAAGTGATTTTAAATTGCTGAGAAATATTTTTAAGGATTATAATATGTTAAAAAGTAATAAAATGTCATTGATTATTGGTAATCATGATATATTTGGGGGGATTGAGACAGCAGAGGATATCGTTAATTTTCCAAAAAAGTGTTTATTAATTAATTATAAGAAGAAAGTTGAAGAATTTACTTACTATTTTAGAGAATGTTTTGAAAATTGTTATTTCCCATTGAAATCAGAGTTTTTCCCATTTGCGAAGATATTGAATAATATTGTATTTATTGGTGTTAATTCAATTCAAAAATATTCAAGAATAAGAAACCTTTTTGCTTCAAATGGTAAAATCTCTAAAAAACAAAATAAATTATTAGATGAAATATTTAAAAAACCAGATTTTCAAAACAAAAAGAAAATAATATTAATACATCATCATTTTTCAAAATATTATAATTGTATTCATAATAAAAATTCAATATGGATGAATGTTGAAAGATTAACACTGAAACTAAGAGGCAAAAAAAAGATATTAAAAAAGTTTAATGAAAATAATATTGATTTGATTTTACATGGACATTTGCATGAAATGAACGAATACTTTGTAAATGATATTAAGGTATTAAATGCTGGTGGTACTATGGATAATAATAATGATTTATTTTTGAATATTAACGAAATTGAGATAAAAAATGATGATATCATGAATACTATAATTAAAATACCTAAGTATAAATTTGAAAAAAAAATAAATCAACATTTTAGAAAAAATAAACAAATGGCTGTATAAATGAATGAAAATCTTAATGATTTTAAAAATTTTGGTTTAAAACTAATTGAGAAAAGCTCTGTAATAATAAAAAAATACTATCGAAAAAAAATTAAAATTGAAAATAAAAATGACTATTCTCCTGTAACAAGAGCTGATAAATATACAGAAAAGATAATAAAAAAGATGATTCTTAAAGAATACCCTCATCATGGTGTTTTAGGAGAGGAATTAGGTGAGATAAATTCTTCTGCAGTTTATAAGTGGGTTATTGATCCAATTGATGGGACAAAGACATTTATTTCTGGTGTGCCATTATTTGGAACTCTTATTGCTTTACTAAAGGATGAAACCCCAATAATGGGAATTATCAATTTACCTATTCTAGGCGAAACATTAATAGGTGATGGTTTTTCTACCGTGTTAAATGGAAATCGTACGTATATTAGACCATGTAATAGTATATCTAATGCTGTTTTATTAACAACAGACTTAGAAAATATTAGGATATATAGTAATATTAATAAATTTATGAATTTAGTTAATAAAGTTAAATTGTTCAGAACTTGGGGTGATTGTTATGGTTATTATTTGCTATCTACAGGATATGCTGATATTATGATTGATCCTATTATGTCATCTTGGGATTTATTAGCACTTATCCCAATTATAAATGGTGCTGGAGGAGTCATTACTGATTTTTCAGGTAATAATCCTATTTCATCAAATAGTATAATTGCTTCGTCAAAACTCATTCATGAAGAACTCATTATGTTGCTAAATTAATATATGTAATCTTTTCATTTTTTTTGTTATTTTTCCGATAATTAGAGTAATAATATATTTATTTTTGATAATTAGATGAAAAAGATTTTTATTTTTTTATTAGTAATAAATATCTTTGGTTGTTCAGATAGAGAGTTCAATAATCCTTATGATCCTTTTACTAAATTTGAAGTTAAACCCTCTTTAAGTTATACAGGTACTGAGCTTAATATATTAAAAATTAATCTAAATAATTTAGATGAAAGATCTTTTAAAAGATATGAAATATTCTATTCTCAAGATATTGAAATAAAACCTGATTATAAGTATTTATATAAAGTTATTACGAAATACGATTCTACAAGCATATTTTTGTCTAACCTTAAAGAAAATGAGACATATTATTTTATTGTGAGAATAATTGATGTTTTAGATAGGGAAGCAGTTTCTGAACCATTGAAAGTTGTAAGTGGTAATGATTTTCCACCAAAACCTGTTTTTTCAAATTCAATTGAGGTTTTATATAATAAAATTACTCTTAAGTGGAATCAGATAAATATTAAAGATTTCTTGAAATATGAAATATTTTTTTCAACAATTAATGGCTTCCCGTTATCAAATATTAATTTACTTAAAACAATCACAAAAAAAGATGACACTACTTTAATTGTTGAAAATTTAAAACCAAATACTGTTTATTATTTCAAGTTAAGAGTCTATGATATTGGGAATTTATTTACTGATTCTGATGAGAAAGCAATTATAACTGGTAACGATATTCCAACAAGTGTAGTTTTAAATGATATTACTAATCCGACAGATTCATCATTAACTCTTAATTGGACAAAAAATATTGATGATGACTTTTTAAAATATGAAATTCACTATTCGAATTCTGCTAATTTTACAATAAGTTCACAAACCCTGGTTAAAACAATTTATGATAGAGATATTACTGATATAACAATAGCAAATTTATTACCAAGTAGAAAATATTATTTTAAAATCAGAGTATACGATAAAGGTGGTTTGTATAGCGATTCAAATGAAAAAAATGCTCAAACTCTGGCTCCTTCAGGTAGCGATGTACCTAAACCAGTTACTTTAGAGCTGCCATCTGAAATAACTCAAACATCAATGCGAATCACATGGTCATTATATACAGGTAGTGATTTCAAACATTATGAATTACATTATTCTACCGAAGAAAACTTTGTACTTTCTTCGTCAAATATCTATCTTGGAGCATTGACAAATCAAAATCTAAAAAGTATTGTAGTATTGGGTTTGAATCCAAATACAAAGTATTATTTCAGAATGAGAGTTGTAAATAATAAGGATAAATTTGCTGATTCTGAAGAAGTATCTGCATCTACTCTTCCTTAATAATAAAAGACGTTTTCAAATAAGGATAATAGCTTAATTATATTTATTTCGGTTTAAAAATAATTAAATAGTAGTAAATTTAATTGGAAATGCTATACCACTCTTCAGAATTGTTATAAACATTTATGGTCTACCAGGAGGTTGGGGCATAACTGATTCTGTTTGTATAGTTTCCTTTTTATCTTTCTTTAATAAAAAGTATAATGTGGTTCCACCTGCTAAAATTGCAGTACCTGCACCAATCCATAGCCATTTATTACTACCTTTTGAAATTACTTTTATATCAAGATCAAAATAATAGTCATCAAAATTAATAATTGGAATTTTCTCTTTGTTTTTATTCCATATAATTTTATTTTGTCCATTAAAATTACCTTCTCCAACATCACCATTTACATATTTTGGTTGATATTTGAAAGATGGGTCATTTTTCTTTTTTAAAAGTAAATCTATTTGTAGAGTATAACCTTCAGTATTTTTTATGTTGTAATAAATTATTACGATATCTTTTTGAATATCACTTTTTATTTCTTCAAGTTTAATAGATTGAGAAAAAATTATAGCTCTAATATTGAATAAAAAAACAAAAATGAAAAAAACATATCTCATAAAAAAACCCTTAATTCATCTAAGTAATATAATTTTTCTTATAAAATTGATATTATTATCAGGAGAATTTAATTTAACAAAATATAAACCAGTTGTGACTAAATTCCCGTTTTTATCTTTTCCATTCCATTCAAAAACGTAATATCCTTTTTCGAGCAATCCATTGTAAATAGTAGTTATCTCTTTACCAAGTATATCGTATATTTTTAAACTAATTTTCGAAAGAACCGGTATTCGAATCGGTATATTTGTTGAAGGATTAAATGGATTGGGATAATTTTGTAATAATTCAAATTTCTCTGGTATAGAAATTGAAGCCTGTAAATCTTTTAATTTATCAGGTGTGCAAATAATTATTGAAAATGAATTATTCTCTTTGAATGGCTTAAATGTATATGTAGAATCTTTTCTTAGATCTGATAAGATATTATTGTCATTGTTTTTTAAATATACACAAAAATTATTGCTAATTTTTGAAACATTTGTAATTGTTAGAGATTTATTTTCTTTTGTATTTGTTTTGATAATAAAATCCCATTTTACTATGTCATTTGAAATGCTTTTAAATAATATAGCATAATGGTTATTAGGGTCATCATTTTTGATTAAGAAAATATCATTGCCTTTGAAAAGTTGAATTGGTTTTCTAAAAGTTTTTAATTCTGTATCGTCATTTATATCATTTATTCCGACTGTTATTTTGCCTTCAATTTCTTTGTTTTCAGAATAAAGGTAAATATCTAAACCTTCTATTTCATTATAGTTCTTTGAAGTGAATATTGACTCAATGAAAGAATATGGAATCCTTAAATAGGATAGATTATTTCTATTATCGAAATAGTAAGCTTTATATGGTTCAAATTCTTCTGTTGTTTCAAATTGACCATTATATTGCCATAATGGTTGATTTGTGTTGTTTTTTTGCTGAATGAGTTGCCATTTTATTTTTGTTGAAAAAGGATTTGTAATAATATTCCAACCAGGATGCAGTGGTAATTCAATTTCTTTGTTAGAGTTTAATGTAGATGATAGCACTACTTTGTTAATTGTAATATCAGAATTGGAAATTACCCAGAATCCTCTACCGGTACTAAATTTGAATATGTCACTACCATCATATTCTATCATATAATTTTGAGATTGTCCATTATCCCAGAATGCATTCCAATCTTTTGATCTTGTCCCTTTCATTATGGAATTTATTGGAATATTGCTTGCTCCTGGTAAACCAATTAATTTATATTCAGTAGATTTATAATCAGAGATACTTGAGTGTTTAGGGAAAGAAAAAGTATAATCTAAATGTATACTAGAAGGATAAGATGGTAGAGTTTTGAAAGACTTAATAGTTGACCAATTACTTTTTCCGGCAATGCTATTAGAAGACATTCTCCAATAATAGGTTGTATTATTAGCAAGTTGAACAGGAGATATATAAGTGTTTCCCTGAATGTCTTCGAGATTGATTATTAAATTATTCCAATCATTGTAATTTGTACTTAATTGTAAGTTATAACTTGTTGCACCAGTAACTGTTCCCCAAACAAATTGAGGTATTAGATCTACCCATGTTGCATTATCCGAAGGATATATTAAATTTGGAGCTGAAATTATTGTTGAGAAGCTTCTTACAGCTGACCATTCACCAATTTCTGATGAAGATATACCTCTTACTCTCCAGTAGTAAATTGTATTATAATTTAGTGGAAATTGAAGTATATAAGTGTTTGTATTAATGGATGGTTCATCTAAAATGGGAGATGTCCAATCATTAGCTTTGTTTGATATTTGTAATTGATAACTTGTTGCTCCTGATAGAATTGACCAAACAAAGGTAGGGGTTAAAGATACTCCAATTGATCCATTGTTTGGTGATATTAGTTGAACAGGCCCAATTGTAGTAGTAAAGCTAATAATATTTGAATAGTTGCTTGTACCTCCAATACTATTAGCGGATACTCTGATATAATATATTGTATTATAATTTAATGGAGTTGGTAATTGATAATAATTATCAGTAATACCAGTTTTATTAATAATAGGATTACTCCAGTTATTAAGATTATTTGTTATTTGTATGTTGTAGCTAGTTGCTCCAGGTACTGAAGTCCAATTAATAGTTGGAGTTACTGAGATGCCCCTTGAATTATTAATTGGATAAGTAATTATTGGGTCTGTTATTCGTGTAGTAAATTTATTCGGTGTAGACCATTCTCCTAAACCCATCTCATTAGCTGCTGCTACACGCCAGTAATATACAGTGTAATTTTGTAATTCGTTATTAATTGTGAAATTATTTGTGGTAATGTTTGATTGGTTTAAAACTAAATCATTCCAATTATTAATATTTGTTGATACTTGTAAATGGTAATAACTTATATTCTCTAATTGTTCCCATAAGAAAGTAGGAGTTAAAGGGATTCCTGATGCATTATTTACTGGTGAAATTAATCGAGGAGGTTCAGGAGTTGTGTTAGCAGTTGTAAAAGTATTTAGTAGTGACCATTCACTCTCACTTTCAGAATTTACTGCTGATAGTCTCCAATAATATTTTTTTAATCCCTTTAATGATGAAGTAAATTGAAAAGAGGTTCCATATATACCGTTTAAATCAAAAATTGGATTTGATAGATCGTAATTTTGATCAAAAATTTGTATATGATAATATTGAGCACCTTGAACTTCTTCCCATAGAAATATTGGTTTTGTAGAAATTCCTGTTGATAAATCTTGAGGTGAAGAAAGTAGGGGAGTGCTTAATTTTGTTTTAAATGTAAAATAATCTGACCATTCAGTAATACCACCTTGTAGAGTAGCACTTACTTTCCAATAATAAATTTGATTATTTTTAAGATTAAAATACAAATCATAAAATGTATCTGTTATGTTTGTTCTATTAAGAACTACAGCAGAAACATCATTTGGATTGGTAGTGATTACTAAATTATAACTGATTGCATTTTGTACACTTGACCATTGAATTCTTGGTAATATTTGAATATTTGTTTGACCATTTGGTGGAAATATTGGTAATGGTGGAAATGGAATTGTAGTAAAGCAAAACACATCAGAAAATTCGCTATACCCACTCTCATTAAAAGCTCTTACTCTCCAATAATACTTAACATTATTTGATAAATTATCTATTACATAATATCGATTAATTATTCCAGATTCTTGCTTAAATAACATATTAAACAATGAATCGAAAGCTATTTGGATTTCATAATATTGAGCTCTTGCAGAAGGAAGCCATGATAAAACAGTGTTTTTAGGAACAGATATTGCGTTATTTTGAGGATATTGAAGAATTGGTCTATCAGCTACTTCAGTAATAGTTGTAAATGACCATATATCAGACCATTCGCTTATTCCATAATTATTTTTCGCTGCAACTCTCCAATAATATTTCTTTGTTTTTTCTAAATTGTTAATTTCTTTAAAGTTTTGAGTAATACCTGTATCATTCACTATTATTGTTGTAAAATTTGTATCAGTAGCGATTTGTAAAATAAATGAATTTGTTACTTCCGGTATACTCCAGGTAAAAGTTATTGAAGGTGGTAATGAACTACTCCCGTTACTTGGATATGATAGTGAAGGTTTAAATGGTGCTCCATAAACATATAAAGATGTCAGAACATAAAATGCATTTGGAGCATATAAACCATCGCTTCTATATATTATATTGGCAGTACTATATGTAGCAATAGAATTGGAATACTCTTTATTTTCTGATTTTTTCCATATTTTATAAGAAATTCGTTCTTCGTATGATAAACCATCTTTTTGAGGAGTTCTATCATTATCACCCCAAATAGTAATTCCAGTGTTATTACCATTCCATAATGTTGCACCAACACAGATGCCATCTTGAGTAAAGACTCCAATTTCATCACCTATTGAAATTGGTAAGTTATTTATTTTTATTTGAGTGGAGAAGGGGATTGATATTATTGCGTTATTACCTGTGTTGCTGGTATATAAAAAATGTTGTTGTGATTGAGCTACTAAACTAAATGAAAAAAATAAAATTAAGTATAATATTTTTCTTAATAACATATTTACCTTACTATTTGAGTAATAACATCTTTTTGGTTTCAAGATATTTATCAGCTTTTAATTTATAAAAATATACACCAGAAGATAAGTGTTTCGCATTGAACTCTATTTGATATGTACCTGTATCAAATTCAATATTATCGATTTCTCTTTTTACTAATTGCCCGATAGAATTGTAGATGTCTAAAGTAACTTTAGATTTATATGGAATAGAAAATTTAATCATTGTAATTGGATTAAATGGATTTGGATAATTTTGTTCAAGTGTAAACTTCGTTGGTAAAACCCTCTCTTCTGATATTGAAACTTTTAAAAGAGAATTAGTTTTGTAATATAATTTATTTTCTTTTTTATCTGGATTTAATACATCTGTTACAATTATGTTTTTAATAATTTTTTCTTCATTTTTCGATTTTATTTTAATGAGTAATTCTTCATTTTCTTGAGCACCTTCTTTTATATTATCTGTTAAATTATCATCTCCAAATATTGTTAGAAAACATTTTTTATTTTGTACTACACCACTTCCAATGAGCAATCCATCATTTGTAAATATGCCAATTTCATCGTTATCCATTGAATTATTTAGTTCTATCATTAAAATTGAATTAGAAACCGAAGCTCTACTCTGATTTCGATAAAATACAGGTTTTTTAAGTTCTACAAAATCAATATTATTCTTTTTATATAATAAGTTTAAAGGTATCAAACCATAAGGGTAATTAAAAGTAGCTGAATCAATCATGTAAACCTGATAACCAATTCCAGGTTTCATAGAACCTATTGTATTAATATTAAATTCTCTCCAATAAAATTGACCAGAATCATTTTTTACAAGAACTACTTTGCTTAAAATTGATGAAAGTGCAGAATCTATTCTCATTGGAATTTGTCTCAAATAAGAGATCATATTCCAACCTCTAATAAGTTTTATTTTTGTAGTATCCCATAAGACATTATTACCAATAATAGTAAGCGTTGCTGGCGCGAGCATGTATATTTGATATCCATTCCTAAAATCAAAGTTTGAAATTTGCCTGATATTAAATTGTGGCCAATAAAATCTTCCAAAACCATCTTTTAATAAGACCATTGATGATTGTATTGAAGAACATATAGTATCTAAATTTGAATTAATAGGGTTAGCATAGCTTGAAATTAAATTCCAGCCTTGATTTAATTTTATTTGATGAATAATTTTTGTTGCTGCTTTCAATGAATCTACAATATAATACTCGTTTATAAAATAATTTGTTTTTCCACCAATAAATTTCACATGTGCAGGATATTCTTTATTGTTTTTTGAATCCCATATTCTAAATCTTATTAATTCATTTAAAGCAAATCCATCTTTTATTGGAGTTTGTGCATTATCGCCCCATATTATGATTCCATTATTACTACTGTAGTTCCATATGGTATACCCAGCACAAAACATGCTATCGTTTCTTAAGTAAAATACTCCAATAGCATCACCATTTTTTATTTTTTCTTCTCCAATTGTTGGACTTGAACTTATAGGTATACTAATTGAAGCATTATTACCGGTATTGCTTGTAAATGACCACCATGATGGTACTTGTGAGTTAAGAAAAGTTTTAAATTTCCTAAAAGTTGAAAAATTACTATATCCAACTAAATTTTTTGCTCTTACTTTCCAGTAGTATCTTGTATTGTTATTTAAGGAATTCATTAGATAAGTTGTATCGGAAATCCATGTTGTGTCATTTATAATGTTTGTGAATAAAGAATCTAAAGCTATATATATTTGGTATTGTGTAGCAAGTATTGAGCTATTCCATTTAAACAAGATTGTAGTTGTTAAATTTGAATCATTGTTTGCAGGGTAAATTAATACAGGTACTAATGGCACTGTTATTATTGTAGTGAAATGATATGTCGAAGAAAAACCACTTTCTCCCGCAAGATTTTTCGCGCTAACTCTCCAAAAATAGGTTTTTCCATTTTCTAAAGAGGAAATTGCTCTACTTGTATCTGTAAGAGTACTATCATGATATACAAAAGAATTAAATGATGGATCATTTGATATTTGTAACCTATATGTAGTAGCATTATTGGATTTTGTCCATCTAAAAGTTGTACTTGTGGGTATATTTACATCTCCAAATAATGGATATAATGGTTGAGGAATAGGTGGTACAGAAATTATTGTTGTAAAGCTATCTGTCCTTGACCAATCACTCATCCATCCAATATTTAAAGCCCGAACTCTCCAGAAAAACTTTGTATTATTAACTAATGGTCCAACGATATAAGTTGTATCAACGATGAGGCTGTCCTCTCTTGTAATTGTAGTGAAGTTTTTATTAAGTGATATTTGAAACCAATATTTTGCTGCTCTTGGTGATTTTCTCCAAATAAAACTAGGATATTCTGAAACATTGGTAGCATTGCTTGGAGGTGATAACAAAACAGGAATATCAGGTGAGGCGGCGGCTGTCTTAAAAGAAAATGATGTTGACCAATTACTAACTGCTGAATAATTTTGTGCTCTCACTCTCCAATAATATATAGTTTCATAGTCTAATCCACTGATTAAAATTGAGGTATCAGATAAAGAAGTTAACTCTATATCAATTGAATTGAAATTTTGATCTTTTGATACTTGTAAATGATATGTTTGTGCAAGGTTAACGGAATTCCATTTCATTAATGGACTTGAGGAACATGAATCTTTATTGTTTACAGGACTTATCAATGTTGGGGGGCTTAATTCTGACGGATACCATGAACGATATACTGTGTCTCTTGAACCAGCATATAGATAGCCATTGGAATCAATAGCAAGTGAACGGATATATGCATAAATAGACATAGTTGATTCCCATATATTTCCGTTGTTTTTTAACCGAAAAACTCCTCTTCCGTATGACCCAGCAAAAAGATCATTGTTGCGGTTTACAACCAGTGATGTAATATTCAAAGAAGTCAAACCATTATTGATTTGAACCCAGGAATTACCATTATCAGTTGACTTAAATATACCATTATTACTAGTACCGACATAAATAACATTATTTTTTACGTAAATAGCATTAACATATAAAATAAGAGGATTTGTAGTTACTATTTGAACCCAGTTATTACCATAATCACTTGATCTGAAAATTCCAGCACCTAAGGTACCACAAAAAATAAAATTATTGTTTTCCGCAAAACAAGTTATTCTATTATAATTAGTTGATCCAATTAATTGCCATGTAGTTCCAAAATTTGATGTCCTATATATTTCACCATTATCTGTACCTGCAAAAATATAATTACTTGTAGTTTTAAAAAGAGAATAAGCATTCATTAAGGGACTTACTAAAGACCAGCTTGCACCATTGTTAATAGATCTATAGACACCACCGCTATCAGAACCTGCAAACATAAATGTTGAAGGACCATAAGCTAATGAAAACACTCTTAATTTATCTATTCCTGTATTTAATGGATTTAAAGTTAAAGCATAATTATTAGAGTAAAATACTGCACTATCAGAAGTAGCGAATAATAAAGTATCATTTGGAAGAGATAATATTTGATAGATTGTATCAATCCCTGGTTTTGGAATTGGTACCCAAAATGTCTGAGAATATGAAATAAATTTAAAAAATATTGAAAGAATTAAGAATATAAATAATCTATTAAATTTCATACCTTTTCATGAAAAGTTAATTTTTTTCTTTAATAATTATCGACTTTATAAGGAAATTTCTTAAGTTATAATAATTTATAAAAAAAGAATAAATTTTTCAAATGATAAGAAAATTTTAATTTTTTGGATAGATTTAAATAAATTATGTTTCTTAAAGAAGTAGTAAAATCTTTTAGAAGTTATTAAAAAAGGTCGTGTGATTTTTATCACACGACCATTATAGCTTAATTATAGAAAATAATATTTTCAGGACTGATTTTTAATAGTTTAAGTGCGAAATCTTTTAAATCCGATTTTTTACCCTTAAAAGCTGAAAATATAATTGTATGACTAATTTTTTCATTTTGTTTTAATTCTTTTGCTTCTGCATGGCATTCCATTTCACAAAAGCCACCCATTTTACCATCATCATTATATATTTCAACTGCGTCTCCATAACTACTTTCTTTACCCCATGGTTTATCTAAATATTTACCTTCTGGATTTACAGAAAAGTTTTTAACAAAAAGAATAGCTTCATCATTTTTTATGTCATATAAATATGCTAATAACTCTTTGGCTGCCCATGGTGCTATACCTATTTTACCCCTAAATTTTCCATCCATTTTTACAGTGATGTTATTTGACTTTACTGATATTCTATCTGGAGTAAATATATTAAAGAAGTTACGATAATTTTCACCCCTCTTATCTTTTACTTCTTTAATTGGTATAATCATTGTACCATTTGCATTGAGTTGAATAAGGCTCCATAAGCCCAT
>Ga0116192_1001723_pt1 | contig 15055 bp, 15 predicted proteins | sample AD_UKC113_MetaG_FD_89876 | JGI IMG/M metagenome (GOLD analysis project Ga0116192, IMG submission 89876) | Active sludge microbial communities of municipal wastewater-treating anaerobic digesters from Hong Kong - AD_UKC113_MetaG | ecosystem: Engineered > Bioreactor > Anaerobic > Digestate... | reverse complement strand
CAGCGGTTCCAAGAAAAGATTCAAGCTTACTGCTACAGGTAAGGTCAAGAGAACCCAGGGATATAAAAATCATATCCTTACAAAGAAATCGACAAAGAGAAAAAGAAATCTTCGTAAAGGCGCATTAGCATCTGATGCCAATGCAGCTACCATCAAGCAGATGCTGCCCTACGCATAAGTAAAGAAAAGAGAGAGGTGTTAGATCATGTCCCGAGTTAAAGGTGGTGTGCGCACACGCGCAAGACATAAAAAGATCCTCAAGCTTGCGAAGGGCTATTTTGGTGCTAAGAGCAAGCTTTACAGAGTCGCTAATCAAGCGGTAATGAAGTCTCTTAACTATGCATTCAGAGACAGAAAACAAAAGAAGCGTGAATTCAGAAAGCTCTGGATTGCTCGTATCAACGCTGCCGCTCGTATGAACGGTTTGTCCTACAGCAAGTTTATGAATGCTTTGAAGAAGTCAGGGATCACCTTGAACAGAAAGGTTCTTGCCGACATGGCTGTGAATGATCCTGCAGGCTTCAAAATGCTGGTTGAGAAGGTAAAATAATTATCGTTCAATCATAGAAAAGTCCCATACTTAACGGTGTGGGACTTTATTACTATCTTTGCATGAGGAAGGTGCTTTTGTTGGCTGAAACCATAAGAATAACTTCCGCATCCAACCCATTTATTAAGGAGATTAAAAGCCTCCATGACAAGAAGGGCAGAAGGAATCTGGGAGCCTTCCTGCTGGAGGGGACAAGACTCATTGAAGATGCCCTTGGCTCCGGTGCTTCTATTCGATGCTTTGTAGTCGCCGATACCTTTGCTGAAAAGTCCCCCAAGCTATTGGAAAAAGCCGCCGGAAAAGCCAGCCGGGTATATGCGCTGCCCGACGAGCTCTTTGCCCGTGTCAGTGAAACCCAGACCCCTCAAGGCATTATGGCTGTGGTGGACATACCCCATTATGGCATGGAAGCCGTCCTTTCAGGGCATTCCCGCATTATGGTGCTTGAGAATCTGCAGGATCCCGGTAACCTGGGAACCATCATCCGGTCTGCCGATGCCTGCGGTTTTGATGGCATCATTCTATCCAGGGACAGCGTGGATCCCTATAATCCTAAAGTGGTCCGATCTACCATGGGCTCTTTATTCCGGGTGCCCGTTGTGATTCCCGACAATCTTTATGAGGCCTTAAGGAGCCTTCAGTCAAAGGGAATCAGGGTCATGGCCGCCCATCCCCGGGACGCCGTTCCCTGCTGGGAGGCAGATCTTCGCGAGAACCTTGCCCTGGCTATAGGCAACGAAGGCAATGGCCTGACCGAGACGCTTTTGTCAATGGCTGACTGTCGAATTATGATTCCCATGGAGGGAAGGGCCGAATCCCTTAATGCCTCCTCTGCAGCATCAATTCTGCTGTATGAAAGCATGCGCCAAAGGGCTATAAGATAGCTTATTTCAGCAGTAGAAAAATCTGGTACACGAAATTGACGAAAACATTCCTTTCGCAATAAATCTTTTCCGTATAATGGACAAAAATTTATAAAGTCCCTTGAAAATACGAATCAAATAGGTTAAAATACTCTGTGAATTTTGTGAACTTGTTAACAAATTTCAAATATTATTTCCAGGAGGTTTAAACCATGGCAGTAAAAATTGGTATTAACGGGTTTGGTAGAATTGGCCGCCTTGCTTTCAGGGCTGCTGTTAACAACCCCAATGTTCAAGTAGTAGGTATCAACGATCCTTTCATCGACCTCGATTACATGAAGTATATGCTTCAGTATGATAGCGTTCATGGCAAGTTCGATGGCACCATCGAAATCAAGGATGGTAAGTTCGTTGTTAATGGTAACGCAATCAACGTTTACGCTTGCATGAAGCCCGAGGAAATTCCGTGGAAGGAATGCGGCGCTGAATATGTAATCGAGTCCACCGGTCTGTTCACAGATTCCGAGAAGGCAAAGGTACACCTCCAGGCTGGCGCTAAGAAGGTTGTAATTTCTGCTCCTTCCAAGGATGCTCCTATGTTCGTTATGGGTGTTAACCACACCACCTACACCAAGGACATGGATATCGTATCCAATGCTTCTTGTACCACCAACTGTCTTGCTCCTCTTGCTAAGGTTATCCATGAGAAGTTCGGTATCGTTGAAGGTCTTATGACCACCGTTCATGCTACCACTGCTACCCAGAAGACCGTTGACGGTCCCTCCAAGAAGGACTGGAGAGGCGGACGTGCTGCTGCTGGTAATATCATTCCTTCTTCCACCGGTGCTGCTAAGGCCGTTGGTAAGGTTATTCCTGAATTGAATGGTAAACTCACCGGTATGGCATTCAGAGTTCCTACTCTGGACGTTTCTGTTGTTGACCTGACCTGCCGTCTTGAGAAGGCTGCTACCTACGAGGAAATCTGCAAGGCTATTAAGGATGCTTCCGAGAACGAGCTGAAGGGTATCCTCGGATACACTGAGGATGATGTTGTTTCTTCCGACTTCATCCACGATGCTCGTACCTCCATCTTCGATGCCAAGGCTGGTATCTCTCTTAACAGCAACTTCGTTAAGCTTGTTTCCTGGTATGACAACGAATGGGGTTATTCCAATAAGCTGATCGACCTCATCTCCTATATGGCAACCGTTGATAACAAGTAATTTCATTTGAATAACTTTGATGTAAAGGAGCGGTTTCATTTGAAGCTGCTCCTTTTAGTTGATAAGCCTGCTTTAAGCCCTGGTAAATCAAAGCCCATCCATATAAATAAAATTCATACAATAGAGGGCTATAGGTTGAAAGTTATTCAAGAAATAAGGTAAAATATAAAAGTTAATAGAAATTTATGTATACAGTATATTAAATCACTCAAAAAGGAGTTGTGTATTCCATGAGCATGAAGAACAAAATGACAGTAGCTGACCTTGACCTTAAAGGCAAGCGCGTTATTGCACGTGTTGACTTTAACGTGCCGCTGGATGCAGAAGGCAATGTAACTGATGATAACAGAATTAGAGGAGCACTCCCCACCATCCGTCATATCATTGATAACGGCGGAAAGCTGATTCTCGTTTCCCACCTTGGAAGACCCAAGAACGGACCTGAAGCCAAGTACAGCATGAAGCCTGCTGCTAAGCGTTTAAGTGAGCTCTTAGGCAAAGAGGTTATTTTAGCTTCCGATGTCATTGGTGAGGATGCCAAGGCCAAGGCTGCAGCCCTTAAGGAAGGCGAAATCCTCATGCTCGAAAATGTTCGCTTCCATAAGGAAGAGGAAAAGAACGATCCTGCTTTTGCAAAAGAGCTGGCAAGTCTTGCTGATATCTATGTTAATGACGCTTTCGGAACCGCTCACAGAGCCCATGCTTCTACTGCAGGACTGGCTGATTACCTGCCCTCTGCTTGCGGCTTTTTGATCAAGAAGGAGCTTGACTTTATGGGCAAGGCCCTGGATAACCCTGAAAGACCCTTCGTGGCTATTCTCGGCGGTGCCAAGGTATCCGATAAGATTAGCGTTATTGAAAACCTGATTGATAAAGTGGACACCCTCATTATTGGCGGTGGTATGGCTTACACCTTCATTAAGGCTCAGGGCCACGATGTTGGTAACTCTCTCTGCGAGCTGGATAAGCTGGATCTGGCCAACAGCCTCCTTGCCAAGGCCAAGGACAAGGGCGTTAAGCTGCTTCTGCCCATTGATAATGTTGTAGGTAAGGAATTCAAGGCTGATACCGAGTCCCAGGTGGTTAAATCCGATGCCATTCCCGAGGGCTGGATGGGTCTTGATATCGGACCTGAGACCATTAAGCTGTTTTCCGATGCCATTGCAGGCGCCAAGACCGTTGTTTGGAACGGACCTATGGGCGTATTCGAAATGGAGAGGTTTGCAGTAGGTACCAAGAAGATCGCTGAAGCTCTGGCTAATTCCGGTGCCATCTCCATCGTGGGCGGCGGTGACTCCGCGGCTGCTGTTGAACAGCTTGGTTTCGCCGATAAGATTACACATATTTCAACCGGTGGCGGCGCTTCCCTCGAATTCCTTGAAGGCAAGGAGCTTCCCGGTATTGCCGTACTCAATGAAAAGAAGTAATGAACTGTAGTCATAAAATAGAGAGTTGAAAGGACGGAAAAAAGGATGTCAAAACGTGTAATCATGGCGGCAGGAAACTGGAAGATGAATAAAACTCCCAAAGAAGCCGTTGAATTTGTCAATGGTTTGAAGGGTCTTGTCGCAGGCGCTAATTCCGAAGTGGTTGTCGGTGTACCTTTCGTGAGCATTCCCGGTGTTGTTGAGGCTGCAAAGGGCTCCAACATCAAGGTTGCCGCACAGAATGTGCATTGGGAAGCTAACGGCGCATATACCGGTGAGGTATCCTGCGCAATGCTCAAGGAGCTGGGCGTGGACTATGTCATCATCGGTCACTCCGAGAGACGTGAATATTTTGGCGAGACCAATGAAATGATTAATAAGAAGGCACGGGCTATACTGGATGCAGGAATGATTCCCATCATCTGCTGCGGTGAGTCCCTGACCCAAAGAGAGCAGGGCGTTACTGCTGAGCATGTACGCTATCAAATCAAGGTTGCTCTCCTTGGCTTAAGTGCTGAAGAGGTTTCCAAGCTGGTTATCGCTTATGAGCCCATCTGGGCTATCGGTACGGGCAAGACCGCGACCGACGAACAGGCCGAGGAGGTCTGCGCCATCATTCGTCAGCTTCTCGTAGAGCTCTATGGCAATGATGTGGCTGAAAAGACCAGAATCCTTTACGGCGGAAGCGTTAATGCCGGAAATGCCAAAGCGCTCTTTGCCATGCCCAATATCGACGGTGGCCTGGTTGGTGGTGCCAGCCTTAAGTTGGATGCTTTCGAGCAAATCGTCAAGCATGATGCATAAAGCAATGAAATAAGCACTGCCCTCCGGTACTGACTTTATCGGAGGGCTTTGCGCCATTTTACCAACATAGAAAGGTAAGGAAAACTATGCTCAAAAAAAACGGCTATAAACCCTGTGAGGGTCCCGTTCTCCTTGTTGTTATGGACGGGATAGGCATAACGGATGTCACCGAAGGCAATGCCGTTTACAATGCCTATAAACCAAATCTCGATAAACTTTTGAAAGAATGCCCCAACACCCTCTTAAAAGCCCATGGAACCGCTGTAGGTCTGCCCAGCGACGATGATATGGGTAACTCGGAGGTAGGACACAACGCCATTGGTGCCGGTCAGATCTTTGCTCAGGGCGCTAAGCTGGTTACCCATGCCATTGAAACCGGTGCTATGTTCCAGGGCAAGGGCTGGACTGAAATCCGTCAGAATTGTCTGTCCAAGGATTCCACATTGCATTTTATCGGTCTCTTCAGTGACGGTAATGTGCATTCCCACATCGATCACCTGAAGGCCATGATTGTTCAGGCCAAGAAAGAAGGCATCAAGCAGGTTCGTGTTCACATCCTTCTGGACGGCCGCGATGTAGGCGAAACCTCGGCCCTCGAATATGTGATCCCCTTTGAGGCCTTCCTGGCTGAATTGAACGATTCAACCTTCGATGCAAAGATCGCCAGCGGCGGCGGGCGTATGTTCATCACCATGGACCGTTATGAGGCGAACTGGAGTATGGTCGAGCGCGGCTGGTACACCCACGTTCTGGGCGAAGGCCGTCTGTTTGACTCTGCTCAGCAGGCCATTGAGACCTTGAGAAATGAAACCAAAGCCATTGACCAGGATCTTCCTGCCTTTGTCATTGGTGAAAACGGTAAGCCCGTGGGAACCATTGAGGACGGAGACAGTGTTATCTTCTTCAACTTCCGCGGCGACCGTGCCATTGAGATTTCCAAGGCTTTTGAGGACCCTGGCTTCAAGTGCTTTGACAGAAAGAGATGGCCCCAGGTTACTTACGCAGGTATGCTGGAATATGACGGAGACCTGCATATTCCTTCCAGATATCTTGTAGATCCTCCGTCCATCAAGAATACCATGGGCGAGTATCTGGCCAAGACAGGTGTTACTCAGTTGGCCATTTCTGAGACTCAGAAGTTCGGACATGTGACCTATTTCTGGAACGGCAACAACTCGGGTAAGTTTGATGAAATCCTCGAGACCTATGTGGAGGTTCCTTCCGATATTATTCCCTTTGAGCAGAGGCCCTGGATGAAGGCGGCTGAGATCACCGATAAGATGATTGAGATGCTGAGCACGGGCAACTTTAAGTTTGCGCGTATGAACCTTGCCAACGGGGATATGGTAGGCCATACCGGAAGCTATCAGGCTGCAAAGATCGCGGTGGAAACCGTTGACCTCTGCCTCGGAAGACTGATTCCCGTCATCGAAAAGCTGGGCGGCATGTTGATTGTGACCGCCGACCACGGCAATGCCGATGAAATGTATGAGGTTGACAAGAAGACCGGCAAGGCTAAGCAGGATGGAAACGGCAAGTATAAGGCCAAGACCAGCCATACCCTCAATAAGGTTCCTTTCATCATTTATGACCCTGTCAACGCAGGGAAATACAAGCTGAAGCAGGGGGATTTCGGCCTTGCCAATATCGCAGCAACGGTAGTCAACCTGTTGGGCTATGAGGCGCCTGAAATGTGGGAAAAATCCATGGTAGAATTTCTGTAGCCTTGCAATTTCTGAGTAATTAGGTTATGATTAAGGGCAGGGATGCAACATCCCTGCTTTTTTACGTTAACGCAAGGAATAAGCATGATGCAAACTGCGTTTTAAAAGTAAAAAAGCTATAAATGGAGCATTTTATGCGCATATTATGTATCGACTATGGTGATGCCAGAATAGGTGTTGCAGTTTCGGATCCATTGGGTTTGACAGCGCAGATGTTGGAGACAATAAGATGGAGGAACGACATCTCAAAGCCAATACAAAGGATCAAAGAGCTCGTGGATACCTTGGGGTGTGAAGCCATTGTGGTTGGAATTCCAAGGAATATGGACGGTTCGGTGGGGGAGCGGGAGCTGAAAACAAGAGAGTTTATCAAGCTCTTGGAAAACGAACTGCCAAACACCGACATTAAGACTTGGGATGAACGGCTGACCACTGTAATGGCACAAAGAACCATGCATGATATGGGTATTTGTGCAAAAAATCAAAAGGGCAGAATTGACCAAATGGCGGCTGCCTTTATTCTTCAAGGTTATCTGGATTCAAAGAGCTAGATCCTTGAGGTACAGAAAGGAGTAGAGCGATGGATTACGAAAATGAAATCATCGAATTGACCGGGGAAGATGGAGATAGCATCAAGTGTGAGTATCTTGATACTGTTTTAGTGGATGACAGCGAGTATGTGGTACTGCTTCCCGTTGATGAGGAAGGCCATAGCTGTGATTCTTGCGATTGCGATGATGATGAATGCGGATCCGAGGTTATCATCATGAAGATCGAGAAGGACGGCGACGAAGAGTACCTGGTTCCTGTTGAAGATGACGAAGAGCTTGAAAAGGCCTTTGAAGCATTCCAGGAGCAAATCGATGCAGAATATGATGAAGACGAGGATGAACTGGAATAATTCCATGTGTCTTGAAAACAGGGGGGAGCACGGCTCCCCTTGTTTGATTGTAAAGTAACGGGGGATACCACTTAATTTTACGAAAGAAAATGAGGTGAATATCGGGTTATGCTCAAGAAAACCCTACTTACGCTGCTGATTGTGTCAGTGCTGCTCTTTATTCCCGGCTGCAACAATGAGGGAAAGCAAGTTTCCACGGCTACAGAAACACCGGTGGCCACACCAGAAGCAACTCCCGAACCCGAACCTGAACCCACACCTACTGAACCACCCATTTTTAATCCCGATTTTGTCGTTCCCAATCCCAAAACCAGACCCGTGTCGGTGATGATCGACAATCAGGGAGACAGGGTACTGCCCCAGGGAGGAATCAGCCAGGCCCAGATTGTCTACGAGATGCTGGTTGAATATAACATTACCCGCTTCATGGCCTTCTTCTGGGACACCATGCCTGAGATGATCGGCCCCGTCAGAAGTTCCCGGCATTACTTTCTGGATTACGCTTTAGAATATGATGCGGTGTATACCCATTTTGGCTGGAGCGAGTATGCCAGAAAGGATATTGCCAAGCTCAAGATACAGAATATCAACGGTCTGGTCAACGGCGCCGCCTTTTGGGATCTCACCAATGACCGCAGCAACTGGCAGGATTCCTATACCTCTGGCGAACGCGTCAATAAGCAGATTGAGACCCTCAAATACCGTACCGAGCCCCAGAAACCTTTTCCGTTTACATATGAGGAGCAGTTCATGATTCCTCAGGACGGCGTATCAGCCGTGGATGTATTTGTGAAGTTTGCATCCAAGGGAGGCAATACCAGCGGCTTCGTTTATAACGCCGACTTAGGCCTCTATGAGCGATTCAGAAATGGTCAGCCCCATATGGAAAGAAACACCGGCAAGCAGGTGCTGACAGCCAATATTATCGTCCAGGTGGTGGCTGCTCCACCCATACCGGGAGACCCTGAGGGCCGCAGAAACCTGGAGAACATCGGCTCGGGCGAGGGCTGGTTCATAACCGCCGGAAAAGCCATTCCCATCAAATGGTCCAAGACGGCGCGTGATGCGCAAACCACCTTTACCACCCAGGACGGCAAGCCCATTACCTTAAACCGGGGTCAGACCTGGATAGAATTGATACCCAGTAAGGACTATATTGAAATGAAATAGACCATATCGGATTATTTTGAAATGTTTCTATACAAAAAAGGATATTGGATTTTTACATCCAATATCCTTTTTATAACCCTGGCATCCCATGCTATCATCGTTTGGTGAGAATATCGAGGATGAGGGCTCCGGCAACCAGTACCACCCAGAAGCGGAAGGAATACAACACCATCCAGCTTACCATATCAAGCTGATTGTCAAACCTTACGACTCCCGTATAGAACAAAACCAATAGTGCAAGGGCAAGTACCAGAACTGCGAAAAATACGATGGGTGCAATCTTCAAAAGCAGCTTGCTGCCTTTGTTCATCTCTGTGTATTTCTTCTGCGCACTATTCATCAGGGCGCGCAAACGGCGCGTGCTATTCCTCTCATCCATCTAATAACCCCCATAAATGTCATATCACTATAATAAGGTAACATAAATTAGACATCAGGGGCAACCGAGAAATATTGGTATGTCCGTAAACTCATCGGAAGATTTCGAAAACTATCGGTGTTTTTCCGTATTGTGAAACCCGAGGATTTGGTTTAAGCTTTTGACTAAAGTCATGCACATTATGCGATAAGGTGGAGTTCCTATGTCATTTAAGTGGATTTGGACGTATATTCGCCCCTATGGCCTTATCATGCTGCTGGGTCTTGTCTTAGTGCTGATAACCTCGGGCCTGGCCATGGTTAATCCCTTCATGTCGGGGATGATAGTGGATAAGGTAATTGAAGCATCCCAGACACATCTTTTGTGGTCCATCATTGCAGTCATGGTCATTACCACACTCGTCAAATCAGTGGGAAGATACGCCTATCAGCTTATCTTTGAGACCGTGTCCCAGGGGGTTTTTAAGAAGATTCGAGAGGATATCTATAATAAGATTCAGACCCTGGATTTTGATTTCTTCAACAAGAACAGAACCGGCGATATCATGGCCAAGATGACCGGCGATATGGAGGCGGTGCGTCACTTTATCGCATGGGTTATCTATATGGTCTTTGAGAATGCTACGATTTTCATCTTTGCCGTGACCATGCTCTTTATCACCAATGCTCCGCTGGCTCTTTTTATGGTTGCTATTACACCAGTCACCGGATTTTTTGCCGTCAGGCTGGCCAAGGAAGTAAAGCCAACCTTCTTTGCCATTCGTGAGCAGTTTTCCAGGCTTAACACTGTAGTGCAGGAGAATATCAGCGGAAATCGTGTGGTCAAGGCTTTTGCCAAGGAAGGCTATGAAATTGAAAAGTTCGAGCGGGAGAATGAGGCTTATCGGGAGAAGAATGTAGCCTCTGCCCAGGTATGGAGCAAGTTCCTGCCCATTATTGACGCTCTGGCCAGCTCCCTTATGGTGGCCATGATTCTGGTAGGGGGTATTCTGGTCATTAATGGATCCATGTCCTTAGGCGAGCTGGTTACCTTTAACGGGTTTTTATGGGCCCTTAATAACCCCATGCGCATGGTAGGGTGGCTAATCAATGATACCCAGAGGTTTGTTGCGTCGGCCGAAAAGGTGATGGGCCTGCTCGAGAGCGAGCCCAAAATCACCCCCAACGAGGATGCTGTCCAAAAGGATCGCATCCGGGGAAGCGTGGAATTTTGTCATGTGGGATTCAGCTATGGGGATGAAAAAGTCCTTGAGGATATCAGCTTCACCGCCGAGCCCGGTCAGACCGTGGCCATTATCGGCCCTACGGGTGCGGGAAAATCCACGCTTTTAAACCTGATCTGTCGTTTTTATGACTGTACCGAAGGCGCCATATACATAGACGGCACCGACATCCGTCAGATGGATTTGAAGCTCTTAAGAGAAAGCATTGCCTCAGCCATGCAGGATGTATTCCTGTTCTCGGATACCATTGAGGGGAATATCGCCTATGGTGTGCCCGGGGCCACAGAGGAGCAGATCCAGTGGGCGGCGCAGATGGCGGGAGCCCATGAGTTTATCAGCACCTTTGAGGAGGGCTATGATACCATCGTGGGTGAGCGGGGCGTAGGCCTCTCGGGTGGTCAAAAACAGCGTATTGCCCTGGCCCGAGCCCTTCTTAAAAATCCGTCCATTCTGATTCTGGACGATACCACCTCCAGTGTGGACTCCGAGACCGAGCACAGGATTCACAGCTCACTGAAAAGCTATTATCGGGATAAGACCACCTTTATCATTGCTCATCGCATTTCATCGGTAAAGAATGCCGATATGATTCTTGTCCTTGATGAGGGACGCATTATTGAGCAGGGTACCCATGATGAGCTGTTGGCTCAGAAGGGCTATTATTACAGCGTGTTCCAAAATCAATTCGGAGATTTCGACAGTTTTATATCCAAGGAGGTGGGCTAGAATGGCCAGGAATAAATATGATGTGGATGAGGAATTGGACACGCCATTTAACAGGCAGCATATGAAAAGGCTCCTGGGTTATGTTCAGCCCTATAAAAAGAGGATGATGATGGCCGTTGGCCTGATGCTCGTGTCCAGCATAGCGGGTATGGCCACCCCGTACCTTTTAAGTGTTGGTATTGATGTTTTCATCCCCCAGAAGAATATCAGCGGTCTGGTGCTGCTGGCATTTGTGCTGCTGGTGACGTTGATTATTACTGCGCTGTGTTTCAGGCATCGACTGGTGATCATGTCCGATGTGGGCCAGAGCATTATACGGGACATCCGCTCCGATATATTTAGAAAACTTCAGAAGCTTCCTTTTGAGTATTATGACTCACGACCCCATGGCAAGATCCTGGTCAGGGTGGTCAACTATGTGAATTCACTGAGCGATCTCTTGTCCAACGGCCTTGTCAACATGATAACCGACCTGTTCACCTTGTTTGTTATTATAGGCTATATGCTCTTTTTGGATCCACGGCTGACCCTGGTGAGCCTGGCAGGTCTTCCCCCGCTGGTTCTCGCCATCTTCCTGGTCAAGGGCATCCAGCGCAAAAGAACCCAGGCGGTTTCCAGAAAGCAGTCCAATCTCAATGCCTATATTCACGAGAGTATCTGTGGCATCAAGGTGACCCAGGCCTTTGCCCGGGAAGAGGAAAATTTCAAAATCTTCAGAGAATTGAGCACTGAATACCGGAAGACCTGGATGGCTTATGTCCGTTCCATCTTTATCATGTGGCCCATTATTGAAAATATCTCGGTATGGGCAGTGTCCCTGGTCTATGTGGCTGGGATCTCCCTTTTGGGGACCGGGGCATCGGTGGGTATTCTTGTCGCCTTTGTGGGTTATATATGGCGATTCTGGACGCCCATCATCAATCTGGGCAACTTCTATAATGCCCTTATCAACTCCATGGCCTACTTGGAGCGCATATTCGAGACCATTGATGAGGTGCCCAAGGTGGATAATCTGCCCAGTGCCACTGAAATGCCCACCATTCAGGGCAAGGTGGTGTTCGATAATGTCACCTTCTCCTATGATGATGGCTATCCCATTCTGAAAAACATGAGCTTTACCATTGAAAAAGGTCAGACTGTAGCCCTTGTTGGCCCCACCGGTGCGGGCAAAACCACAGTGGTTAACCTTTTGTCCCGTTTTTATAATGTGGACAGCGGAAAAGTGCTTATTGACGATGTTGATATCAGCCAGGTTACCCTGGAGTCTTTAAGAAAGCAAATGGGCATCATGCTCCAGGATACCTTTATCTTCTCGGGAACCATCATGGACAATATCCGGTACAGCCGTCTGGATGCCACCGACGAGGAAGTTATTGCCGCCGCCAAGGCTGTTTGTGCCCATGAGTTCATCAGTTCATTAAAGGATGGCTATTATACCGAGGTCAATGAACGGGGAACCCGTCTGTCGGTGGGGCAGAGACAGTTGATCTCCTTTGCCCGCTCACTGCTTGCCGATCCCCGGATTCTGATTCTGGATGAAGCCACCTCAAGCATTGACACCAAGACCGAGCTTGCGCTGCAGCAGGGTCTGGAGACCCTTTTGAAAGGGAGAACCTCCTTTGTCATTGCCCACAGGCTTTCAACCATCAAAAATGCCTCCGTTATTTTCTATATTGACAGGGGTAGAATTATAGAAGCCGGAACTCATGAAGAACTCATGAAGAAGAGAGGAGCCTATTATAACCTTTATACGGCACAATACAGCTTTTTGGAGGCTGTTTGATATGAAGCTTAACCGGCTGGTGGGAGTTTTTACCCTGCTCATGCAGAATGGAAAAATGACAGCACCCGAGCTGGCCGAGCGTTTTGAAGTGTCCAGAAGGACCATACAAAGGGATATTGAGGATCTGTGCATGGCCGGTATACCCATTGTCACCACCCAGGGCGGTGATGGGGGTATCAGTCTGGCCGAGGGATTCCATCTGGATTCTCGGCTCCTTAATGCTGAGGAGCTTCAAAACGTGCTTACGGGGCTGAAAGGGCTGGGAAGCATCTCCGATGCCCAGAAGATAAACCGCTTGATAAGGAAACTCTCACCCGCGGACGAAAACCATACCGGGCGGGATGATCTGGTCATTGATCTCGCCTCCCATTACAAGTCCAGCCTTTCAGAGAAGATCGCCTTGCTGAGGGAAGCCCTGACCCAAAAGCATTTGGTCTCCTTTGACTATTATTCCTCCAGCGGTAAATCAGTTCGTAGGGTCGAGCCCTACCTTATTACCTATAAATGGGCCGGTTGGTATGTCCTCGGCTTCTGCCTTGAGGCTCAGGATTTCAGACTGTTTAAGCTTAACAGGCTATGGAATCTGCAGATTTCAGAGGAGTGCTTCAGCCCAAGGCCTGTGCCTGAGAGCAAAATGGGGCAAACTTTTGAGGACAGGTATCAGGTTACTCTTTTGTTTGAGCCTTCGGCCCAGTATCTGCTCATTGAAGAGTATGGCCCGAGCTCCTATACGGTAGAGGCTGATGGCAGGCTTAAGGCCACCATAAGCTATGACAATGCCGAATATATACTTTCGTGGATCCTGAGTTTTGGAGACAGGGTAAAGGTTTTGTCCCCTTCCGAGATGGTCGAAAAGCATTGCGAGGCCGCACGAAAAATTTTATTGGCTTATGAACATGACAAATAGTTGTCCGGTTCAGTTTGTTACCATAGAAGAAAAACCTTGAGGTGGTTGAGTCATGGTAGAATCAAGATGCGGACTTAAGTGCAGCGAATGCGCCTATCGTGTGCCCTTTAACTGCGGCGGATGCGTACAGACCAACGGACATCCCTTCTATGGGGAGTGCAAGGTGGCACAATGCTGCCAGAACAAGGGACATCAGCATTGCGGAAAATGCTCAGATTTACCCTGTGAAACCCTGTACTACTTCTCCTTCCTGGACAAGGCGCATGGAGATAATCCGCCGGGATTGCGGATAGAACAGGTCAAGGCCTGGGCCAGGGAAGAGGAAGCGGTGTAATGAGGCATATCAGAACGTATGAGGATTTTATCAATACTGTTGAAGCTTTAGGGTTCATGGCCTTTTCGGACATTATCCCCGGTTGGACAAGCCTAAATCAGCAAACCTTAAAGGAGCAATGGCATACGGGGGATCCCGAGACCGATCCCTGGCAGTGGAAGGATAGGGTTGCCCAGGAGAAAAGGCTGGCCTTTGGGTGCTTGCTCAACGGCCATAAGGGATTTATCACGAAAAAGTGGTTCCCTGTGTTCTATAAGGCCTATCATCCGGAGGAATCCTTTGAGGAGCGCTGGGAGAATGGTCAGATTAAGCAAACGGTATATAAGGTCTATGGCCTGTTTTCAGAGGGAAGCTCTCTGAGCACCGATGAGATACGAAGGGCCATGGGGGTGACTAAAAAGCAGGGGGCAGGGGCCATTGATACGGCCTTAAAATTGCTCCAGCAGGAATATTACATCACTGTTTCGGGCAACCGAAGAAAGGTCAATGCTCAGGGTGAGCCCTACGGCTGGCCGTCCAATACCTATGAACGGATCGAGGACTGGGCAGGCGCAGATTGGCTCAGTACTGAGTTAACCCGCGAAGCAGCGAGACAGAGAATCCTGGAGACTGTTCTGGGGCAATGCCAGAACCCGGATATACGCAAGGTGACCAGGGTGTTGGGGTTAGCCTGATATCTGATTCATTGAGGAATTACATAACGTATTTTTGATGAATACTTTCAAGAGTGCACTTTATAAAGGGTGCACTCTTTTTTGCGCCCTCTGCTGCAATCAGGTAAAACAAGTACATATTGACAAAATATAACATTGTGGATATGATGATAAATGGAAATATATGTATAATAAAGATAAAGGCTCTGTTAACTTAGTATGAAAGAAATGAGATCTGAAAGGCCTCTGGTAGGTTTAAAAAAGGAAAAAAACCTACAAATGGAAACGACTATGTGTAAGATAACACGAAAAAAAGATACGTGCAAGCCTTGAAAAAATAATAAAGGCAGCACAAATAGTCCTGATGTAGAACAGGACGGAATGAACAT
>Ga0116192_1001721_pt1 | contig 15076 bp, 15 predicted proteins | sample AD_UKC113_MetaG_FD_89876 | JGI IMG/M metagenome (GOLD analysis project Ga0116192, IMG submission 89876) | Active sludge microbial communities of municipal wastewater-treating anaerobic digesters from Hong Kong - AD_UKC113_MetaG | ecosystem: Engineered > Bioreactor > Anaerobic > Digestate... | reverse complement strand
TCATTAAGATGTGAAAAGGCTTGCCCGAGTTTTAGACGGCAAGCCTTCTTATCATTGCTTATTGAGGAAATCATATTACCGGGAGCGATCCTTCAGCGCAAGCTCTGGTGCGCTTCGGCCACAATTGCCGGGACATCCACAGGGGCGTCCTCAACATTTCCCAGCATCAGGTGCAACAGGTACTCGATATTGCCCTCCGGGCCGGTGATGGGTGAAAAGGACAGTCCCCGGATGGAAAAGCCCAGGCCCTTGGCATTGAGCATGATGGCATTGATGACCTCCTCATGGACAAGGGGATCACGCACCACGCCCTTTTTTCCGACCTTGCTGCGACCTGCTTCAAACTGGGGCTTAATAAGGCAGACCACCTGCCCGCTTTCCCGTAAAAGGGCCTTCAAGGGGGGCAGCATCAGCTTCAGGGAGATAAAGGATACGTCAATGGATCCGAAATCCACTGCTTCTCCGATATCCTCAGGCCTGACATATCTGAAATTGGTGCGTTCCATGCAAACCACCTTGGGATGATTTCTCAGCTCCCAGGCAAGCTGCCCGTAGCCCACATCAACCGAAAACACCTTGGCGGCACCATTCTTCAGCATCACATCGGTAAAGCCGCCGGTGGATGCACCTACATCAATGCAGACCTTATCGGCCAGGTTAATATCAAACGCCTGAACGGCCTTCTCAAGCTTGAGCCCGCCGCGGCTGACATAAGGAATGGGATTGCCCTTTATCACGAAACCGGCATGCTCGTCCACAAGGGTGCCTGCTTTGTCCACCCTTTCACCGTCCACAAAGACAAGGCCGGCCATAATGGCGCTTTTGGCCTTTTCCCTGCTTTCAAAATAACCCTTCGATGTTAAAACAACATCCAGTCTTTCCTTTGCCATATTTCTTCCTTTACGCCCTGGATAAGAATGTCATGATCTCAGTCTTGACGGCATCAGCATCTAAACCGTACCTTTTCATGATGAGCTTCTTCTCGCCATGCTCAATTGGCTTCCCCGGAAGCCCGAGGATCCGGACCCTGGCATCCGGATCATTCTCACTCAGGAACTTAAGCACATGGGTGCCAAATCCGCCGTTTGCGATGCCATCTTCCAGTGTTACCGCTTTTCGGGTTTTTCTAACCGAATTTAAGATCAGTTCCTCATCAAATGGCTGGATGAACCGTGAATGGATGATCTCACACCCAATGCCCGACTCCTCCAAAAGCTGTGCTGCCTTGATGGCTGTCTCCAGCATGGTGCCTGCCGAGATGAGGGTAACGTCGCTGCCCTCCCGGACGCAAACACCCTTGCAGGGCGCTATCGGCTTATCCAGCCCTGGAATCTGAACCCCTGAACCTCTGGGATATCGTATGGCAATGGGTCCACGATGCTCCTCAAGGGCAAAGGTTAGCATGCGCTCAAGCTCCTCCGGAGTAGCCGGCGCCAGGATGGTCATATTGGGCATGGACTGAAGATAGGCAATATCATAGATTCCCTGATGGGTCTCCCCGTCATCACCGATCACCCCTGCCCGGTCGATGGCAAAAACGACATGGAGATTCTGGAGGGCCACATCATGGAGCAGCTGGTCGTAGGCTCTCTGAAGAAATGTTGAGTAAATGGCGGCCACAGGCTTAACACCTCCGGCAGCGAGACCTGCCGCAAGGGTCACTGCATGCTGCTCGGCGATGCCCACATCATAGAACCGCCTGGGGTACTGGGCCTTGAAATCATTTAAGCCCGTGCCATCGGGCATGGCAGCCGTGATGGCAACAATATCCGGATCATGGGACGCCAGTTGGCACAGCTTTCTGCCGAATACTGCCGAATAGTTCTCAGTACCGCTCTTGAGCACATTGCCGGTTTCAATCTCAAAGGGGGTAATGCCATGGAAGACATTGGGTCTTTCCTCGGCGTACTTGTAGCCCTTGCCCTTCACGGTGCACACATGCACCAGAACCGGACCCTTGATATTCCTGGCCTGCTCGAAAACGGCTGTCATCTCTCGGATGTCATGACCATCGATAGGTCCGAAATAACGGAACCCCAGATCCTCAAAAAACATGGAGGGCATCATAATGCTTTTCAGGGCGTGCTTAAACCGGTGCAGAAATCTCCTCAGGCGCTTGCCCGATTTGGGCAGACGTCTGTCAATCAGGCTTTGAATGGATTCTCTTGTTTTATAGTAGAAGGGTCTGACCCTCAATCGGCTTAAATAGCGGGAAAGGCCGCCCACATTGGGGGCAATGGACATGCCATTGTCGTTTAGGACGATAAGCAGGCTTGTCCTGGCCATACCGGCGTCATTCAAGGCCTCAAGAGCCATGCCCCCGGTCAGAGCCCCATCGCCTATCACAGCTGCCACGGTGTGCTTCTCACCCTTGTGATCCCTCGCCCGGGCCATTCCCAGGGCTGCCGATATGGATGTGCTGCTGTGACCTGTATTAAAGATATCGTGAGGACTCTCCTCGGTCTTGGGAAAGCCCGACAAGCCATCCAGCTGCCGCAGGGTGTCGAAGCGATCCTTACGGCCTGTGAGAATTTTGTGAATATAGGTTTGATGCCCCACATCCCAAACGATCTTGTCCTTGGGAGTATCAAAAACACGATGAAGCGCAAGGGTAAGCTCAACCACACCCAGATTTGATGCGATATGGCCCCCGGTGCGTGAAACTGAATCAATCAGAAATTGGCGCAGCTCAACACTCAGGGCTTCAAGCTCCTGAAAGCTCAGCTGCTTTATATCCAGAGGACTGTTTATGCCATCCAGTATAGGATAACTAGTACCGATATTCATCACACCCTCTTAACGTTTAGTCCTTTTAACCTTTGCCGAAAAGTAGGAAAGGAAAACTCCTACGCGATACACGATGTAATTGCTGTTATTAATCCCCACATTCTTGGCCAGGGCTTTCCCGCCCACCGTCAGCGCTGCGATGAGTGCTCCGGCGATAACCTCGAATAGGGATATGGACTCGTTTTCAGCGAAAAGTCTGTATACAATAGCCGTTCCTGCGGCACCACTCACAACGCTGCAGATATCCCCCACAACATCATTGCAAAAGCTCGAAACCTTTGGCGCGTTCCGCAGGAGAATGAGGGATTGCTTGGCGCCCCTCATTTTTTTAGAGGCCATGGAATGAAACGGGATTTCATCGGCTGCCGTAACGGCCATGCCGATTGCGTCGAAAAGGACTCCGATTAAAATGATCAATAGAACCACAATAAAGGCAAATGCCGGCGGCACAGCCCTAAAGATGCTTGTGGACCCAAACAGGATGGTTATAGACAGGACGAAGGAAATCAAGGTAATAAAAAGCCCCCATAGAACATGCTTCCTTTCAAATCCGGAACCCTTCTTCACGGGTATGCTCTGCCTGGAGGTGTCACTGTATTTATCCAGTTTCTGAATATAATTCTTCTCAGAATCCTTTTTCTTCAAGTCAATCCAACTTTCATATTTTAAGCCGATCAGAAGGATGGCAACAACCCGAGTAAATTTTGCGTCTTAGGTCAGGCAGGTTTTCCCCATCGCGTACCGGAACGTCACCATTCCGGAGGTTTCCCTTTAACCACAATGTTGAGAGGTTACCCTACTCAAAGCCTGATTGCCACTTAGTCCACACTGCAATCCCCGAATTGTCTCCGCTTAAGAACAGCCTAGGGGTTTTCCCCAAGAGCCTGTACCCACCTCTAGCCTCTTTTGCACCACTGGTTTCAAATGGCAATAATGCTTATGTACCGGCCAGCACATAAACATCTGATCCGTTATCCTCCAGAAAGCACTCAAGGCAGGCTACACTGCACACAGCATCAAAAGTGAAACCGCATAGCAGGTTCTATCCTTCATCGTAGTCAAGATCTATATCGCATATAGCGGGGCAATCTGTCTCCCACGAGTAAAGGTCTCCGCGGTAAAGGGGTCACCTCCTGCATGCCATTGCAGGCTGCCCCTGAACCTTAACTCCCAGCACCAACCCATCACTGGGCGTAACAAGCCGGCACAAGGAACTTCATCGATGTGCCCTTTAACGGATTTTTAGGCCCGTCTTCGAAGCAGGCAGTACTGACTAGGATACTGCACCATCCTGATGATCGCTTGAGAGATAATTATACAACAAAATCGCAGATTATGCAAAGAGGATGGCCATCAGTGCACCAAGTGCCGCTCCCGCAAAGACTTGAACAGGTGTATGACCTAAAAGCTCCTTAAGGTTCTTCTCCAATCTGACATGCTGGGATGAATTCACAAGCTTGTTCAAAACCTCTGCCTGCTTGCCTGCCGCCCGTCTTACACCCGCAGCATCAGCCATAACCACAAAGGCAAAGATTACCGACATGGCAAATACTCCCGAGTCAAACCCATACTGAATGCCCAGGCAGGTGGCCAGACAAACCGATATGGCGCTATGAGAGCTGGGCATGCCCCCGGAGCTGACAAACTTCTTAAAATCGATCCTGCCGTGGACGACCAAGCAGGACAGGAATTTATAGAGCTGGGCCAAAAACCAGGATAGTATGGGTAAGATAATTGCCTTGTTGGAGAAAAGATCCCAAAACGTCATAATAATCCCCCAGTGTTGTGCCTACTTTTCTCTCTCTGCGATATAGGCAGCCGTTCTTATCAGGAATCCTGCATTATGAATCGGCTTCAATGCCTTAACCGCCTCTTCCACCGTTTGCTTCAAGAATTCCTTTGCCTTTCCCAAGCCAAGAAGAGTCACGAAGGTGGATTTCTGATTTCTGGTATCACTGCCTGTGGGCTTACCCACAACCGAAGCATTGCCCTCGAAATCAAGAAGATCGTCCTTGATCTGGAAGGCCAGTCCGATTTTATCGGCATAGAGTGAAAGCGCTCTGCTCTGGTGTTCGTCTGCTTGGCACAGCTCAGACGAAGCCATAATGCTGGCTTTAATAAGAGCACCTGTCTTTTTTTCGTGCATATAGCACAGCCGCTCAAAGGGAATGGATTGTCCCTCCGATTGGATGTCCACAACCTGACCTGCGATCATGCCCTTTGACCCGGCGGCCTGACTGATTAGGGCCGCAGCCCTTGCCTTGGCCTCCGGAATAGTGCCCGAGAGCAATTCCTCCAGCATGATCTCATGAGCAAGATTCAGAAGTGCATCCCCTGCCAGAATAGCCATGGCTTCGCCGAAAACCTTGTGATTGGTGGGCTTTCCCCTTCTGAGATCATCATTGTCCATGGCCGGCAGGTCATCGTGGATCAAAGAATAGGTATGAATCAGCTCAATGGCACAGGCGAAGGGCAGAACTATATCCCTGCTGCCCTTTAAGATATCACACACAGCCAGGGCCAGAACAGGTCTCAGGCGCTTTCCTCCGGCCATGAGGCTATAGCCCATGGCTTCATAAAGTACCCCTTCAGGCAGATCCTGTGGGCAGACCTTTTGCTCAATCCATTTCTCAGCCATGAGGCTGTATTTCTTAAAATCCTGAATATAACTCATAAATTCTGGTCACGCAGAAAGTCCTTTTCCCTGACCTCTTCCTTCCCCTCTACGAGTATGGTGATCCTTTTCTCAATCTCGTCCAGGCGTGCGTTGCACAGGCGAACCAATCCTACAGCCTGTTCAAAGATGCGGATGGATTCCTCCAGCGAAAGGTCCCCCTTCTCAAGCCTTTGTACAGCGCTCTCCAGTTGATTGGCGGCCTGCTCGTATGTCAGTTCATTCATGGGTTGCTCGGTCATAAAAGCCTTCACTCCCCTCTATCATCATTCCAGTTTTTTTATTGAATTACTCTTGCTTGATATTAAAGCCTCATCTTGGTCATCAATGGGCGACTCAAACCGGCTCCAGCATTTTCCCTCGGCCAAGGTTAGCTTGATCCTGTCACCGGTCTTTAAAGCCTTAACTGAGGTGATCAAGCTGCCATCCTCGCCCTGTGCCACGGCATAGCCTCTTGCCAGGACGGTAAGAGGGCTTAGGGCATCAAGGCGACCTGCCAGCACCTGGAGCCTGCCCCGGTGGGTTTGCATACAGGATTTATGAATCAGCAGCATATGCCTGTAAACCGAATCCAGCATCAGACGCTTTCTGTCCACCACCTCGAAGGGCTTTATGATGCTTCTTGAGGAGGATAAGCGTAATATCCTCTGCCGCTCACGCTTGAGGGCATTCACCAGGGCATTGGACAGCCTTTTTTGTAAGAACTCCACCCGTTCTTTCAAAACCCGTTTCTCAGGCATAACCAGCTCAGCAGCTGCTGAAGGCGTGGGTGCCCGAAGATCGGCTACAAAATCAGAAATAGAAAAATCTGTTTCATGACCCACGGCTGATATAACAGGAAGCTTGGATTCATAGATGGCCTTGGCAAGGCGTTCATCATTGAAGGCCCATAGGTCTTCAAGAGAACCGCCGCCTCTGGCGATAATGATGACATCTACATTTCTGCGGTCATTAAAGTAACCGATGCCCTTTACAAGCTGGGCAGGAGCGTCTGCGCCTTGAACGGCTGATGGATAAATGATGACTCGGGCATTATCGAAGCGTCTTCCCAAAACATTCAGAATATCCCTGATAACTGCGCCGGTAGGAGAGGTCACAACGCCGATGGCCTTTGGGAGAACAGGAAGAGGCTTTTTCCGATCTGCATCGAAATACCCCTGATCTCCAAGCTTCTTCTTGAGCTGCTCAAAGGCCAGATACAGGCTTCCGGTGCCATCGGGCTGCATCTCCTCGGCATAGAGCTGATAGGTGCCTCCTGCCGGATAGACCGAGATATACCCTCTGACAATCACCCGCATGCCCTCCTCGGGCCTGAAGCGCATTCTTGAGTTGTTCAGCCTGAACATGACACATTTGAGTACGGTATCCTCGTCCTTCAGGGAAAAGTACATATGCCCTGAGCTATGGAGCTTGTAATTGGAGATCTCACCCGATACCAGAACATTAGAAAGCAGCATGTCGCTGTCAACAAGCTGCTTGATGTACCCCGTCAGTTCCTTAACCGTAAGACAGTTTTGCATTCATGGAACCTCCGTCTGGCCTGATATTTCGGTCCAAACCTTCCCCAGGACGCCGTTGATGAAAACTCTGGACTGCTCTCCGCTGTATTTTTTAGCCATCTCAACAGCCTCGTTGATGGAAACGTTCACGGGAATATCCTTGCGATAATGCATTTCATAGGTGGAAAGCCGCATGATGGCAAGATCGACCTTGGGCATTCTGGAAATAGTCCAACCCTTTGCATGGTGGGAAAGGATTTCATCTATGGCGCTCTGCTTGTCAAGAACGCCGTGAACCACATCCATGATATAAGCCTTTTCGGTCTCCTCTTGGATCCCCTGTTCCTCTATATATCGGTCAATCTGCTCATCCACATCATCCTTCTGGATTTGAAGCTGATAGAGGAGCTTCATGGCATTTTCGCGGGTTTCTCTTCTTCCCAATTTAATTTCCCTCCGCTCTCAATGTCCAACAAATGTAAACATCTCTGTTGCATAGTATTATATCATATCCTGCTGTATTATTTGGATGATTATTTAGATGAGACGTAGAAAATTCTGTTTTCCCTCAAGTCCGGCTTTTCAAAGGTCAATTCTCCGAACGCGTCCAGGAACCTGAGGCCTGCTTTTGTCAGCGCGTGCACCAGCTCATCGGTGGAATAGGCCTTCTCAACATGGGTCTCAACCACCTTGCGATAAAGGCCCTCCTCCTGCCGGATAAAGAAGGTCAGATCGAAGATGCATTGCCTCCTTCGGGCATCGTATGTATTATTCCATATCCAGGTGATTTCGTCATCCATCTCAAAAAAGGTCTCATTGCCAAGCACCCTGGATAGCTTATAGGGACTGTTGACATCAAAGATAAAAAGCCCTCCGGGGTTCAAATAGTTGTGAACCAGACGAAAAACCTGCTCCAGGTCACGTTTTTTTGTGACATAATTGATGGAATCCAGCATACAGATGACGGCGTCAACCGTGCCGAAAAGCTCGAATTCACGCATATCCTGATGGATAAAAAGGATGTCCAGCCCTTTTCGCTTTGCCTTATTGCTTGCCACATCCAGCATATCGGCGGAGCTGTCCAGGCCAATCATCTCATAACCCCTTTTGGCCAGCTCCAGCGTCAGGTTGCCGGTACCGCACCCCAGCTCTAAAACCAGATGAGGTTTAGATCCAAATTTAAGAAAGGCTGATTCCAAGTAATCAGCCCATCTATCATAAGCAATATCCCCAGTAAGCCTGTCATAAACTTCAGCAAACCCCTGATACATGATGTTCCCCCGTAAAATTATACGGCCTTGCTTTTCTTTTTTCTGGAGAGAAGTCCTCCAATTCGGCCGGTTTCTTTTGCACTTAAACTTTTCCAGCCCTTTTCCATGATCTTATCATAGAGGCCCAGTTCCTTTGCTATCTCAAGCTTCAATTGCTCATCCTTTTTCAGCACTTCATATCACCCCATGGAATAGTATTGCCATACATCACCATGGGTATTCAGTTCAAGCTTTCATTATTAAGGAAGTTTTTTCTCTATTTCAAGAATGGCTCTTTGAAGCTGATTATCCTCTCCATGGGGAATATCCTCAATGGAGGTGTTTTTATATTTCTCATCCAGCTCAATGACCACATCAGGTGTCACGCCATCTCCGTGAATGCTCTTGCCGGAGGGTGTGAAATACCGGGCTCTGGTGTATTTCAGCCCACCCCCGTTATTGATGTAGATAACCTCTTGGACCAGGCCCTTTCCGAAGGTTTGCGTTCCCACAACCGTCGCCTTGCCGTACTCCTTCAGGGCAGCGGTGAGGATCTCGGAAGCGCTGGCACTGTATCCGTTCACCAGTATGCTCATGGGGATGTTCAGCTCGGCCGCATCGGAGTACTCCTCTTCTCTGGACTTATCCTTATACTCCATATAAACGATGAGCCCCTTGGGAAGAAGCATATCACAGATCTGTACAACCTGATGATAGTCACCGCCGGGATTATCGCGGACATCGATGACAAGGCCCTTGACGCCCTGGGCTAAAAGCGCATTGACGTGCTTGGCAAAATCCCCGGCAATATCATTATCAAACTGGCGAATGCGCACATAGCCGATCTGATTATCAAGAACCTCGCTGGATATATAGGAGACATTAATGGCCCGTCTGGTCATGACAAAATCCAAATAATCATTTTGATCAGGCCTGTATACCGTAACCTTTACACTGGTGCCTGCCTCACCCTTAATGCGCTTGACGATGAGATCGGCATCACTGAATACGGTGACATCCTCATTATCCACTTTAACGATCTTATCACCCTTTTGAATGCCGGCACCCTTTGCCGGTGAGTCCGGAAAAACATCCGACACCGTCAGCAGGCTGTTCTCGTCCATATGCACCAGAACACCGATTCCCACATAGTTGCCCGAGGTATCCTCCTGGAACTTTTTCATCTCCTCGGGATTATAGTAGACGGTATAGGGGTCATCAGTTCCCATGGCCAGGCCCTTTATGGCTGAGCTGAAAAGCTCGTTGATATCCAGGGCCTCGTAATACCGATCAGACAGTATGTTTTTCACCCGATTGAAGGCCTGTACGGTTTCAACATCAAGGCCCTCGGCATCAAAAAAGAGGGCATACTGGGGTTTAAACCATTCGGTAAGCGGCTTGGACCAAAATACTTCCCATGAAACCATCTGTCCTACAGACAAAATGCTTCCCAGAAAGAAGGATATGACCGAGCAAAAAAGCACCAGGCAAGCAACAAGAATAACCGTCGTTCTCTTTCTCATATTAACACCTACTTAACCCTAATACTGTCGGTATGCGATGATTTCGGACTGAACCAATCTATTTTACATCCTATGCGGGGATTTTTCAATTCATGTATTTTCATAAACCTGCCAAATCGGCCTGAGAGGCTCGATACCGGACGAATGGCTCATTGTTAAGAATTTCTCAAAAGGCCGGCAGTGTTGATGAATCGTGAAGATGCAACGAAAACGCATATTGGGCTTATTCGCTAAAAGGATACCCAGCCGGGTATCCTTTTAAAACAACTTTGCATTTAATGCTTATTACTTGCTGCTTGTGACATACTTCATGGGGTCCTGTGGTTCTCCGTTCTTGCGGACCTCAAAATGGAGATGGGGACCGGTTGAAAGACCTGTGCTTCCGACCTTGGCAATAACATCGCCTGCCTTGACGGTCTGCCCCTCCTTCACCAGGAGTCCGCCATTCATAATATGTAAGTACAAGGTCGTCATTCCGCCGCCATGGTCGAGAATGACCACATTTCCCGAACCGCCGCTGCGCCATCCGGACCAGACAACCTTGCCGCTGGCAGCAGCATGTATGTATGTACCCTGCGGTGCACCGATATCCACACCGCTATGGAATTTTCTCACCTTCAGAATGGGATGCATCTGATAGCCAAAAACTCTTGAGCCTACCTTGTAGCCCGGGAGAGGCCACTGCATGACACCGCCCGTATAGGCACTGGTGGTGCTCAGCTTTTTGATGAGGGCTGTAAGCTCCTTGGATTCCTTCTCAAGGGCATCCTCTTCCTTTTCGATCTGAGCAAGCGTCTTTTGGCTCTGGGCAATTCTCTCCTCTGTTTGAGAACGGGAAACCTCCAGCTTCTTCAGCTCTTCAAGGTTCTTTTCCAGCTGTGCCTCAAAGTTGGCTTCCTCAGCCTCCCTTTGAGCCCTCAGGGCCTCAATGTCGGCCTTCTTCTCGATAAGGCTGTTCATTAAGTCCTGATCAAACTTTGCAATAAGCTCCATGGCATGAAGTCTTCTGAAAAGATCGTTAAAATCGTTGCAGTCGGCAAGCTCAATCAGATCGGAGCCAACCCGTGAGCGCATATACTGGATTACCAATCTCTCCTGGAATAGCTTAAGCTGCGCTTCATAGTCTTCCTCGGACTGTGCGATGGCGGCATCCAGTGTTTCTATAGCCGATAGAATTTCTTGAATCTTGCTTTCGATGAGCTCTTTCTCATAGCCCTTTTTTTCAAGATCAGCCTTCAGGCTATTGAGGTATTCCTTATTACTTGAAATATTCTGTTTTTCCTTTTGTTTTTCCTTTTCCAGGTTTTTTAGCTGGTTGTCCACCTGCTGCTTTTCTTTTTTTGCATCGTCAAGCTGGGCAGCATAAGATGAAAGCCCGATTGACACTACAAAAAACAGGGTTGCAACTATACAGACTATTCGCTTAAACATGCTTTTTCTTCCGCCCCCATATTGAAACTTGCTGTTCTAATTCTCTATAATCAAGGCATAATCTTATCTTTTTGTACAAACAATATATCATTTTGGTGACCTTTTTTCAATAAGTTTTACAAAACTTAGCCAGAAATTGCATCTAGACGTTCAAATGTTTCCTGACCGACATGAAACTTCCGATGATACCCATGGTCATGCCGAAAATCACATAAATCACTAAAACCCGCAGAGCTACAGGATTGAATTCTATCATTTTCAGATTGGGTACGCCGGCGCTGGCAAAAAGGGTGTCGAGACCGCTCCTGATCCACGAATAGGTCTGTGAGGTAAAGAAGAAGGAAACCAATGACCCTGCAAGCCCTATGATCATGCCCTCCACAATGAAGGGAAGCCGTATGAACCAATCCAGAGCGCCTACATACTTCATAATCTCGATTTCTTTTCGTCTGGCAAAGACCGTAAGCCTGATGGTATTTGAAATAAGCAATATCGAGACAACAATTAAAACAATCAGAATAAAGATGGTCACATAATTGATGACGCTGAGGGTACCCGACAGCTTTTCCAGCTCGTCTTTAGGATAGGAGATCCAGTCGGCATCGATACCTTCATAAAGCTTCAGCTTGGCGATAAAATCATCGCTGTAATCGGGATGATTCAGCTTGATGTAATAGCAGTCAGGGAACAATTCCGGACTGAGGTCGTCAAGCAGCTTTTCATTATTGCGCAAATCCGTTTTAAGTGACTCAAAAAACTCGTCGGCAGTTTCAAGGCGGTAAGACAAAACGATGCCGGCTTTGCGATTTTCTTCAATATAAAGCCCGACTTCCTCCTTCTCCAGGATGGATGCATCTCTGTCCAAAAAGGCTACCACCTCTAGATCCTTTTTCATGTTATCGATATTGGTGGTGACATTGACGACAATCAGCAGCACAAGTCCAAGGATAAAAAGCGTTGCAATAACAGTGGCTAGGGATGCAAAGGACATGAGCTTATTCTTATAAACGTTAAAAGTGCCTTCTTTCACAAGAAGCCTTACGGTTCTAATTTTCATTTATGTACAGCCCCTTTTGTTCATCGTGCTTTAATTCGCCTCTATCCAAAACGATGACGCGTTTTTTCATGGCATCCACAATGGACTTCTCATGGGTAGCCACAATGACGGTGGTACCCCTTTGATTGATTTCCTCAAGGAGATTCATGATTTCCCATGAAGTTTTCGGATCGAGATTTCCTGTGGGCTCATCGGCTATAAGGACGGCTGGGTTGTTCACCAGGGCCCTCGCCAGAACAATTCTTTGCTGTTCTCCACCTGAAAGCTGATTGGGATAGGCCTTTGCCTTCTTAGACAGACCTACGAGTCCAAGAGCAAGAGGAACCTGCCTTCTGATCTCACGTGGCAGGGCTTCAACAATCTGCATGGCAAAAGCCACGTTATCATAAGCGGTTCTATTGGGTAGAAGCCTGAAATCCTGAAAGACCACACCGAGACTGCGTCTTAAATAGGGGATTTCGTGTCTGGGCATGTCATGGACCGAATAGCCATTGACATAGACCTCCCCCTCGGTGGGTACCTCTTCATGCATGATAAGCTTTAGAAAAGTTGACTTACCGGAGCCGCTGGCACCGATAACGAATACAAATTCGCCCTTCTCAATGCGGACGGTAAGGTTTTTAAGCCCCACAACGCCATTGGAATAGACCTTTGTAGCATCAATAAACCTGATCAAAACAATTCCCCCAAATCAGGGACGGATACTATTTGGATACCTCATCCAGATAGCGCTTAACCATCATGGCTACCTTGAAGTAGATGGCATCATCAAATTTCCTTAAATCCATCCCTGTGATCTTTTGTATCTTATCCAAACGATAAACGAGTGTATTTCTATGAATAAACAACTGACGGGAAGTCTCACTGACATTCAAATTATTCTCAAAGAACTTCTGGATGGTCATCATGGTTTCCGAGTCGATGGTCTCAAAAACCCCTTCTCTGAACACCTCATTCAAGAAGAGGCGGCAAAGCGTTGTGGGAAGCTGGTAGATCAGCCTTCCGATACCCAGATGATTGTAATCCACGATATTCTTTTCGGCTTCAAAAATCTGGCCTATCTTCAGAGCGGTTTGCGCATCCTTATAGGAACGGGCAACATCCTTCAGGCTTTCGGCCTCGGTACCGATACCAATGCTGGCCTTGATCATCAGCTCGCTGTTTAAGGTATCAATGATGATGCGCGCCTTTTTGTGCACCTCTTCACTGTCCTCACGCTCCTTGAGCTCCTTGACCAATATGGTGTTCTGATCGTCCAGAAGGATGATATAATCCTTGTTGTTATTTGGGAACAGGCTTTGAATGATATTATAGGCATAAAGCTCGCGGGTCTTTTCTGTTCTGACCAGATAGACGATTCTTCTGGACTCGCTTTTAACCCGGAGCTCCTTGGCCCGTATGGTGATATCCCCGGGGAGGATATTCCCCAGGAGTACATTTTTCATGAAATTATTTCTGTCATACTTCTCGTCGTAATACAGCTTAGCGTTTTCAAGGCTTATGGCGATCAGCTCGGCATGCTTTTTACGCTCGGGATGGTCGCTGACGAGGAAAAGCACAAAATCCAACCTGCCGTTGATGTCGATTTTTTTCATCACGAGGCCGGGTTTTTCGATATACATGGCATTGGATGTCAAAAAATCGGTGCACTGCTCGTGTATGGTTCCGATTTCATCCTCAATGGTGCTGGCGATAACGGCGCCTGTGCCGTCAGTAATGCCAAAATCGCTTCCGATTGCGTCACGAATACGGGTGACAACCGACTGAAAAACCTTGAAAGCCAAATGAATAACCCCCAAACTCTCGTAGACTCATGACATCATTATACTTAATCTGAACCTGTCATACAATGCTTTTATGCCAAAATACCTGTTATAACCATTTTATTCGCCTAATAATATACAATCCGAAAAAACAATGCGAATGGTATTCAATAGTTCCCTGTTTCTAAATTTATCGGCATTATGGATAAAAATTCTTACAGGTGCCAGGGTCAGCAGAAATCCAATCATGAAATCATCGTCCCGAATGACCGACTTACCCTTATCCATACCGAAGCTGTCGGTAATATCCTCGGGTATCTCAAAGGGGCCGGAGCCTTCCACAAGATAGGTTCCGTCGGGCAGCACAAAAACATGGAGTTCGGGGACACGGGGGCTTTGCATCCTCACAAAGGCTACAAGCAGATTGATGTATTCTTCATATTGCCGTTCGACAAAATACTGTCTGATGGCGCGTTCCACTTCGGTTTCCAGACGCTTCACATATTCACCCAGCCTGAAGGTGACAAAACCGTCCAGGGTGAGATTTTCCGAGTTTTTTAAGTATTCGGCAATCTTGGCTGAGATCAGCTGGCGTCTTAAATCAGTTGGGTTTGCGCTTTTGTCTTCCGATTTTCCATACAGTCTTTTGCAGGCTATTCTGCAGATTTCATCGGTATCACTCTTGGGAAGCCCGGAGCAGATCTTATGGATGATTCTGTCAAGGATATCCTTTTCATAGACCTTCAGAATATAGTCTGCAAGCATGTCGGCTATCTGGGTTATCGCATGCCTGTACTTCCTCCCGTTTTTTCTGACGTATCCGTTCATCAGAATGGTGAGGCCGCTGTCATCATTGCGAACTTTAACATTGACCGGATCGCTGGATTTTCCGTCAAAGCGCTTGCTCAAGTAACTGGCCAATCCGTGAATGTCCTTCATGTAGTCAACCCTGAAGGATGGCATCGTCTCACATCCTTGTACAATTAATATTGTATTAAATCAGTGACCGAAGCCACTGTTCGACCCATTAAAATTCATTGTTAACATAACACTTCAAACTTCATTCTTTTCTAAACATCAAGCACATCATCC
>Ga0116192_1001716_pt1 | contig 15104 bp, 33 predicted proteins | sample AD_UKC113_MetaG_FD_89876 | JGI IMG/M metagenome (GOLD analysis project Ga0116192, IMG submission 89876) | Active sludge microbial communities of municipal wastewater-treating anaerobic digesters from Hong Kong - AD_UKC113_MetaG | ecosystem: Engineered > Bioreactor > Anaerobic > Digestate... | reverse complement strand
CCCTCTCTTTTGACTGATTTAGAAGGTCTACGGTGTGGGTAAGCCACAACGTCTTACTATGGAGATCCACCGCCATACTTATTCCCATTTGAGTTTTCCCTGATCCACACGGAGCTTGTAGGATTCCATAGAAATTAGTAAGCATCGACTCAAGAGCTTCTTCCTGGTAATCATATAGAGGAATTTTACAGTTATAATCAACTCTAGGATTCTTTGCAAGGTCGTAGGTCACGTTGTTTAAAGTTCCAGAAGGTAAAACCTGCAAGAGATCATTTATGCATCCTGCTGGAATGTAGTATTTATTCGCGTTTTTCCTGTAAAGTGAAATTGTTTTAGGCGTTTTGCCAACATAGAAACCCATTCTCATTTTCTTAAAATAATCAGGGTTATCGAGTACAAGATTTTCTTTACAGAAAAATTCAACTTCTGGAGATGGATCTGTTACAATGATTTCATTACTGAGACATATTTCCATAAAATCACCACACCCAATCTTCAAAAAGCACACCAAGTTCTTTTATTTGAGTCAAATTGATTTGTTTAGCACCTGCTTCTCGCAGAGCTATTAACTTCATAAAAGGAATCATGTAAATCCCCGAATCAACTTTCAGAGCAAAAATAGCATACTTATTTCCCTTTTTCAGCCATTTTCTCATGGCACATTCTTGATTTTCTTCAATCCTAGAAAACAAGAATTTGTTGTTTCCGCATACTTTACAGTCAAGGAGTACTGAAATTCCATCTTTTGCGATAATAACATCCGAAGGCTGTCCGTCCACGTTTCCCTGTAACATGTGCGCCCAATATCCCTTATCTGCTGCGAGTATGCAGAAATCTTTCTCAAAAGTAGTTCCTGTCTTTTTGTTGCTCATAGTTATTCACCTTCCAGAATCCACACAAAGGCAACCAAACAGCCATAGCAAGGTTTATTGAGCAGTCCTAGATTCCGGTGAATACACTTTGTAGAAAAACAAATAGAAGGCTTCTCAGGAATCATCAGAATACCTCTTCAGCATATCTTTCCACATTTCTTCAAGGAATGCTTCTTGAACACGTTGTTTCTTCTGATTATCCTCTTCGAGAATTATAGCAAATTCAGCCCGCTTAATTTCATAAGCGGTTACTGGAGACTCAATCACTTGAAAGCCCTCCCTGAGAATCTTATCCTGAAAACGGTTTCCTCTCCTGATGTATCCCAATATCCTTCGAGATATTTTGCATAGCATAATGCTAATGCAGTATCCTCATCAAGTGGTGGTTTGAAAAAATTCGTATTTGAGAAACCATTCTCTACCCTGTATTCTTTTAAAAGAGAGAGGAAGTGTGAGTAATCAATGCTCTGTGAAGTTTTCACTGCATCAACCTCCTGATGTGGTCAGGAACTTTGCCAATCAGAGCCTCAACAGTGTCAAAATCATTTTTATATATATGTTCTGATGTTGCAGTCCATATAACTTCTTCAAGCTCTCCTCCTGCGGGGGCGATTACTTCATCTACGAAGACGCGGATAACTGCACCCATATTGGCAAAAACAGCATTCGTAGCATCGTTTGATCTGAAATATATTCTGAGGGAAACTTTATTTTCTTCGGTTAATCGTACCTGAAAATGCTGAAAGCAAGGAGGATCTTTTAAATCTAAGTCACATGGATTCCAAATAACACCGCAGATCCTATTACTCTGAATTCCCGATTTGATAGATTCTTTTAATTTGAATTTTAAAGCGTTCATCTGGTTTACATGTACGTACCATTCTCCCATCTCATCGGAATCAGCAGTAAAATAGTTATGAAGTCGCTCACCGTATGTATATGGTTGGTCACCTTTGTCAGCGTCCTTCAGCATTTCAATGTAAATCTTATTCGCGGATTCTCCAAATAACCATCCTTTAGGTAGCTTCCCTACATACAAATCTTTTAGAGCTTGCCCGTAAACTTGGATTACAGCATAAATTTCTCTGGCTTCTTTAGGTTCTCCCACACTCCCAAAGAGAATATCATTGCCTTTCTGGTAGATTGTTCTCCAAAGTTCTTCATTAAGCTCGTTTATGTTATCGCCTGAAAATGTTTTTATGAGGGTTTTCATGCAATCCCCCCAAGCTTCCCAAGAATCTCCTTAAAAACAGCTTCTATCGGCTTCTCATTATTAATCAACTCGATTCTTCCGCCTGCTTTCTTAGCTTCCCTTAAAAACAGTTCTTTAATTTTCTCTTGATGTTCATCCGATCCGTAAATATCGCTATCCTTCGAGTACGGCTTTCCCACTAAAACAAAAGTAATATCAGGATCAGGCATGAGGTCACATACTTTCCTAATCCATTCTTCAGGGAGATTGTCAGCAAGTCCGTAAACAATCCCCGACAGTTTGAATCTGTCAAAAACGTAGTTTCCCTTTTTGTCAAAATCAGCAAATGTTTCAAACCTGTTGAGGATTTGTAATGCCTGGAATGATGCAGGTTCGAAAGGTATTTTTCCTTCAAGGATTTGGTAAATGATCTTTCCTGAGTAATAATTTGTATTTGGGAATTTTACATAGGTGTATTTCTTTTTCTCGGCTAACATTTTAGCCAATGTACTTTTACCGTATCGGTCTGCTCCTTCAAATGCTATTATCATTTCTTATCGCCTTCTTAGTGTGGTGGTTTCTTAATTTACTCTGATACTTCTCTGTACTCCAGCATTCTTTTCACAAACTCTCGCGTTCCCGTCACATTCTTTTGGACAGATGCCTCCTCTTCCCTTGCACATCTGAGCAAGATAATAGTGTTCGCAGATGCCTTGATCCTGAACAAAATAATCCATAAGCTTAATATCTTCAATTTTTACAAGAAGCCATTTGAAATCTATTCTAGCTTCATCCCATGCACACGCTTCAGGTTTTAAGAATCTCCCCGTTTTCGATTTTCCTATATATGGCTCGTAACATGGAGATATGCATTCTGAGCATTTCCAAACGAGAATTTTCATTTCTCACACCTTCTCAAAAATTTCACATCCACAGATCCCATGTTCAGCAATGCCCTTCTTTCCCTTCGGACATGGACACGGAACAAAAACAACCGTACATAGACATCCAGGCTTTCCGTCCTTCCCCTTTTCATTCATGGCATTGAGTTCTTTCTGTTTATCGTCAAAATTATATTTACAGCCTAGCTCAATTGCAGTTCTTCTAAAAAAATCAAAGAGTTCTGTAGTAAGTTCAAACGCCGCCATTCTATCCCTCCAAAATCAAATCTAAATCATTCAGCAGAGTACCCGCAGAAACACCCCACTCATTCATATATTTTCTACATTCTTCTATTACCCTGTCTATGTCTTGTGCCTGTTCTTCGAGTTCAGGAGGCACTTCATTTATGGTCGCGTAGAAAATTGAGATGTTTGCCATCATGCCCTCAACATGTCACTTTCAATCTTTTTCCTGACTTCTTCGCCTAACTTTTCTCCGTCCATCCCTAGAAGATTTGCCATAACTAGACCTACAGCAAAATAATCAGCTAATTCTTCTATCGGATTGCCTTTGCCTCTGAAAACTGCGTTAGCAAGCTCCCCTAGCTCTCCGGTAGCAACGATGATCTTATCATTCAGAGAATCTTTATCGAATCCCCTAACTCTATTCATCTCGATAGCTAGGTTCTGAAGTTCGTTGAGATCAGTCATTTCATGATACCTCGGCGAAATCAAAAGCAATTCTAGCTATAACTCCTAATATGACTCCACATGCAATGGGTTTCATATCGGCATTCAAAAAACTGCTTATAGCGAGTTCTCCTGCTATAATAACTAGAGTCATTATTAGAGATCCTTTAACGTATTTTGTCATCTCTTCACCTCAGATAAAAACAAAGGATTCCCACGGGGAAAATCAAGCTGATCAGGATCTATTCTCTGAAGACATTTCCTAAAATAAGCGCAATTCCCGCAGACATACATTCCTAGATAGGACATTTTATACCTCCCTAAGTTCTTTCTTCAATTCTTCTATCAAGAACTCAGGAGAAGCATTGTAAGCGGTCATATACTCAGTACAGGCTACAATTGCTCGCTCTAAACTTTTCTCTTCGTCTGTGAGCCTTACATTGGCTTTGGTGGAAATTGCAGAGATTTCTTCATCACTGCTTAATTCCAAAAACATGAGAATAAATCTCGTTGCTGATGCTCTAGCTACATGATTGTTTTTATCGCTTGCATTCTTAGAGAGATTTGCGCCCTTGATTTCATTTTTGAGATACTTTTCAACGGTTTTCACGTTCTTTTTTGATATCAGGACACTATCTGCAAGTTCGCTTTCAGATATTGCCTTAAAACCTGGAAACTTCTTGGCTAAATATGCTTGAGCAAAATCAGTTTCAGACATTACAATCCCACCGCAATCAAAGTTGTAGGCAGTTCACACGGAGCAACAACAATTAATTCTTCAGGGGAGAAAATAAACAACGGTGCTCCACGCATAGGTAAGAACCATTCTCTATCTGAATAGTCTTTTAGTTGCTCATGGAGGAATAGACCAATTTCATCACGTTCATTTTTGACGCAAACGAGCTTTCCTATCACATCCCAATTTTTGATCTTATCTTTTGTAGAGATCAAATTGTAGAATTCTACGAGATTTTCAGGGAGATCTTGAGCAGTAGAGACTTTTAGAGTGTAAGCCATTATGCTTTCCTCCTCTCAATTCTCTTGTAGATCCCGCATTGATTACATTCTACAGCATCAGAACAAGCCACGTTTTTTTCAACGTAGTTAGGGCAATTCTTTTTTAGAGGACATGGCATTTATACCGCCTCTATAACTCTTCCTGTATGCTCACAGAGTTCGTTAATTATCAATTCGTCAGTTTTTGCTATTTGCTCACGGCGACACAATTCATAAAAAGTGTAGTCCTCTACTTCAGAAAAGTTTATCCTATTCATGGTGTCATTTCCTTTGTTGGTGGTTTCGGAATTAGATTTTATCAAGCCAAAATTCATTTATTTTATATTTCCCGTCATCAATTTCAACTATTGGCATGTCTATACCATGCGAAGGGAATATTTTAGTTACTTTACCTGATATAGGTGTTCTATTCTTATTCCAACTGTCATTTGTTTTAACTTTGTCACCGACTTTCATTCTGTTTTCTCCTTTTTCAACCTTCTATTTTCTTCCTTCAATGCTTTATTTTCCTTTCTCAGTTCCTTAACTTCCTTCACGACTCTAGTAACAAGATCGTTGAAAGTCTCTTTGTACTCAGCTTTCGCCAATTTTTCTATATCTGTAATATTCCTGTAGGATAATCTCTTGTGGGTAGTATCATCAGGATTTCTTTCATCTACCATGACTATATCTATGTACTCAAGCTATTTATAAGTTACCATTGGTATAATTGGTAACGATGGTAACAAAGTATTTATACAAAGAGTGACATAGTATAGATTGCAATAAGTTAAAAAACGCTCAACTCCAAATTACAAAAACCACCACTAAAAGGACGTGAATAAAAGATGTCGTTCAGAATCGGAGAAAGAGTAAAATACCGCAATATGAAATGTCTTGGTACTGTTCTACAGGGCAACGATAATGAAACGTTGGTTCATTTTGATGACGGAGACAGATGCGCCGTTGATACGTTTTTCCTTACGGGGGTTGTCGCATGATAACCCTCCGCTCAATTATTAAAAGTAGATTCATAATCCCTCATAATCTTGATCTGAGAGAATGGCGTGACGCTTCAGATATATTCATGTTCCTGAAGGTGAGAGCATGACTTTCATAGAAATCCCTCTCACTCCTGAACAACAGGACACTATGTTTCTCAAGATGATTTCAGACGGCTCTCTATTCGTTGATGAAACATATCCTGATGCGATTTCGCCTCTTACTATGCTTGATATTCTCTACAGGGAACAGTTCAGAATGGATGTTTCGCATATTAGGAACGCGGTACCTGCTGATATTCCAAAAATTAGAGAGTTCTATCATTATATGGATTTAATAGCAGAGGGGATTGCAGAATGAAGAAACGGTTTCCGAATTCACTGCAAATGTGTTGTCTGTACCAATGTACAGAATGTGCATTTCCTGGCACAATATACTGTTGGTATCATGGGAAAGCTATTCACGAAAGGAGAGGAAACGATGAGGCGAGACATTGAACTAATGGCTTCTCTCATCCGAGAAGGAAAACTCTTCTTTGAGGAAGAATCAAAAAGACCTCTGCTTCCAGAAGATTTGCAGTTTTCGCTTTCTTATCGTCCGGCTACACCTAGCGATATCAAATATTTTGTTGAGTCGCCCGCATGGACAGGAATGTTATCGAGTGGTAGAGCGTTCTTTGCGCGGTGATCTTATGCAATGTGTTATTGAAGTTCCTTATGAAAAGCAGAGACTTATTGATAAGAAAGCGGGGATATTACAGATTCTCGCTATGAACCGTGATCCTATGCGTAGGCCGTGGTATAGGATGAAACTTGAGGCTGTAAATAAAGAGATTAGAGAATATAACAGGAGACATTAAACATGACTTACGCTAGTGGATTTGATAGTATAGCTGAATTAGAAACGCGGCTTATGGAAATAGATGAATCTGTAGAGGAAATAGATTCTAGAAAAAGACATATCGAAAACGAGCTTCGTATGCAGATAGAACTCAAAGCCGAAGATAAGGCTTCTGGGTTGACAAACGAGAAGAAAAGGCAGATTGCCTATGAAGAACTTGCAGATTGCAACGAAGAACTTCAGGGGCTTCTAATCCAGTTGCGAAATAAACGTAGAGAACAAAAGAGACTAGGTATTGAAGTGAGAAATGAGCAGAGAGCTTTTCAGATGAAGTTGATAGAGGCAAAAACATGATCTCGCGGATAAAAGATCTCTTGGACGATGTTCAGAAAGAACTCGAAGAGAAAGATGAAGAAATATCAGAACTCAAATACAAGATAACTATGCTTGAAGAAGAAAAAGAAAAACTTGAAGTCGAGATAGAAAGTTTAACGGCTACCAACGAAGACTATTTAAATATTATAAAGAGCATTTAATTCACTGAAACCACCAGAGGCAAATAATATGACACCATTAGAACAACTTGGAAAAGAATGGAATCTTATTGAAATTGAAGGCGAACCTACAAAGAGAAGACTAGCAGTAGGATACGGACACTTTTTAATTGCAGATGAAGAGAAAGATCCCGAAGAATGGGAGGTACTTTTTGAAGGAAATCCTATCAAACTTGAAGATGCAAACGCTCAAGCTAAAGTCAACGTCAGGAAGTTCTTTGAAGCTTATGAAAAAGTAAAACCAAAAGAGGAAGAAGACCTAGAATCAAAACTTGAAGAAATGGAACGCTTAGAACAGGCTAGAATCGAGAGAGAAGAAAACGAAAAGAGACTTGCTGAACTAGAAAGACTTGAACAGGCTGAAGCAGAACTTGAAGAGAAGAAAGCTCAGAAACCTGTAAAACCGCCTGTTAACAATTCTGCAAGTAAGACAGAACTTCTTGACCTCATCTATGAATATGTTGGTTTTGACGTTCTTGAGGTATTCGGAGATACGGGAAGCGGTAAAACTGCCTTTGTGAAGAGGGTAGCATACGAAGCCGCAAACGCAGGGAAGAAGGTATTCTACTTAGACACAGAAAGGAATCTCACGAAGAATGACATCGACCTGCTAAAGAAATGCACTTACAAGTACACTCCGGTAATTGAAGAAATTGACAGAATAGTACAGAGTCTTCCTGCCGGAGATGTAGTAATCCTTGATAGTGTAGGTTTCCCTGTGTTGACTACATTTGCAAGAATGTCTATGAAACAGAAAGGAGATGCCCTTCTCAAGTTGATAGCTATATTTGGAAGCCTTAAGGAATGGGCTTATAAAAATAATGGAATTGTTCTTGTTACAAATCAGCCGGAATCTGAATTTAATAAGGCTCCTAATCATATTTTAAGACCATTTGGGGATAAGTCGCAGTTCGCGGCTAAAGAGATATGGGAAACAATTAAGCAGGATAGTAAACCTGGGCTGACGACATCCTCAATCAAAGCGTTCAGAAGTCGCTCTGTAGGGCACGGGACTCCTATAGCTTCTATGAAGATCACAAATACAGGTGTTGAGATTAAGCAGACTGCTTAATCTTTTCTTTTATTTTTGCCGTAAGTGTTCTAGGCACTCATCAAGATCCAAGCTCTTGATACGGCATCTGAGACCACTCAGACACACTAACAACAACAAAAAGATTGAAACAAGGATAGGAAAGCAACCTCTGCTTTTTTCCAGGGAGCAGAGGTCGGAATGTGGCTTAGCCGGTGAAAGTCCGGTCAGTCGCTCAAAAAACAGCCTCTTAATAATTATATAATAATCCGTCAAAACGTATTAAACTAACGTTATATTAGAAAAATTATTTATAGCACTAGCTAATTATATACCCTTTACATAAGGGGTGGTGCCCTTGTGAACACAAAAAAAGCAACTGTTTTTTCAAATGGTGTAGCCTTTTTTGTGGTGGTTTTTCAGGAGAGAAGTCTAGTCAACTTCTCTCCATCTTGAAAAGTCCGTTTTTCTGTTCGCGCAAAGAACTACACAACTGAGCACTCGTTTTTCCTAATAATCTATACTCAGAATCCCCGTTTTTTAGAATTATAGATTCTTAGTAGATATTATCAATAATTTCTTAATATTTAAACTTTTTTAACCCTGATTAATTATAAATATTCTTTAAATGTTGTGTTTTCTATTTCTCGTTATTGTTTCGATGTCAACCACCGTTGTTAGGTTTTCAGGGAAACCGTGTTTGCTCAAACAATCCTTTTTAACATGTGGATATATGTACTTTCAGAGAGGTGGTAGAAATCCCATGAAAAAAACAAAGGAACGACTTACAAAACCGCAAAAGACAGCACTCGGTCAGATTTATGAATTGAACTCGGAGATAGAAAACAGGTTATTCACCATCGGAGAACTGAGGAAAGTTACCGAGTCAACACTTAATGCACTCGAAAGAAAGAAGTACCTGAAGAGTACGAGGTTGTTTTGGAATAAGGATGTAGTGTATTATCAGTGGACGGGAAAAGAAGAGAAGTAATTTTTTTCTATGTTTACGGCACAATGTATAAATACTATGGCACATATTATTATGTATGGAAAGAAAATCAAAAGAACTGAACCTTACGCCTAACGCGGAACTTATAATCCCATTTGAAGGGGGATTACTCAAATATCCCACTGAAGCCATTCTAACGGCTCAGATGAGTACTCTTGATGGAGAAGGCAGATTCTCTAAGGTAGCAATTGGAGCAGGTTGTAAGGCTTTCTTGTTCGTTCTAAAGAAGGTGGAATGATGGTGTTTGTAGAATGGTGGTGTTCAGGGTGTTCTATTCCTTGTTCATGCGGTTGCAAGACTTTAATAAATCTGGTAAAGGGAGTACATGAAAGCTGTGTTTCATGCGAACATGAACTTGAAAAGATATCAATCGAAGGTCTAAGCGAAGAATTGTCGATGGAAATATTTTTGATAGGAAAAGAAAACCTGAAACTTCATTAACGGAGGTAACTAAATGAGAAAACCTGTAATCGCCACTGAAGATGTCTTCAAAGACGAAGAGACTGAAACAGTACCCGCGACATTCACGAAGAAAGCTCTCGAACAATTAAGAGCTTTTCATCAACAGGGATTAAAGAACGGAGCTTGGGATGTGGATGAGCCCCATTTCATAGGCTGGATGGCTGCCGTAGGTGTTGTAAGTTCTGCGCTAGGGAAGCAGAAAGAAGATGAGAATGAGAAGAGGATTAAAGAGTTAGAGGCTGAACTTGAGGAACTAAAGAAGAAGTGAGAATATGGATATAGAAGAAGAAAAGAAGGCTATAGAGGAACAAAAGAAGAGAAAGAAGAAGTGGAAATTATTCTAAGTTTTAATTCAATTTTCTTTTTTTGTGTATTACATGGAAAGTTATTAATAGTAGTATATCTATATGTATGTCTACACGAGTTAAAGGTGATGCAATGGTAAAATCAAAAAAATATGATTTCTCAGTGATGTGGAAAGATCTCCCTAACTCGATAAAAGCTGAATTCACAAAGAAAGTTAGGCAAATTGAAATTGATGCAATCGAAAGATTGGCAAATATCGAAGGTGTGGACTTTGATTTACTCTATACAAATGTTACACCGCTAAATCCTCAAGCCGAATGGGAATGGGAAGATAATGTTGAGAAAGGACTTCCAATTGATGTTAATTGGGAAGATTTTGAAATTCAGTTTTTTAGAGAAGAACTGAGAGAGAAAGGAATTTTATAAAGGTGAGTAACATGGAATTCAAAATTACAACCGCTTCCGGTGGCATTGCCGGAGTATATGGAAATGAAGATAGAATCAAAGAACTCGATGGAACCACTATCAAGATTCGAACATTAAATGATTTAAAAAAGATTGCAGATGAGACAGATACAGAACTCTGTATTAATTTCAAAGAAATGAAGATTATGATAATAAATGATTATTTGGAGTGAAAAAAATGACTGAAAATCCCAAGAAAAGCGTAGAATCTTTTGAACTGTTAAACCAAATCATTGATCCAAAGATCAGTGAAACAAAATATCTAATGAAAGAAGAAGAACAAGAGGAAATAAAAGAACCGGAATCTGATGCTGAATATACAAAAACCGAAATTGAAGCATTAAAAACAGAAATTGAAAAATTAAAAGGACGTGTACCAAAAGATACCAGATGGATGTCAACACGTCCTGTAAATAAAATCTCTACTATGCAAGTACCGGCTGCACTCAAAGACGATTTGTTCGATGAGAGACTAGAGGGAGAATCCCAAGCTGATATTGTTAGAAGGATTCTTGATGAAGTTAGAGAATATCGAGAGATAGAGTATCAAATTGTTAAAGTTCTTATAAGTGAAGAAACGGATGAGAAGAAAGTTGAGTCTATTAAAAATATGCTTGTGATTGATGAAGAAGCAGAGGATCTCAGCAAGGGTGAAAAATGACCGCCACGGCTTCAAATGATTGGGTTTCTATATACATCAAAGACGATGGTACGATAATAACAGAAGACGGAAAAGCCTCTGATGATAGAATGACGTGGAGAGAGGCGACTAAAGAAGAAATGGAAGTATTCAGGAGTAAGGATAAATGAAAACTGTCTATGTAGCAATAGCATATGATAACGATCTTTTAGCCATCGGTGAAGATCAAGAGGCAGTAAGGAAACAAGCAGATGAAAATGTAAAAGAGAACTTCACTCAGGCTTATTCCCTAGATAAATACGAAGTTGAAGAAAAGAATGGATGTTTTAGTTTTAATTTATTGATTGGGAAAAGATAATTTTATTTTCTAGGTTTTTCCCTTTTGAACCACCGCAAGCCATCTCCCCACCTCCTTACTTGCACTGATTTTTCTTTGCTGTTTTTGCGATTGCAGCCGCCTTATTAATATAATCGTAAGCGGTTTTCCTCACTTTTTCGAAGTCTAGCGTTGTTGTAAACTCATTTTCTGTAATTTTATGCTGGACTCTATGAACTGTAAAGTTTCCATTTACATATGAGCCGTTTAAATCAATAGACGGAACCTTGCAATAAACTAAATCACATATATCAGCTTCGGGAGTGCCTAGAAGCTCAACCTGTCCCGATATTTCAGGTGTTTTGACTTCTGCAAGAATTCCCGTTGCAATAGACTCACAAAGAGCATTGCTTTTTACCCATGTCTGAGTGTCAACCTCAGACCGTTTTCCATAAAGAGAAGACAATGTTGAATCTTCAGCATAACCCGTATACTGAGTAGATCCTGACGGTGTGTCACCATTGATTCTATATAATGTCCGTACTCCCTTTCCTTCTACTGAAAAATCTGCATTTAAAAGCCTTTGAGTTCCTTCAATGACTTTGTATTTATCGGTTGCAACTGTAGGGAAAGCCTTCCATTGGATATAGACAGTAGAAAGGTTTCCGGTAGATGTATAAGTAGGAATTGCCTTAACAGCCCATCCGTAACTCGCTATCTTTTCCATATCTGAGAATAAATCCGACATATAAGTTTGATTGGCAGTTGTATCATATGTGGGAAATAATTTTCCCGTATCGGCATACGCAGACGAATATGTTAAACGAGTAACATAAAGAGGAGCTAGATCCGCAAGTATCGTTTTTGCATCTGTAGACGAGACATAAGTATGAGTTCCGGTAATTAGAGAAGTTTCTGCTATTGCTTCATGCCCATAACAGTATATTTTTACATTGTTGCTTTGAGAATACTCACAGTTCATATTGACAATTCTACCCTCAAAGATGTCCTGCCATACTGTTTTCTCGTTAGGGTTCATTTTGACAGAAACTTGCAGACGGACGATATCATCAAACCGGAATTGAGAAATATAAGAGGACGTAGAACCTACAACATTAGAAGCTAATTCGATATCAGCATATGAAATTGAAAATGGATAAGATTTCTGAGTAGTCGCACTCAAAACAGTAGGATAATATTTTTCATGTGTAGTAGGCTTCTCGATTATAAGCCGAGTCTGAACCCATCGAATCATTGTTACACCAACAAGTCGGAATCCCTGTATTTCAGAGTCACAATTGCTGAAGCTGTACTCGTTACTGAAGCTCCGAAAGTATTTGCCTGTCCTTTATAAATTTTAGGACGTTCCGCGTCAAGTGTAATGAGATCGGCATACATGAATATTGAGTTAATACGGAGCATGTCAGTTCCACCGGCAACAAGTTTTAGATGGAATATTGTTAAGCCGTTTAATATGCAATCTGTCCCTGAATTAAGAAGCCTGTAAACCTGTGTATTAGTCACGCTCGTACTCGAATTGCCGTCTAATGCGTACCATGTCCCTGGAGATCCTGCGTTGTCTGCTGCAATATAAAGTAAAGGTGCTCCTGACATTGTATTTATTATAATATATGGAACTCCTGAAATCGGATACTTACAATCAAATTTAAAAGTGATATATCCGTTAGTGTTTTCTAACAAGAGCATCTTTTCATCATCATAATAGGTGATGTAAGCAGAATCAGTAACAGTATACGTGTACTGTTGATCTGCAAAATTTTCAGAATATTTATACCAACCTGTCCCATCTGCGTTTATGGCTACGCTACACCCTGGCTTAAGTTCATTACAACATGACATTTGCGTTAACGTGTCTGCCGTATTATAAATGGAAATAGCAGATGAAACTACAGTAGGGATCATCTCTGTATACGTAAAAGATAAATCAGATGCAGACACTTTAGCGGAAGAGTTAGTAGTTCTCAAATATGCCTTAATTACAACAGTTTCATTTGTAGCAGAATATATTTCTGTAGATATCGATTTTGCAGTTCTGTCAGGCAGTCTAGTCGTGGAAGACCATTCTACCACCTTTGTTTCTGCACCTGAATTTAGGGAAGTAGCAGTCACGGTATATTTTAGATATCCGGTAACACCTGACACATTTGCAGTCCCTAATTCACATGAGAATTTATCGAATCTATAATATTTTCCATCTGTTAAAGCAGGAAGCGTATAAGTATAATCTACAACATAAGAAGTTGATGTCCTTGAATGGACATCTCCATCTGTTATTGTTTTTGTGTCTCCTTTTGAGATGTTTGTTGAGGAAGATTGTGTAATTGCCCTTACCTCAACATCTGGAATTACGTCTACGTGTCCGGTAGTTGTCAGATCCGAACCCGTATTAGCTAATTCAAAATCAGATGCCTTCTCTAAGAGAACATCATCACAATAGAATAGTGCTCCTGCGTTGGGTGTATTTATCGCATGGATTTTTATATAAGCATCAGTGGGAGCAGTATCAAATCTTACAGTATCCTGTAACTGAGTATAAGCGCAGTCGGCATCCCAAAGAAGCTGAGTAATTATTGAGTTCCCTGAATAGATCTCTACAGAGAGTTTCCCTGCCGTTCTGCCGGAGACAGATCCCCACGCACTTAAAACATAAGAAACGCCTGGGTCAAATGTTGCATACTGTTTTGTAACTCCCACGTCTTCAGTTGTTCCATCCCCTGTAATCAGCAAAGAGTATAATCCATCATGGGCTACAGAATCAGACCTACTTTGCCCTGTTCCTTCTATAATCCAACTTTGAGGGGTGGTAACTGCTCCATATGTACTTGCAGTCATTAAGCGGTTTCCTGTTCCGCTTCCGGCAACAGAGACAAATTTACATAGTTCAGGAGAGTAACAGATGGAATACCAATTGTTATCAGCAGGAGTATCTAACAGAACCCATGTCTCGGCATCAGTAGACATCATTGCTCTGTTTCCTGTTCCGGTTTGAGCCACGCAAACGAGAACTCCTAGATCAGAGGCAACCGTCATAGATCTCCACTGGTTAACTGAATAAGTAATCGTAGAGCCACCTGCTCCGTCCCACTCTACAAGAGTATAACCGATATTAGTAGCAATAGCTTTAATGTCATCGCTATCAGACTTCATGTAGACTTTTATAGTGACGGTTTCGTCGTTAGCAGCCTCGAAAACTACGTCCTGCTCAAATGTATTGAATGATGTTAGATTTGTATGCCATTCGGCTAACGTTGTTTCTGCTTTTGTTGCTGTTGTAGCAGATATATACAGCCAAGCATTACAACACGAGCCTCCAGTTCTCAAATCACATTTTACATGGCTTATTTTCCATTTGTGGCCTGTTCCTGGGGCTTCTATTGCGAGAATTCCACCACTTGAAGAATCATTGATTGCACTTGTAGTATATGTTGTCGAATGTGTAGTGTAGTTATACCCTGTTGGGGTTGTAGGGTATGTAGTAGAAACTATCGTCCCTGTACCTGGAACTATCGTGGAGCCGGCGTAAGGAGTAGTCTGTGCCGTCCAAGTTTTCCCATCTACACTTGTCATTATCTGATTATTATTTCCGTCTAAAGCACAGGCTACAAATCTTGAGAGATAATCTGCCCAAACCACTGAACTCCACTGCTGAGTAGTTGCAGGACTTGAGCCTAATGTCCATGTAGCCCCGTAGTCGTCAGACCACATTGTAGCTGTATTGCCTCCTCCATCTTTCGCATATGCTACAGCTACGAGTAGTTTTAGAGGATCTGAATATGTAACCGACAGCCACTGATAAGAATCATCTGCTGAAGGGACTGCCGTCCATGT
>Ga0116192_1001715_pt1 | contig 15104 bp, 10 predicted proteins | sample AD_UKC113_MetaG_FD_89876 | JGI IMG/M metagenome (GOLD analysis project Ga0116192, IMG submission 89876) | Active sludge microbial communities of municipal wastewater-treating anaerobic digesters from Hong Kong - AD_UKC113_MetaG | ecosystem: Engineered > Bioreactor > Anaerobic > Digestate... | reverse complement strand
AGTTTATCGCTTTAGGGGAATCAAAAGGGGCAGGGGAAAAGATGGGCGGAGTCCCTGTCGGGAAGCCCCGCCCCTCCGTCATCCCCCCACCTCGGCGCTCAGGTTGCTCTCCAGCAGTGGCCTCACCCTCCGGGTGGGCAGAAGAAGCATAACACAGCCCGTTCAGAAAGGCTGGTCGGAGGAGGTGAAAAAAAGCTTAGGTTGACCCGTTTTTTGTCTAGACTTTGGGGGGAAGCTTACGTTGCTTGGACTGGAAAGACGCAAGGGTCGGGAAATCGCCGATCAGGCCATGTCCTTTACCAACGTGGATCATCCGGCCGGGCGCAAGCTGGATGAGCTCAGCGCCGGGGAGCGTCAGCGGGTGCTTATCGCCCGCGCCGTCTGTCAGCAGTCCCGGATCATCGTTCTCGACGAGTCCACCGCGTCCCTCGTTCCGGCCCACCAGGTCAATATCATGGGTCTCATGGAAAGGCTCAGAAGTGAGGAAGGGATAACCGTGGTCATGGTTTCCCATGATCTCAACCTTGCGGCCTTATACGCGGATCGTCTTCTTCTCATGAAGGAGGGGCATGTCGTGAGCCTGGGCGTGCCTGCCGAAGTGCTCACTTTTGAAACCCTGGAGAGGGCTTATGGCTGCGTTCTTCTCGTGGATGAAAACCCGCTCAAGAAGGTGCCCGGATTAACGCTGGTGCCGAAGAAACTGCTCTCCGTTACCTGTGGGCAAAGAGAGATCAACAGCGTATAACCGTACAAGCGATCGGTCTGTTTGTTGGCCAAGTTTTTGGTTGACAGCTTATGCTTTTTGCTATAGGAGCCCAGAACACACTAAGCTCAAGGCTGGCATTCCGCAGCAGGTCCCGGTCAATCGACGGCCCTGAAGGTCGTTGTACATCTTCCGGATCATTTTAGGGGTTGCCCGAAGTCACTTTGCATGCTCCGGGCTTGAATCCCAGGCTCGGCCGGTGACGAGCGTGGGCGGTTGTTTGGTTCTTAATGAAGCCACGAAGGCTTATCACACGCGAGATGCGTGGGAAGGTCTTCGTGGCTTTTTTGTTTCGAGGCTTGATAACGAATCCGGCCCCAAAAAGAGGAAGCAGCAGTCCTCCGGCAAGAGATATCCGCTGCCTCCTCCGGATGAAGCGCCTCAGGGTGAGGCGGGCTTCAATGCCCTGATACCATTGAAGCCCGCCATGGTCAATCTTTCCACATCCACCCCGAGGCGGATCGCTCAGTTCCATCATCGAAAATCTTAGAGGGAAAGGAGACAACGACAATGGAGGGGGAAAGATGAAGGGGGCACTCAGTCTGTTCATGGCACTGTGCATATTCTGCTCAATTGGTGTTGTTTCTCGGTCAGGTGCGGAAGAACAATGGGAGGAAACAACTCGGGCGGCGTCGGCAACCATGGAATCGGGCTCCAAAAAGTCGACCGGGCTTCCATCGGAGCAAATGGAGGAAGTGGTGGTCACCGCCACCAGAACAGAGAAGACCCTGGCCGATGTTCCGGCCAGCGTGTCCGTGATCACGCAGGAAGACATGGCCAGGCAGAACATCAAGACACTGGACGAGGCGCTTCGCCTGACTCCAGGCGTTTTCGACAAGAGAACCAAGGGAATGATGGATGCGACACCGTCCGTCAATCTGAGAGGCTTCAAAGGAGACCAATACACATTGGTGCTCGTCGACGGTCTCCCCATTAATGATGCCTACACGGGGGGAGTGGAGTGGGGAACGCTTCCCATCACCAACATAGATCGCATCGAGGTGGTGCGCGGTCCGGCTTCGGCCCTGTACGGTGGAAACGCCATGGGCGGGGTCATCAATATCATCACGAAGACCCCGGAAAAGCTGGAACTCGAAGCGAGCGGCGGCTACGGCTCCAACAATACCTATCGCTACCGCTTGAGCGGGGGCGATCTGTTGTGGGATCGTCTGAGCCTGCAGTTCGGCTACGAGGAAGAGGCAACGGACGGCTTTGTCACGACTCCCGCGTATAAGACTATCTCCCCCGGGAGCGTGGCCCCGTCCGGAGGCTATGCCATGGACGATCCTTACGGGAATCACACCAGGTGGGTTATCGGGGACACTGGGGACAACGGGGGATTCCATCGAGCCTATAACCTCAAAGGCGGCTACAAGCTCTCGGAGACCGGGAGTGTCACGTTTTCGATGCTTTCGGGTCGTCATGAATACGACTACGGTCCGCCCCACACTTACATGGGGAGGTTTGGACCCGGCAGCGACGGCGGCATCAGCTTCGTGCCCAATGATTTCATCTCATCGACAGGTATTGGGCGCAACGATACGGATATCTACGGCGTCACGTTCAAAGAGCATTTCGGACCTGTGACGCTCCGCGCCCATGGCGGTTACGTGACAAGCGACGATCGATATACCCTGGAGACGGGGTCTGGTGATGCCGACTATCGTAATTCCCCGGGCTCGCTCAAAATCACCGAGAATAATACCTGGTTCGGTGAAATCAGCGGCGACATCCCCATAACCCAATCCCATCTTCTCACCATGGGCGTTTCGTACCGGAGGGATTCTTCCGACACCGACGACTTTAACGTTCCGTTCTACAGAAGCTATTCCAACAGGGGGAACAGCCTTTTCTACTCGGGAGGGATGGAATCCAACTGGGGCTTTTTCGTTCAGGACGAGTGGCGCCTCCTGGACCCGCTCACCCTCTACCTGGGGCTCAGGTACGATTACTGGAGCTTGTGGGACGGTGCGTCCGGGGTTCCCGGAGCTCTCAAGTACTATGGAAGCAAGACGGACTCCGAGCTGAGTCCAAAGTTCGCGGCAGTGTGGAAGGCTCTTCCCGACACGACGGTGCGGGGCTCCGTGGGCCATGCGTTTCGTCCGCCCACCCTCTACGATCTTTATAGATCATGGCAAAGCGGCTCCATCATCTACGAAAGCAATCCCGATCTGAAGCCGGAAACCGTCTGGGGTTACGAATTGGGTGTCGAGCAGTTTCTGTTCAGCCATAAGACGCGGCTCTCCGCCACCGGTTTTTGGAATGACATCGAGAACCAGGTTTATTACCGCAGCGATGGGAATTTGAGGCAGAAGATCAATGCCGGCGAAGTGAGGACCTACGGCGTGGAGCTCGAAGCCGAACAATGGATTACGGACTGGCTCTCAGTCTGGGGCAACTACACTTTCACCCATGCCAGGGTCGAAGAGAATCCCACGGATCCCGAAAGCGAGGGCAAAAAACTCACGGGCATCCCCGAGCACATGTTCAACCTCGGCGCTGATGCCAGGTACAAGTGGTGCAAGCTGAGTCTGATCGGCCGCTATTCTAGCAAGATCTACAGCGCCTCGGACAACAGCGACATCGCCGATGGGGTCTATGGCTCCTACGAGCCGGCTTTCTTCCTGGATGCCAAGCTCACCGTGAGCCCTATCCAACGTATGGATCTCTATGTGTCGGTGCAAAACATTCTCGATAAACACTACTACGAATACTACCGGTCCGATGGAGTCTCGGTATTCGGTGGAATCACGCTGAGGTACTGAGAAGGGAGACCCTGGATGATTGCAGCATATAGAGTCTCTATCGCGGCGGTGCTTCTTCTTCAACCGCTCTGTATCATCGCACCTGCTCTCGGGGCCTCACAGAACGAAGTGGTCGATGCTCTGGGGAGGAAAGTCGAGGTGGTCACGCCGGTGCGAAGGATCGTGGCGCTCAATTCCGACGCGGTCGAGGTCCTTCGCATCCTGAACGTGCAGGACCTCATCGTGGGAGTCTTCTCGCAGATCGACGCCGACCCACAGTTTTGGGGGGACCTGGTGAACCGGCGCAAGGTGGGCAGCTGGCGGGAGCCCAATTCGGAAGTCATCGTGGAGCTCGAGCCCGACATCGTACTGGCCTACGCCAAGACTCCCTCGCCCGAATGGGAGGCTCGCATGGCCGCGCGGGGGATTCGAGTGCTGCGCTTCGAGCTCTACCGGATCGATTCCTTGGAGCGCGAAGTGAGGGAACTGGGCCGAGTGCTCGACCGGAAGGAGGAAGCGGAGCGCTTCTGCTCTTGGCATGACCTGTGGCTGAGACGCATCCGGGAGAAGGTTGCGAGTGTCGTTCCTCGGCCTTCGGTATACGTGGAGAGCTACGGCGATTATGTTTCGGCCGGGCCGACGACAGGGGGGGACCAGATGTGCGTCGACGCAGGTGGTCGAAACATCTCGGATGTGATGGCCATCCCTTTTCCGCGCGTCACGCCGGAATGGGTAGTGGCTCAGGATCCGGATGTGGTCGTCAAGGCGGCCGTCTCCAATGCAAAGTACGGAGCAGCGGAATCGGGCGCGGCTCTCAATCGAGTTCGGGACCGCATCATGCAACGGCCGGCCTGGAATCTCATCAAGGCTGTCTCTTCCGGAAGGGTCCACGTTCTTGACAGCTCCATCTGGGTAGGGCCTCGAGCCATTATAGGGCTTGCCTACATGATCCAGTGGCTGCATCCAGGCCTGATGGCGGACCTGAGCCCCGAAGCCTTGCACAAGGAGTACCTCGAGACATTTCAGAAGCTGCCGTACAAGGGCGTCTTCGTATCGGACCCGGTCGCCGGGTCTGACGGGAAATGCCCATGAGATCGGAAGCCGTTTCCCAAGGCTATATCGCCAGGAACAGGCAGAAGAAGCTCCTTCTTGTGTTTGCCTTCCTGCTCCTGGCGATGATGGCTGCCGTAGGACTATCCGTCGGCGCTTCCGCCGTGGGGCCTCTTGATGTCCTCGAGTCCTTGTTCAGGGACACCGGTCGTGCCAATACCATCATCTGGCAGCTGCGGATGCCGCGCATCGTCATGGCCATGCTCGTGGGATTCGGACTGGGTGTGGCCGGCACGGTCTTCCAGGCAATCCTCAAAAACCCTCTCGCCTCGCCGTTCACCCTCGGCATCGGGTCGGGAGCGGGCTTCGGGGCCGTCGTGGTCATCATCTTCATGAGAGGAGGGCTCTATCCGCAACTGGCGGCGGCTTCGGCTTTCGTCTTTTCCCTGCTCTCGGCGTTCTTCATCCTCGGGATTGCCAAAATGAAGCACGCGTCCTCCGAAACCATGATCCTGACGGGCATCGCTCAGATGTTTCTCTTCTCGGCCCTGAGCGCGTTCTTCCAGTACATGGGGACCATGGAGCAGGTCTACGAGGTCACCTTCTGGCATTTCGGGAGCCTGTCCAAAGCCGGATGGCGTGAAATCGGCTTCACATCCCTCATGGTCCTGATTCCGTTCCCCCTGCTGGTGCGTCGCGCATGGGACTTCAACCTCCTGGCCACAGGAGACGAGTCGGCCCTCGCCCTGGGAGTCGATGTTGAGCGGTTGCGCATGTGGGGCGTAATCGCAGCCTCCCTCATCACCGCGGGCTGCATCTGCTTCACCGGCGTCATCGGGTTTGTAGGCCTCGTGGCGCCCCATATCGTCCGGATGACCATGGGGAGCGACCATTGCACCCTCATACCGGCATCCGGCCTGGTGGGGGGATTGCTCGTGCTGGCCGCCGACATCCTAGCCAACACCGTATGGGCGCCCCAGGTCATCCCCATCGGCATCATGACCTCCTTTATCGGCGTACCCTTCTTTTTCTATCTGCTCATGAAACGTACCCGGGAGTATTGGTGATGCTCGAAATCGTGGATCTTTCTTTCCATTACGGGAGCTCGACGATCCTGCGGGGGATCGCCGCTCACGTGCCCAAGGGGCGGATATTGTGCGTCGCTGGACCCAATGGAGCGGGAAAGACGACTCTCCTCCGTTGCCTGACCGGCATCGCCAGGCCTTCGGGAGGCCAAATCCTCATCGAGGGCCGTGAAGTGCTCCGCATGACACGCCGGGAGTTGGCCACCCGTGTGGGCTATGTTCCGCAGCACCGCCCCTCCGGTTTTCCCATGACGGTTTTCGAGACGGTTCTCATGGGCAGAAGACCGCACCTCACCTGGCGCCCGTCGGCGCGGGACCTGGAGCTTACCGCCGATATCCTTCGCGAGCTCAACCTGGAGGATCTGGCCATGCGGGATCTGGATCGGCTGAGCGGGGGCCAGGCCCAGAAGGTGATGCTGGCCAGGGCACTGGCCCAGGAGCCGTCCTTCCTGGTTCTGGACGAGCCCACCAGCAGCCTGGATCTTTGCCACCAGTTGGAAGTGATGGAAATGGTCCAGGCCGTGGTTGGCGCCGTCGGCATGGGTGCGGTGATCGCCCTGCACGACCTCAACCTGGCCGCCAGATTCGCTGACGAAATCATGCTCCTGAAAGACGGCAGGGTCTTTGCCCGGGGTGAGCCTTCCGTCCTGATCGGGAGCGAGAATATACGCGAAGTGTACAGGGTGGACGCCGACGTGCGCATGGGGAACGGCCGGCCCTGGGTCCAGCCCTTGAGATGCGTGCGCTGAGCGGGATGGGGGGCGAAAGCCTGCCACCGCTGCATGCACACGTTGAAATTCCAGGAAGGAGACGCCGGATGAAGCTGAGGGCGATCATTGCCTGGCCGAGCGTGCTGGGTGCGCTTGTGAAGACGGTCAAGGACCTCGACTATGTGGACTTGAAGGTCTGGTCCATGAAAGAGCTCGAAGAAAAGCGGGAGGAGTGTCTAAGAGGGCTTTCCGATGCAGACATCCTCCTTTTCTACGTCAATACGGATTACGAAGCCTGGAAGGAGGTCGAGCCATCCCTCCTGGAGATGAGCCGCGCCGTACCCACGCTGTTCATCCCCGCGGGGCTGACCCCGGCGTCACTGAGCACGGTGAGCCCGAAGGTCGCCGAAACCTGTCTGCGCTACTTCAGCAACGGAGGCATGGAGAACCTCGGGAACATGGTCGCCTTCCTCGCCTCGGAGGTCATGGGCCTTTCCGTCGAAGTCCGACCGCCCGTGGAACTGCCCAGGGAGGGGATCTACCATCCGGATGCCCCCGGCTGTTTCCTCTCTCTCGGCGACTACCTCGATTGGTACAAACCGCCGGGGGATATGACGGCAGGAATCATCTTCTATCGTTCTTACTGGGTGAACGGCAATTGCGAGGTGGAAAAGGGACTGATCCGGGCGCTGGAGAGCCAGGGAGTCGGGGTAGTGGCGCTATTTACAGAAAGCGTCGGATGGTCGGACAACGGGTCGCTTTCGACGGCCGAAGCGGTTTCAAAATTCCTCATGAGAGAGGACGGCACACCCCTGGTAGACGCTTTGGTGAGCCTTCAATTCGCTCTGCTCTCCGGCAGTCGGGACGGAGACGGCAGACTGAGCGTCGAAGAAGGTGTCAGGCTGCTCGATAGGCTCGACGTGCCGGTGTTTCACCCCATCGTGCTCTATTCGAGGACCGAGGAGGAGTGGCGCAGCGAGCTCGATTCGGTCAATGGCAGCTCCATTGGCTGGTCCGTGGCCATGCCCGAATTCGAGGGCATGATCGAGCCTCTCGTCGCGGGGGCCCTGGAAAGAGAGCAGGACCCGGACTCCGGCGCGATCATGGACCGGTACGGCCCCATCCGGGAAAGGATGAAGAGGATCGCCTCCAGGATCAAGGGCTGGATCAATCTGGGAAAAAAGCCCGTGAGCCGAAGAAGGGCGGCCTTCATTCTCCACAATAATCCATGCGTATCGGCGGAGGCTTCGGTGGGCGGCGGAGCGCACCTGGATACTCTGGAAAGCGTTGCCGTCATCCTGGGGAGGATGGAGGAGGACGGCTACACCGTTACGGACAGGCCGGAGAGCGGAAAGGAGCTCATAGAAACCATCATGGACCGGAAGGCCCTATCGGAATTCCGGTGGACCACGGTGGACGAGATCGTCAGCAAGGGCGGCGCCCTCGCCCAGCTCTCCGTGGACGAGTACCGCCGGTGGTTCGACCGGTTTCCCGAGCGCATCAGACAGCGGATGATCGAAACCTGGGGCAATCCTCCCGGAGAAGAGGTCAACGGTGCCCCGGCCGCCATGGTCCATGACGGAAAGATCCTCGTGACGGGAGTCCGGTACGGCAATGCGGTGGTATGTGTTCAGCCCAAGCGGGGATGCGCGGGACCGCGGTGCGACGGGAAGGTGTGCAAAATCCTCCATGATCCGGAGGTCCCTCCTCCTCACCAGTATCTGGCCACCTATCGGTACCTGGAAGACCACTTCGGCGCCGACGTGATCATCCATGTGGGCACGCACGGCAATCTGGAATTCCTGCCCGGAAAGCCCGTAGGCCTTTCAGAGAGCTGCCTGCCGGACCTGGCCATAGGGAACCTCCCCCATCTCTACATCTACAATGCCGACAACCCCCCGGAAGGGACCATTGCCAAACGCAGGAGCTATGCATGCCTGGTGGACCACATGCAGACCGTCCTGACCGGCAGTGGGCTCTATGATGCCCTGGAGGACCTCGAGAAGCACCTGGCCGACTATAATAGGCTAAAGGATACCGACCCCGGCAGGGCCCATGGGCTGGAGCACTTCATCCTGGACAGCATCCAGGCTGCGAACCTCGAGCGGGAGCTTGGCATCCAGGAGGGCATGTCTTTTGACCGCGTTGTCGAGAAGGCTCATGAAACCCTCACCCTGATTCGCAATACACGGATTGCGGACGGAATGCACGTCCTGGGTCAATATCCCCGGGGACCAAGGCGAGCCGACTTCATCAGCTCCATCGTGCGGTTCAACTTCGGAGACGGGATCTCGTCGCGGAGAATCGTTCTGGACCTTATGGGGATCGACATCGACCAGGCCCATGAAAACCCCGCCGTCATCCATCCGCGGCTTGGAAAGACCTTCGGGGAGATTCTCGACGATGCCGACGATTGCTCCCTTCGGCTGGTGGCGCAGGTGCTGGCCGATAACGGCCGATCCGTTATCGAGATCGCCGGGGAGATGCTCGATGACCGGCTCGTCAACTCCGAAGCTCTGTCGAAGCTCCCCGCTCTCAGGGAGAGGATCCTCGAGATATCCCGCAGCATCGACGATTCGATGGAAATCGAGAGTCTTCTGGCCGGCTTTTCGGGGCGCTACATTCGGCCGGGTCCCTCGGGACTCATCACCAGGGGACGTCCGGACGTGTTGCCCACCGGCAGGAATTTTTACTCCATCGATCCCGAAACCATCCCCACAAGGCCCGCCTGGAAAGTGGGCGTAAAGCTTGCCGATGCACTTTTGGAAAGACACAGAAAGGAATCGGGCACGTATCCCGAGAACCTGGGCATGATGTGGATGGCCTCGGACATCATGTGGGCGGACGGCGAGGAGATGTGCCAGCTCATGTACCTCATCGGTACCAGGCCGATTTGGACCGACAATGGGCGCGTCAAGGGATTCGAGGTCATTCCCCTGGAAGAGCTCAACAGGCCTCGGGTGGATGTGACCGTGCGCGTTTCGGGCATAACCCGGGATTGCTTTCCCGGCGCCATCGATCTTCTGGACGACGCCATTCGGGCCGTGGCGGCCCTCGATGAGCCCCTTGACCTGAACGCCGTGAGGAAGCATACGCTGGAGCAGCTCGAATCCAACGACGGTTCCGGAATGGAAGAGGCGTTGCGGGACGCCACTCTCAGGCTCTTCACGAGCAAGCCGGGCACGTACGGCAACGGTGTGAACCTTGCCGTCTATGCCTCCGCGTGGAAGGAAGAATCGGATCTTTCCGAGATCTACATTCAATGGAACGGCTACGGTTACGGGAAGGGAGTTTACGGAAAGCCCTCCCAACGCCAACTCGTGAGACAGCTCAAGTCCGTGGACCTCACGTTCAACAAGGTGGTTTCCGACGAATACGACCTGCTGGGATGCTGCTGCTATTTCGCAACCCAGGGCGGCATGGCGGCCGCCGCCAAGCACATGTCGGGCAGGGAGGTCAAGAGCTACTACGGAGATACGAGGGACCCCGAGCACGTTTCGGTGCGCGATCTGGCAGACGAGATCAAAAGGGTCGTCCGGACCCGATTGCTCAATCCCAAGTGGATCGAGGGAATGAAGCGGCACGGCTACAAGGGAGCAGGAGATATCTCCAAAAGAGTCGGGCGTGTCTATGGATGGGAAGCCACCACAGGCGAGGTTGACGACTGGGTTTTCGACGATATTGCCAGGACGTTCCTTCTTGACGACGAAAACCGAAGGTTTTTTCTGGAGAACAACCCCTGGGCGATCGAGGAGATCGGACGAAGACTGCTGGAGGCCTACGAGCGAGGATTGTGGGAGGCGGACGACTTGGTCCTCGAATCGCTCAAGGAAAGGTACCTCGAGACGGAAGCCTGGATCGAAGAGAAAATAGACGGCGTGACCGGAGATTTTCAAGGAGGCGCCGTGGACATCCTCGGCGCCGATGACGTGGCCGACTGGAACAGACGCCTCGAAGACGTGAGGCGCACCATCAGAGAAGAGAAGGCCTGACGGAGAACTTCGTCCTGAATGTCGGGAAGGAGATGGCCGAGCTCCTCCTTAGGGTGCTCCCCGTGACCTTCGTGGCGCTATTCGGCACCGAGCTGCTGGTGCAGCTCGGTATGATGAAGAAGCTCGAGTGCCTGGGAAGGCCCCTGACCCGAATCTCCTGTCTTCCCCCTGTAACCGCCATGACCTTCCTGGCGGGGATAGGCTCCGTCGTCGCCGCCAATACCATGTTGGCGGCATACCACAACGACGGCATGATCGAGGACAGGGAGCTCATCCTCTCGTCACTCTTGAACAGCGTTCCCATTTATCTCAAGGAACTTCTAACCTACCATTTTCCCGTGCTCTTTCCTCTCTTGGGACCATGGGTTGGGACGATCTATTTCATGACCTTCCGGCTTGCCGGGTTCATCAAACTGGTTTTCATCATCCTGGGGGGAAGATGGCTGCTCGGGAAGAAGAGCAGGCAACGCGGGGAGGAAGCCTCGGAATGTGCCAAGACGGCCGCGGTGGGAGGTTCGGAACGAAAGTCCATCACGGTGCTCATTCGGAGCACGTTCAGAAGCCAGCTCAGGCTCTTTGCAAGGATCGCCTCCTACTACACCGTCGTCACGCTGATCGTCTTGCTGTGCATGGAGCTGGGTCTATTCAAGTGGATGGACTCCCTCATGGGACCGATGGCCCGTGGATTGGGATTGCCCTCTTCCGTCGTCGCTCCCTTAAGCGCATACGTCGTCAACCCCATGGTCGGTCTCACTTCCATAGCCGCCCTGCTCCGGAGTCGCGAGATCACGGAATATCAGGCGATTGTCGCGCTCCTCGTAGCTGGGTTTCTCATGCTCCCAGTCATCTATGCACGCTCCATGCTCCCCAAATACGTGGTGATATTCGGCGCAAGGCTGGGGTCTCTCATTGTCACCCTGTCCGTGGGCTTCACCCTTCTGTCCAGGGCGATCATGCTGGTTGCTGTCGTGATCACGGGTTGATCGAGCAGGAGAAAGGAATTTTCGAATCGGCAATGGACCTCTTTACCTGGGATCTCAACCTGAATGCAAGAAAGAAGAAGAGAGATGAAGAAGAATGCGCTGTCGCCCGTCTTTCCTTTTGCGGCGATCCTGGGCCAGGAGGACATGAAGCTGGCTCTGCTTCTAAATGCAGTCAACCCGCGCATTGGCGGAGTGCTGGTGCGCGGCGAGAAGGGGACGGCCAAGTCGACCGCCGTAAGGGCACTGGCGGCCCTGCTCCCTGAAATCACCGTGTTAGCCGGCTGTTTGTTCGAATGCGGGCCCGAGGAGGAAGAACGATATTGCCGTCGGTGCATGCTCTGCGGTGGGCCGCGAGGAGCCTTCACGCGGAAGGTGCGTGTCGTCACCCTGCCCCTCAACGCCACGGAGGACCGCGTTGCCGGTGGCATCGACCTCGACCGGACCATTCACACCGGGAAGCGAGTCGTTCAGCCCGGCCTCCTGGCGCGGGCTCACCGGGGCATACTCTACGTAGACGAAGTGAATCTCCTCGATGATCACCTGGTGGACGTCATCCTGGATGCCGCCGCCTCCGGGGAAAACCACATAGAGCGTGAGGGAATCTCCTTCACCCATCCGTCCCGGTTTGAACTGGTGGGCACCATGAACCCCGAGGAGGGGGAGCTTCGGCCGCAATTGCTCGATCGCTTCGGGCTGTGTGTGGAAATCGCGGCTGTTGTGGAACGGGAGGAACGTGTGGCCATGATGGTCGCAAGGGAGGAATTCGATGGAGATCCGGAAGGATTCGTCTTCAGGTTCCAGGCGGAGAACCGCGCCCTTGCAGACAAGGTGGAAAAAGCGCAAGGGAAGTTGAGCAGCGTCACCCTGCCGGACCGTCTGCGCAACATCATCGGAGATCTGTGCCGGGAAGCCTTTGTGGCCGGGCACCGGGCGGACCTGGTGATCGAGCAGGCGGCCCGCGCCTATGCGGCTTTCGAGGGACGAACGGATGTGAAAGTCGAGGATATCATGCGGGTGGCACCTCTGGCGCTAAAGCACCGGCGGCGGGAGGCCGCCCCTCCCCCGCCGCCGCCGAAGGAGCACAATCACCCGCATGATCACGATCACGATCACGAGCAGTCACCCGACCCCACCACAGACCAGGAGCCGACCGAGGAGAGCCAGGGCGAGAATTCCCGGCTCTCTCAAGGGCATCCCCAGGCCGAGAGCGAGTCCGACGAATCCTCCGCACCCGAGCCGCCGAGAGATCCGGACGCTCCTTCCAATGGACCCGAGCAAGACATCCTGGAGCGGGTTTTCGAAATTGGAGCCACCTTCAAGGTCAAACGGCTGGCGACGCCTAGAGACCGTGCTTTCAGGCGCGGCTCGGGGCGGCGCTCGCGCACCCGCGTGAGCGGAAGGCAGGGGCGTTACGTGCGCAGCACGGAGCCTCGTGGGACGAAAGACGTGGCCCTGGACGCTACCCTCAGAGCCGCCTCTCCTCACCAGATCCGGCGTAAGGCGGGAAGTGATCCGGCAGTAGTCCTGCGCCCCCAGGACATCCGGGAGAAGATCCGTGAGCGGCGGATCGGCAACTTTCTCCTCTTCGTGGTGGACGCCAGCGGCTCCATGGGGGCGAGGGGAAGAATGGCCGCCACCAAAGGGGCCATCATGTCCCTTCTCCTCGACGCCTACCAGAAACGGGACAAGGTGGCCATGATCTCCTTTTGCAGGGGAGAGGCCCGGTTGAACCTGCCTCCCACTTCTTCCATCGAGACGGCCGCGCGGCTTCTGGCTGAAATGCCCGTTGGAGGCCGCACCCCGCTTTCCTCGGCCCTGGTCAAAAGCAGCGAAGTGCTGCGCGGTCACCTGGTGCGCGATCCCACCTCAAAACCCATTGTGCTGCTGATGACCGACGGCAGGTCCAACGTCTCCCTGGGCGACGGCAAGCCCATTGACGAATCCTTGCTCCTTGCTCAGAAGCTGGGCCGGGACGAACGGGTCCAGTTCATCGTGGTGGATACGGAAGACCAGGGCCTGGTGCGCTTCGGACTGGCGGCCAGGCTCGCCGGGGCGCTCAGCGCCCGCTACTTCCGAACCAATGACTTGCAGGCCGATACCCTGGTCGACCTTGTGAAGGGAGATTCTCGTAGATGAACGACTGTACCATTTATCCATTCGTTGCCATCGTGGGTCAGGAACAGATGAAACTGGCCCTCATTCTCAATCTGGTCAATCCGACCCTCTCGGGCGTGCTGATCCGGGGAGAAAAGGGAACCGCCAAGTCCACGGCCGTGCGCGCCCTGGCGGAAATCCTGCCCGAAATCACGGTCGTCAAGGATTGCCCTTTCCATCTGGCTCCCGAGGACGACACGACTCTTTGTCGGGAATGCTTCCGTACAGAATGCCGGGAGGCGCGGCTGCTCCAGAAACCGGTTGAAGCCGTCAGCCGGCGCATCAGCGTCGTGGAGCTTCCAGTCGGAGCGACCGAAGACCGTGTGGTGGGAACACTTGATTTGGAGCACGCCCTGCAAAAAGGGGAAAAGCGTGTGGAGCCGGGCCTCTTGGCATCGGTGCACAGGGGGATCCTCTATATAGATGAAGTGAACCTCCTCGACGACCACGTGGTGGACGTGCTGCTCGACTCTGCCGCCATGGGAGTGAACACCATCGAGCGCGAAGGGGTTTCCTTCTCCCATCCCGCCCGCTTCGTTCTGGTGGGGACCATGAACCCAGAAGAAGGAGAGCTGCGCCCGCAGCTTCTCGACCGGTTCGGCCTGTGCGTGCGGGTGGAAGGCATCACAGACCGGGACGCCCGCGTACAGGTCATGCAACGGCGGGTGGCCTTCGACGAGGACGCCGCCCGTTTCGTCCAGAGCTGGGAAGGCGAATCCCGGGACCTCGTCGAGCGGATCGAAGCGGCTCGGGCGCTGTACCCCCGGGTGGAGATCGGTCTCGAACGGCTGTACGCCATCGCCGACTATTGCCTGGAAGTGGGCGTGGACGGCCACAGGGGAGACATCATCATGATGAAGACCGCCAAAGCCCTTGCGGCATTCAATCACCGAACGGAAGTGAGGAGCGAGGACGTGGACGGCGCCGCGGAGCTGGCTCTGCCTCATCGGGTGCGCAGACAGCCCCTGATGGACGTGGCGGAAAGTGTTGAGAAAGTTCGCCGGATGAAGGCGCCGGCTCAAAAGACCACCGGCCGAATCACGGCCCTGTAAGAACGATCGTGGCTTTCTTCATTAGGGAACCACGGTTTCCGACCTCTCCGGATTATCAAGCCAATGAAGCCGGGAAGGTTTTGACGGGTGGGAAGACTGCCCGGTCCTCCCGGCTTTTTGTCTCACGGGTAAGACCGGCCTGCCGCCCAATTCGAAACGGTTTTCACTCATCTTCTTCAAACCACACACGATAAGGGGGGTGGTCCATGAATGCAGCAGAGGCATTGAGATCCATACGGTACGATTGGCTGAGCTACATCCAGGAAAAGGTGCGAGTGGATTTCGACAATGCTCGACAGGCCCCGGTTCATTTCACTCACAGAGCGCGAACGCACCTTGTCAGTGATGTCTTGGGACGCTTCAGGAACCGGGATGACAGCGGCCTGAACGGGTTCTAGCAGGATGTTGAATTAGCGGGGTGAGCTCAACCCCTCTTTCCCGGGTGGATTTTTTTTGAGAACTCGTTCTTTGACAAATTGAGAGCTGAATCGGAGAAGCATTCTCTATTTTATGCCTCATAGAGTGCCGCAGGAAGGTGATTTTTGCCCTCCGCGGCGAAAATCCTCTCTTT
>Ga0116192_1001714_pt1 | contig 15109 bp, 15 predicted proteins | sample AD_UKC113_MetaG_FD_89876 | JGI IMG/M metagenome (GOLD analysis project Ga0116192, IMG submission 89876) | Active sludge microbial communities of municipal wastewater-treating anaerobic digesters from Hong Kong - AD_UKC113_MetaG | ecosystem: Engineered > Bioreactor > Anaerobic > Digestate... | reverse complement strand
GGACTCATTTGAAAAAGTAATTTCCACCCCAAAATCAGGAGCAGCGGAAATAACTTTTGCAAATACGAAGGGTTGCAAGATGTGGAAGTAACTTTTGCAAGCGATGTTCAGGTTCACTTCTGCTGCATAAACTGGAAAATCACCTTTCAAAAAGTTATGATAATCTTGGTGGTGCCTCTGAAGGAGGTACTCATATGAGCAACTTCAAACATCTGACACAAGAGGAAAGGAACATAATCGAGCAAAGATTGAACAGCAGGGAATCATTCAAAAGCATAGCCCGTGAGCTTGGTAAGGATCCAACCACAATAGCGAAAGAAATAAAAAATCATATCCAATACAAGCAAACCGGATGTTATGGAATGGCATTCAATGACTGCAGGTATCGTTTCAGTTGCATTGCCACGCGTCTTTGTGGCAGCTTACGATGCAGACGTTATTGTCGCTTTTGCGGATCACATCCATGTTCGTCACTTTGTAGTGAATATCAACGGGAGATTTGCTCCAGGCTTTCGAAACCGCCCTATGTTTGCAATGGTTGTGAAAACAAACGGTCCTGCACATTGGAGAAGAGGGTCTACTCTGCAACACATGCACAAAAAGAATACGAGGCATTACGTTCTGAGTGCCGCCAGGGGCTGCAGATCACTGAAGAGGAGGCGATAAGACTGGATTCCGTTGTCAGCCCTCTCCTCATGAAAGGTCAGTCGCTTCACCACATATGTATCAACCATGCTGATGAGATCATGCTCGACGAACGCACACTGTACAACTATGTGGATATGGGGGTTTTCACAGCAAGGAATATCGATATGCCCAGAGTAGTACGTATGGGTAGGCGCAGGAAGATAAAAGACCGGTTCAAGGTAGATAAAAAATGCCGGATAGGACGAACTTATCAGGACTATCTTAAATTCAGACAGGAGCATCCGGACCTCCCAGTGGTTGAAATGGACACGGTCGAGGGAAGGATAGGCGGCAAAGTTCTGCTGACGCTGCATTTCACTTTCCCACAGCTCATGCTCGCATTCATCAGAGACGCGAATACTTCCCAGTCTGTCATTGATATCTTCGACCGTCTTTACCTGGAACTTGGGTCCGATACTTTCCGCAAATTGTTCCCGGTACTGCTCTGTGACAATGGCAGTGAGTTCTCTAATCCGGCCGCTATTGAATTTGATTCAAATGGGCAGCGAAGAACATGGGTTTTCTACTGTGATCCGCAGGCTCCTTACCAGAGAGGTGCGGCAGAAAACAACCATGCACTGATCCGGCGTATTATCCCCAAGGGCAGTTCTCTTGATGATTTTACCCAGCAGGATATTACCCTGATGATGAACCATATCAACTCATACGGTCGGCTGAACCTCGGGGACAAGACTCCTTATTGGACTTTCGCGTCATTTTATGGTGAAGAAATATTAAGAAGGATGAATGTAGATCTTATCCCGCCAGATAAGGTCACTCTGCATCCATCCCTTCTTAAAAAATAAAAAATAAATCTACAGAGGCACCACCAGCCACAACTGCATAACCACATTCCAAAAGGGTGGAAATTACTCTTGCAATAAAGTCAGCTAATTTCCATACCTCTGTTTCATTATGCTCAAAAATGGGCTGGTTTTGCTCCTCCAGCCTATATTTTAACCTATTATTGACTGAAAAGCATTAAAAATATGTCAGAATAAACCGATCTAAAATCAGCTAAAAAGCCGATCCTGTCTGATGAATCGGCTTGTGTGGAATTTACTTTTGCAAACTGGAAATTACCTTTTCAATTGACCTATTTCAGCAAGGCTGTATGGGAAGGGCTATTGGTGGATCAGTCGGACTTTGTTAAATCTATGTTAAGTCCGTGTTTTCTGGCTGTTTTTCGTTTAATGTTGAAATATGGCATGTTATAATGTTAAAGGCTTTAAGGATAAATTAATGCCAAGGATCATTGAAAGGGGAAGACTATGTTTGCATTAATAGTCGTTATACTGCTTGTGTGCGCTTCAGTCTTTGTCAATGGCTGGACAGATGCGCCCAATGCGATTGCTACTGTTGTTTCTACCCGGGTCTTGAACCCGAAGGCAGCAGTCCTGTTGGCAGCAGTATTTAACCTGTGCGGCGTATTTCTCATGGGCACAGCAGTGGCAAACACAACGGCGAATATTATCGATATCGGAACCGGCAAGGATGCACTGATCACACTTGCGGCCGCCCAGCTTTCGATCGTCATTTGGGCATTATCGGCATGGAAGTTCGGCATACCCACCAGCGAGAGTCATGCGCTGGTAGCCAGCCTGATGGGTGCAGGCATATCCTTCAAAGGCATTTCGGCTTTCAAATGGAGCGAATTTCAAAAGGTACTTATCGGTTTGGCAGTTGCCACCATTCTTGGGTTCATCGCAGGTTTTCTCACCACAAAGTTCATAGAATTTTTATTCAGAAAGGCCAATCGGCGCAAGGCCAACGCCTTTTTCTCATGGGGACAAATCGGCTCGGCCGCATTTGTGGCCTTCAATCATGGCGCTCAGGACGGACAGAAGTTCATGGGCATATTTGCCCTTGCTTTAGTGGTGGGGGAGGTTATGCCCGCAACGGGAACCCTGGAGATCCCTATCGAGATTATGCTGTTGTGCTCGCTTTTGATGGCATTGGGCACATCCATCGGCGGATACAAGATCATTAAAACCATGGGAATGGACATGGTAAAGCTTGAAAAGTATCAGGGCTTTTCGGCCGAGATCGGCGCATCGGCCTGTATGATGGGCGCCACCCTCCTTGGTATACCCTTAAGCACCACCAATGCTAAGGGAACAGCCATGATGGGAGCAGGAGCCTCCAGAGGCTTGTCCCACGTGAACTGGGGGATTGTTAAGGAAATGTTGCTGGCTTGGTTTTTAACCTTCCCAGGATGTTTGATTCTGGGTTATGTCATGGCTAAGCTGTTCGCGTTTATTTTTTAGTAGGAGGCGTAAACTATGGGACTCTTCAGCAATAAGGAAACAGATTATTTTGGTTTGTTCGAGCAATCCATCGCCTATTCCTGCCAGGCTGCCCAGGCTCTGCGGAAAGCCTTTGTGGATGGACTGATCGACACGCATGAGATCAAGAACCTGAAGGATATCGAGCATGAGGCCGACAATCATGTGCACCGCTGCTTTAAGCTCATCGAGGAAGCCTTTATCACGCCCATCGACCGCTCAGACATCATGGAAATCGTCAAGCAGATTGAGAACATCACCGATAATATCGATTCCATTGCCAACCACACCTACATGATGTGCGTGAAGGAGGTCAATGAACCCTGCCGCTACATGATGGATCTGGTAGTTCAGGCCTGCATCAAGCTGCAAGAAGTGATGAAGCTGCTCAAGAGCTATAAGAAAAACCTGAAGGCCATTGACGAGCTGATCATCGAGGTCAATCACATTGAGGAAGAGGGGGATAAAACCTACCTCAATGCCATGAGAGCCCTATTTGAGCATGAGACCGATGCCAAGAAGATCATCATCTACAAGCTCCTCTATGAGAAGCTGGAGACGGCGCTTGACACCTGCGAGGATGTGGCCGATCTGATCCAGAAGATCATCATCGCCAGCACCTGATAACATCAAAACATAAAATGAGGGGTTGTCTCAAAAGCAACCCCTTTGTGTTTCTTACTGCAGTTCTTTTTTCTGGATAAGCTTCTCGAGAGTCTTAATGTGTTGGTGATCAGTATCCATGAGGCTATGGATGAGCTTCATGCTTTCATCATCCAGCTTGCCCTGGCTGAGCTTTTCGACTGCGGTGACACCCTTGTCCTCACCTTCGAAGGCTTCCCTGACGATTTCATGGTCTTTCCGTTCCTTCATGCTCTCTATCCCATGCTTGGCGTCTGCCATCAGGCCTGCCAGCCCTGTGCCGTAGCTTGGCCGCCCGCCTAAGTCCAGGATACGCTGTGATATTTTTTCCATATGACGGTTATGGTCATTCTGAATTTCCTTAAAGGTCTCCTTGATTTCAGGATTCTTAACCTCCCGGATAAACTGGCTATAGGACTGAATGGCCATTTGCTCTCCCTTAAGAACCTCGTTTAATGCTTGAATGGTTTGTTGTTCCATAATTTAGCACCTCCTTCGGTTTAGTATGACAGTAACAGCGGTTTTTATACCCTTTACAAACCACTTTCAGAAACAGTCACTTTTTGGTATGATACAACCAGATAAAACAGACAAACGGTTGTATTTTATTTCAGCCACACTGTATAATTGTTTTGGATGTGATAAGAATTTGAAAAGAGTAGGCGTTTTCATCAACAAGGACAAAGACATCGGCTATTTCTATACTGAAATGATCATTGATAAGCTTTTAAATAAAGGCTTTACACCTGTTGTTACACCGGAGGTAAAGGCTCATGTCCGCTCGGAAGCAGCTTCTGAAGACAACATTTTTAAGCATTCGGATTTCATCATTTGTGTAGGAGGCGATGGAACCTTTCTAAAAGCAGCCCGGGAGGCCTATCTATATCGTGTGCCTGTTCTCGGGATAAACCGGGGAAGCGTGGGATTTCTGGCTGAAGTGGAAACCCGCGACATCCAGTGGGCCATCGACAGAATGGCAGAGGGCAATGTGAAAATTCAACCGCGAATGGTCATTCAGGCCCGGGTCGTGCGAGACGGTGAAACCATCTTTAACGATATTGCCATCAATGACGCTGTGGTTTCACGCATTGCACTTTCCAGGATACTCAACCTTAAGGTATCCCTGGATGACAAGTATATGGACTCATTCCCCGGAGACGGCATTATTGTGGCGACACCCACCGGCTCCACCGGCTATTCTCTTTCGGCAGGCGGTCCCATTGTGCAGCCCGATGTGCGGCTCATGGTGATTTCACCCATATGCCCGCATATCCTTTACTCCCGATCGTATATCGCATCGGAGGACAAGGCGGTTCGCATTTGCATCGATGATACCGGTGAGATCAGTGCCATGCTGACACTGGATGGTCAAGCCGGAGTAACGCTTTTGCCGGGGGATTTGGTGGAGGTAAGGGCAGCTCCCGGTAATGTTTTGTTTGCCTCGGTTTGCAATGTCAATTTCTATGATGTACTCAGAGCGAAAATTCACGGGAAAATAGAGTAAAGTGCAAGACAAGGAGGATACCCTGCGTGAAGTACAACAGGCATGCCAAAATTCTTGATATTATTGAGAACAACGAGATCGAGACCCAGGACGAGCTTGCAGAGAGGTTAAGAGAGCTTGGCCTTGATGTGACTCAGGCCACCATTTCCCGCGATATTAAGGAGCTTCGCCTGGTAAAGGTGATGTCCGAAACGGGGAAATATCGTTATGCCGCTATGAACCATGATTCGGGCAATACCAGCGAACGTCTTATGGTGATTTTAAAGGAGGCCTTTGTCTCCTGCGACTATGCCAACAACATTCTTGTGATAAAAACCCTTCCGGGTATGGCCCAGGCTGTAGGCGCCACGGTGGATTCCCTGGGATGGAACGATATCGTCGGATGCATCGCCGGTGATGATACCATCATGATTATCTGCCGGGCCGAGAAGATCGCAGAGGATTTAATGGAGAAGTTCACGCGTGTGGTGAGAGGAGTGTCATAAGACCATGCTGCTCCAGCTTCAGATCGAGAATATCGCCATCATCGACAGACTCAGCATCAGTCTTGAGCAAGGCTTCAATGTGTTGACGGGGGAGACGGGAGCAGGAAAATCCATTCTCATCGATTCCATTAACGCGCTTCTGGGCTCCCGTGTTTCACGAGAGCTCATCCGTGCCGGTGCTGAGAAGGCCTCGGTTCAGGGGCTGTTTACCAAGCCCGAGGGTCTGGATGCACTGCTGGAGTCCTACGACATTCCTAACGATGATGACACCTTGCTCATCTCACGAAGCTTCACCGAAGCCGGGAAGAACACATGCCGCGTCAACGGCAGCCTTGTGACGGTTGCCATGCTTAAGGAAATCGGGCAGCGCTTGATTGATATTCATGGTCAGCACGACAATCAATCCCTTTTAAGGCCTGAAACCCATATCTCCCTGCTGGATCTCTTTGCCGGGGAAGCCCTCACAAAAGTGAAAAACGAATACCAGTGCTTGCTGGATGAGCTAAAAATTCAGCAAAACAAGCTCAAAGCCCTGTCTGGTGCAGGTGGAGACCGAGAGCGCACCATGGACATGCTCCGCTTTCAAATTGATGAAATCGGCAAGGCTTCTCTTTATGAGGGTGAGGATGAGGAGCTGGAACGGCAAAGCAGGATCCTTGCCAATGCCGAGGACATTGTATCAGCCTTTTCCCAGGCCTATCAGGCCGTAAGGGGAGGGGAGAACGACGAAATAGCTGCCTGCGACGGGATTCAGCTGGCACTGGAGGCCCTTCGCAGGGTTGAGGATATCGACCCCGCCTATGCAGCCATCGCAGCCGCCCTTGAGGAAGTGGAGGACAAGCTCAGTGACCTTTCACGGGATATCCGGCATATCCGCGATCATGTGGAATATGACCCAAGGCTGCATAAGTCCATTGAAGAGAGAATCAGCCTGATACAGGGCTTGAAGAAGAAATACGGTGCCTCCATATCAGACATCCTGCAGTTTAAAGAGGCTGCCGAAAAAAGGCTGGACGAGCTGGAACGCAGTGAAGAGCTGATTACGGCACTGAAAGAAAGCATCGGTGTTACAGAATCCAAGCTTACAGCCTTATGTGAAAAAATGCATGAACTTCGCCTGGAGGCGGCTCAGGTGCTGGCTAAGGGCATCATGAAGGAGCTTTCGGAGCTGGAAATGCCGAAAACAGCCTTCAGTGCAGCAGTGGTGAGTGCTCCCGAAGCCGGATTCACGCCCGATGGCACCGACCAGGTGGAGTTTATGATCTCCCCCAATCCCGGTGAACCCTTAAAGCCTCTGTCAAAGATTGCTTCGGGCGGAGAGATGTCCAGAGTCATGCTGGCCGTGAAGGCCATGCTTGCAGGCATCGATAGCATCCCTACCCTGATCTTCGATGAGATCGATACAGGTGTCAGCGGAAAGGCCGCCACCCGAGTGGGAGAAAAGCTCAGTGCGGTTGCCGCCAGGCACCAGGTGTTATGCATCACCCATCATGCACAAATCGCAAGCCTTGCCGATGCTCATTTCTATATCTCCAAGGCCGAGCAGAACGGCAGAACTGTCACACAGGTCACGGTGCTTCAGGGTGAACAGCGTGAGGATGAGATTACCCGCCTCCTGTCGGGTGAGCATGTCACCGATGCAGCCAGAAGCCTCGCGAGAGAGCTTTTGAAGAAGGATAGATAGGGAGATACCCATGATTATCAGGAAAGCTGAATTTATCACATCCGCAGTGGAACCGCACCAGTACCCCAATCTTGGACTTCCCGAGATTGCCCTGGCCGGCCGTTCCAATGTGGGGAAATCCTCCATCATCAACGCCATGGTTAACCGCAGCGGGCTTGCCAAGGTGGGAAATACCCCCGGAAAAACCAGACTGATAAATTTTTTTAATGTCAATGACACCCTGTTATTGGTTGATCTTCCCGGATATGGCTATGCCAAGGTCTCCAAGGAGGAGCGTAAATCCTGGGGAAGCCTTGCAGAAACCTATCTCACCACCAGAGAGAATCTCAAGGCCATCCTGCTCTTGCTGGATATCCGTCATGAGCCCACTGAGGATGACGCATTGATGATGCAGTATATCCGGGAGTCGGGGCGGAAGCTTATTGTTGTGGCCAACAAGTCGGATAAAATATCCCGCTCCGAGCATAAGAGGCATATAGACATTATCAGAAAGGTCTTGAACCTGAGCTCGGATATTGACATTCTCCCTATCTCAAGCGTGAAAAAAACAGGCATCGAAGCCCTGTGGGAGAGAATAGAGATGAGTTTGTAAGATTTTTCAGTAAAGGTCGGGTACAAGTATGAATGCAGAGATACTGGCGGTTGGAACTGAACTGCTTATGGGGCAGATTGCCAACACCAATGCCCAATATCTGTCGAGACGCCTGGCCGATCTCGGCATTAAGGTCTATTATCATAGCGTGGTGGGAGATAACCCCGGACGATTGAAGGAGAGCCTCAAGCTTGCCCTTGACCGCTCAGACATCGTGATTACTACCGGGGGCCTGGGTCCCACTCAGGATGACCTCACAAAGGAAACCATTGCCGAGGCCATGGGGAAGAAGCTGGTGCTCAACCAGGAATCCTATGAACGCATCAAGCACTTTTTTGAACGGCTCAACCGGAAAATGGCTGACAATAACGCCAAGCAGGCCTATCTGCCCGAGGGATCCACCGTCATCCCAAATCCCAACGGAACAGCCCCGGGCTGCATTATAGCCTCTGAAGGGAAAACCATTATCATGCTCCCCGGTCCACCCAAAGAGATGATCCCCATGTTTGAGGGTACGGTGTTCCCCTACTTTGAGACAAAGACCGGTCAGGTCATTGCCTCAAGAATGCTCAAGGTATTCGGCATCGGTGAGTCGGAGATGGAAATGCGCATCATCGATCTGATACAGGGCCAGGCCAATCCCACCATCGCCCCCTATGTGGGCCTTGGAGAGGTGATTATCCGCGTGACGGCCGGCTGCCGGAACAGGTGTGAGGCAGAGGAGCTGCTTGAGCCTGTCATCCAACGCATCCGGGAGCGACTGGGGGATTTTGTTTATGCCACCAATGGCGAGAACATGGAGGATGTTGTGGTGAAGCTCCTTCTGGACAGGAAGAGCACCCTGTCCACAGCTGAATCCTGCACCGGCGGCCTGCTGGCCTCCAAGCTGGTGAGTGTTCCCGGTGTTTCACAGGTCTTTAACCGGGGCTTCGTCACCTATTCCAACGAGGCAAAGATTGAGGAGCTCGGTGTAAGCCCCGAAACCCTGGAGCAATATGGTGCCGTCAGCCCTGAAACAGCCGAGGAGATGGTTCGGGGATTGGCTAAGAGAGCCGGGACCAACGCTGCCATTTCGGTGACCGGTGTCGCAGGCCCTGACGGCGGCACAGCTGAAAAGCCGGTAGGTCTTGTTTATGTTTCGGCCATACTGGATGGCCGTGTAGAAACACGCAAGCTGAATTTAATCGGCGATCGGGAAAGGATACGAAATGTTTCCTGCCTGAACGCCCTTGATCTCTTAAGAAGAATGCTTCTTGGGATCGCATAAGGAGAAGCTATGGCAAGTAGAAGTGAAAATAACAGGGAGCTGACAGGCGCGGCGGCCATTATCATGGCGGCCACGCTCCTGAGCCGTGTAACAGGCTATCTCAGGCAGCTTCTCATCTATGCCAGAATGAGCCCCAGCGGTTATTCCGATGAGTTTATTCTGGCCTTTACGCTGCCCGACCTTGTCTATGACCTGCTTGCAGGCGGGGCAATCGCGGCGGCGCTGATACCCGTATTGTCTACCTACATAGCCAAGAACAAGGAGGGTACGGGCTGGAAGGCCGTGAGCACCTTCATGAACCTCAGCGTGATTATCATGCTGTTCCTTGAGGTCATTTTCTTTATCTTTACGGATGGCCTCTTAGGTCTTCTTGCGGCAGGCTATAACGAAGGATCACAGGGAGATAAGGCGCTTTTGATCAGCCTTACGCGCATATTGCTGCTGTCGGCACCGTTTATGATGCTGGCGGGCCAGCTGATGGGGATTCTCAATGCATACAAGAAGTTCGTTATGGCAGCCTTCGGACCGGTGGTTTACAATATCTGCACCATCATCAGCATTGCGGCCTTTGGTGCAACCAGCGCCACCCTCACGGCATGGGGCGTGGTTATCAGCGCAGCAGTATTCTTCGGTCTCCAGCTTTATGGCTCCTTAAGCCATTTCAAGCTCTACAAGCCAAAGCTGTTCCTCAATAGCTCAGCCTTTAAGAAGCTGATTAAGCTGGCTATTCCATCATTGATCTCATCCACCATCATCGAGGTGAATATCATCATATCCAGAGGCTTTGCCACCTACTATAGTGAGGGTATGCTGACCCTTATGAACAATGCCAATCGCACCTGGCAGCTCCCCTTGGGGATTTTTGCCCAGAGCATCGGTATTGCCCTTCTTCCCACGTTGTCGGAGCACTTTGCTGAGAATCAGGGGGAGACCTTTAAAAAGGTCCTATATAAAGGGCTTCGGGTGGTGTTTCTGCTTTCGGTACCCACAACCCTGTTCATGATGATCCTCAATCAGGATATCATGCGTCTGCTGTTTAAGTGGGGAAGTCTCTCCGAGTATGATGTCTTTTACAGTGGTGCCGCCCTGCTGGGATACGGCGCGGCGCTTGTTTCAGCTTCCATGGTGGCGCTCATGATTAGGGCCTTTTATGCCATACATGACAGTAAAACACCGCTTATCTGCGGCGCCATCGGCATTCTTGTCAACTATATCTTCAATTTTCTGTTCAGAATCCTGGCTGATGTCGGTATTGCCGGAACGGCACTGGCCTATTCCATCTCAGCCTTTATCAATATGACCATGCTTGTGGTACTGTTCTACCGCAAAACAGGGATCAACATTTTCTTCGATAACGTACGCTTTATCCTGAAAACAGCCATGGCCACCCTGCCTGCGGGCCTGGCGGTGTTCCTTGTGAGGCTTGTCATCAGCCCTAATACCGCCTCAAAGCTCAGCCAGATCATCTGCATCATACCCACCGCAGGTATCGGGCTGGTTGCCTTCTGGTACCTTGCCAACAAGCTTAAGATCCCTGAAATCGAGTATATCAGCGGCCTTGTCACCTCACGCCTGAGCAGGCGCAGGGCCATATCATCATAGCCCTGTAAAAAAGTGTAATTTTCTATTGACAACCTTACCAGCCTGAAATATAATAAGAACAAATGTTCGAATAAGGAGGGGCGCCGCAAGGCAAAACCATGGATGAGAAGAAAAAAGCATTGGAAATGGTGATGAACCAAATTGAAAAGCAATTCGGGAAGGGTGCTATCATGAAGCTGGGAGAGGTCTCCCATGTGAGTACCGATTCCATACCCACAGGAGCTCTGGCACTGGATATCGCCCTGGGAGTGGGCGGACTGCCCAGAGGCAGAATCATTGAAATCTTTGGGCCCGAATCCTCCGGTAAAACAACGGTTGCCCTTCACGCAGTGGCCGAGGCGCAAAAGGCCGGCGGCGAGGCAGCGTTCATTGATGCTGAGCACGCCCTTGACCCCGTTTATGCAAAAAATCTTGGCGTCGACATAGATAATCTCATCGTTTCCCAGCCCGATACGGGCGAGCAGGCCCTTGAGATAGCTGAAACGCTCATCCGAAGCGGTGCTATCGACATCATCGTTATCGACTCGGTTGCAGCCCTGGTGCCCAAGGCCGAAATCGACGGTGAAATGGGGGATCAATTCGTAGGCCTGCAGGCGCGCTTGATGTCACAGGCCATGAGAAAGCTGTCGGGTGTGCTCAGCAAGTCCAAGACCGTAGCCATCTTCATCAACCAGCTCCGTGAAAAGGTGGGGGTTATGTTTGGCAATCCCGAAACCACCCCGGGCGGCAGAGCCCTTAAATTCTATTCCTCAGTGCGTATGGATGTGAGAAGGGTTGAGACCCTGAAGGACGGCAGCGAGGCCATCGGTAACAGAACCAAGGTCAAGATTGTCAAGAACAAGGTTGCACCTCCCTTTAAAGAGGCCGAATTCGATATTATCTACGGACAGGGGATATCCAAGGAGGGCTGCATTCTGGATATCGGGACCACCCTGGATATCATCAAGAAATCGGGCGCATGGTTCTCCTATAATAATCAGAGGATTGGTCAGGGCCGCGAGAATGTGAAGAAGTATCTCAAGGAAAACCCTGAGATCTCCAAAGAAATCGAAGCCAAGATCAAAGCCGAATATGAAAAAGCCTTCCTAAGCAGCATAGAATCCCATGTTGTGGATGATGAATCCTGAGGCTTCAATAAATAAGCTTACGGTACACAGAGGCTGCCTCTAAGCATTAGATAGGCCATGATGTTAAATCTGAAATGTATCCGCAGGAGCATTTGCATCTTCCTGCGACGAGGACAGCAGAAGGATTTGAACATCATGGCCTATTATGATGCTACCTTTTGAGGCAGCTTTTTATGAGGGTTTGGGATAAAACAGAAATGTGCCTTCAGGAAGCAGTTCACAGACATAAAAAAACTATGCTATGATAATGAGGAAGAGCGTAAAGGCGTGCTCGGGCAGCAGCGTCGATGATGACGTTCACCCCAATATGATATAGAAAAAGCAGGTGAACCCATGAAAATAACAGCCAGAGAAAAATCCAGGGATGGCAGCATGTATCGCATCTTTCTGGACGGTAAATACGGATTCAGTATCCCTCAGGAGGCCTATATCACAAGCTTCCTGTACGAGCGTGAAGAGATCACTGCCGAGGAGCTGGATGCCCTGAAGCAAACCATATTGGTTCAGTCAGCGCGGGAAAAGGCGGTTAAGCTTCTTATCGCAAAGGATAGATCCGAGTACGAGCTGACTGAAAGGCTCCATAGGGAGGGATATGATCGGGATATCGCACAGAAAGCGGTGGAAGCGCTGAAGAGCATCGGTTATGTGAACGATACCCGCTATGTCCTGAAATATGCCTCCGATAGAATGAAGAACAAGGCAATATCCAGGAAGGCCCTCCAGTATGAGCTTGAGCAAAAGGGTGTGGATGGAAACTTGATCCGGGAGGTGCTGGCCGATTTTGAGCAGAACGACGATCAGACGGCTCTCAGAGCGGCCAAAAAGAAGTTCGGCAAGTATGTGATAAAAGGCCCTGAGATGGAAAGAAAGGTACTGAGCTTTCTGGCCCATCGCGGCTTTTCCTATGAGATTGCCAGCAGCGTCCTTAAGCAGTTCAAGCAAAAAGAAGAATGATACGTTATTGGAATTAAATAGGAGTAATATCAGTTGACACCACTTCGATATCTGGATATAATTTATGCATAAAAATAACAATGTCATAAAGTATTTTATGAATTGAAGGGGTGGAAGGGATGAAATCAAGGCTCAAGAGCTTCTTAAAAAGCTCCGGAGGTCTAAACACCGTTGAGGTTGTCATCATACTGGCTATCGTGGTAGGTATTGCGCTCGTTTTTAAGGATGAAATCGGAGGCTTTGTAAGAGGACTGCTGGATAGTGTATTTGATCAGCAGCATAATTTCACAAGTCCAGTTCCTCCCAAAACTACATAATACAAAGGAAGTCAACGCCGGGTATAAGCCCGGTGTTTTACTTTATAGAAGTCTCTTGTCACTTTTTTAACGAGAGCATGAATCTTGGTATTGCATACCAATACAAAATCATATATACTATTAACTGAAATTAGTATCAGGTAATAATTAAAGATCCGGGTGAGCATAAATTGAGCAGAGATCCTAAGGCTAAAAGGGAAAGACAGATTAAGCTTTCTGAAAAATTGAACGAAGACCCTTTTCTCACCGATGAGGAAATCGCTGAATATTTATCTGTCAGTGTTCCTACGGTGAGGCTTGACCGATTGGAGCTGGGGGTTCCCGAGCTAAGACAGCGCATCAAGGATATGGCCTCAAAGAACCATAATAAGGTCAGGTCCTTAAGCTCAGAGGAGATCATAGGGGAAATAGTAGAGCTTAACCTGGGAGAAAGCGCAATCTCCATATTGGATACCACCGATCAGATGGTTTTCGCGCAATCTAAGATTGTCAGAGGGCACTATATCTATTCCATGGCCGAGTCAATAGCCATTGCGGTGATTGATGCTGATGTAGCCCTGGTTGGTGTTGCCAACATCAAATACAAGCAGCCGGTATATGCAGGCAGCAAGCTTGTGGCCAAGGTGAGCGTCAAGGAAAAGCGCGAGAAAGGGAAGCATATCGTCTGGGTTATGATCTATAATAAGCAGGTCGAGGTTTTCCGTGGCAAATTTATTCTGGTGGCTATTTGACAGATTATCGGGAATATGGGAAGTATAAATCAATAGAATGTAGCAGGACAGGATTAAGGAGTTGAGCGCTTTGAGGATTATCGTGGATGGCATGGGCGGAGACAATGCTCCTGAAGAAATCGTTAAAGGTTGTATTGAAGCGTTGAAATGCGATCAGCATGTTGAGATAGAGATCATCGGGGATTCAAAGAAAATACAGAAGTGTCTCAAAGGTGTGGTTTACGATACCTCAAGAGTGATCATCACCCATGCCGAAGAGGAAATATCCAACAACGACAAGCCCACTGAGGCCATCAAGAAGAAGCAGAACTCTTCTCTTGTCATCGGTCTCAAGAAGATCAAGGCCAAGGCAGCCGATGCCTTTATCTCAGCCGGAAGCACCGGAGCTCTGCTGGCGGGGTCACTCCTGATTGCCGGCAGAATGAAGGGCGTTCACAGACCGGCACTGGCACCAGTGGTACCATCATCCCACGGCAATACCATGATCATCGACGCCGGGATGAACACCCAGATCAAACCTATCAACTACCTGCAATTCAGCATCATGGGCACAGAATATATGAAGAACATGTTTGGCATCGAAAAGCCAAGGATCGGACTAGTTAATGTAGGCACCGAGGAGAACAAGGGTGGCAATACCTTGAAGCAAGCCTATGATATCCTTAAGCAGTCCGACATCAACTTTGTCGGGAATGTGGAAGGCCGCGACCTTACCGACGGCAAGGTGGATGTGGTGGTCTGTGACGGCTTCACCGGAAATGCTATGCTCAAGGTTATGGAAGGCACCGGTAACTTTTTTATGAACTACCTGAAGCGCATGTACTCCACGAGTCTTGCTTCCAAGCTCAGCTTCCTCATGATCAAGCATGAACTGAAAAAGCTTAAGAAGCAGGTCGATCCGGAGGAGCTTGGGGGTACACCCATTCTTGGGGTGGATGGCATCATCTTTAAGTGCCATGGCAATTCCAAGGCCAAGGCCATTAAGAACACCATCCTGAAGGCATGCAGTTCGGCATGTGCCAATGTCATCGAAGGCATGCGCAATATCTTTTCATGTATGGATCTAGGAGGAATGTATGACGAGGCTTTATAACGCCGGCATTCTGGGTACAGGCAGATGTCTCCCCGAGAGAAGGATGACAAATGCCGAGTTTGAGAAAATTGTGGAAACATCTGATGAATGGATTGTTAAACGCACTGGTATCAGAGAACGGAGAATCATCGAAAAGGAT
>Ga0116192_1001713_pt1 | contig 15114 bp, 16 predicted proteins | sample AD_UKC113_MetaG_FD_89876 | JGI IMG/M metagenome (GOLD analysis project Ga0116192, IMG submission 89876) | Active sludge microbial communities of municipal wastewater-treating anaerobic digesters from Hong Kong - AD_UKC113_MetaG | ecosystem: Engineered > Bioreactor > Anaerobic > Digestate... | reverse complement strand
TTCGTGCTGCTCTTCCCCTTCTTCATGAACACCATCCTGGTGCCTGCGCGGCTGGTGCTGGCCGGTTTCATCATCATCGACAACCTGCTCCCCTGGGTGGTGGGGGCGTCGACGGGAGTCGCCTATGGCGCCCACATCGGCGGTTTCTTCGCCGGTCTCGCCATCGCCTGGACCGGCGAGCAGGTCGCGTGGCAACGACCCTGGAAGGACAGCTACTGGCGCATGGGCTTGCGCCCCGCCCGCCCAACAGCGCCGGCCGGAGACGCACCGGTCTCTCCGCTTGCCGATCTGCGCGCCTCCTTGAGGGAGAATGCCCCGGCCAAGGCGCTGGAGGCCATCGCGAAGCTTAACCGCAACGACATATCCGCCCTTGAACCCGCCGAATGCGTTACCCTGGCCGAATGGTTGGAGGAAGGGGGGCATCCGATCGCCGCCACGCACCTGCTGCGTGGATGTCTCGCCCGTCACGCCCGGTCGCAGGATCTGGCGGATGTCTATCTCATGCTGGGGTTGATGCGCCTCAAGCAGGGCCAGCCGGCCGCGGCCTATCAGCACCTCTTGAGCGTGTTCGACCACCATCCCGGCGAACAGACGGAAAAGCGCGCCCGCGAGGCTCTGGCGCGCATCAATATCTACCGCGGCCCCGGGAAGGGCACACAGCCATGAGCGACATGGCGGTTCGGACCTTGGAGAGCTCCCTGGCGCAGGCCCTGGGCATCTACGAACGCGCCGTGCGCTACCTGCATCCGCCCCGGATCACGGACCTGCAGGCACGGCTCAAGGCGCATGTGGTGGCCCTCGAGCACGCCTTGGAGCAGGCCGAGAACACCCCTGGACTGCCCGATGAATTCCTGAAAGGCATGCACCTGGTCTTTGAGGCGCTGTGCCTTTTCATGGACATCGACCAGAGGGTGCAGGCCTTTTCGAATGTCCTCAAGTCGCTGCGCAAGGGCAGCCAGGCCCTGGAAACCCTCTACCCCTTACGGCATGCCTACCCATTGCTGGGGGAAGTGTTCTTGGAGAAAGCCGCGACTCCCCGGAGGACATTTCTTGACCCCGTGGTGCCGCCGGGGGCCAAGGTGGGATTGATCCATGTCGGGACGGAGGAAGACCCCTATGCCAGGGGGAGCCATAGCCTGTATGTCCCCGAATCCTATGACGGGAGCCGTCCGTGGCCGCTGGTGGTGGCCCTGCACGGCGGCTACGGGCACGGACGCGATTTCCTGTGGATGTGGCTCAGGGAGGCCAAAAGCCGGCGATTCCTGCTCCTGGCGCCATCATCCAGGCTTCAGACCTGGAATATCCTGAAACCGCGCTATGACTACGACCCGTTGATCGCGGCGCTGGAAACGCTGCAGAGCCAATGGAAGATCGACCGCGGCCGCATGCTGCTGACCGGCTTGTCCGACGGCGCCACGTATGCGCTGGCCTGTGGTTTGGCGGCGCATTCGCCGTTTACGGCCCTGGCCCCTATCGCCGGGGTGCTGCCGCCCATGGAGCTCGATAAAGCGGGAGGCAAGCGCATCTTCTGGGTCCACGGCCGGCACGACTGGATGTTTCCGGTAAGTCAGGCACGGCGCGATTGCGAATGTCTGCAGGGCGTCGGCGCCGATGTGCGCTTGTGCGTGATCGAGGACCTCTCGCATACCTATCCCCGCGAACAGAACGCCGCCATTCTGGAATGGTTCGACCCGGCCCTGGCGCTCAAAGAGGGATGATATGAGAGGGGCCGGCGCGAAGCTCTTGGTATTAATGATTCCCAAAACGAACCGATAGAGAGAGCACGGAAATCAAAGAGGATGCACGGTATGCAAACCTATCTGATCACGGCCCTGATGTTGGCCTTGAGCAACATATTCATGACGTTCGCCTGGTATGGGCACCTGCGCAATCTCTCGCATACACCCTGGATCCTGGCGGCGCTGGTGAGCTGGGGCATCGCCCTGTTCGAGTACCTCATCCAGGTGCCGGCCAACCGCATCGGTCATCAGGTGATGAACGTCGGCCAGCTCAAGATCATGCAGGAGGTCATCACCCTCTCGGTCTTTGTCCCCTTTTCGATCCTGTACTTGCGGGAAAAGCCCAGCTGGGACTATCTGTGGGCCGGGGTATGCCTTTTGGGCGCGGTGTTCTTCCTGTTCCGCGAAAAATTCCTGGGCAGCTAGGCGCCGTCCAGCGACGAGTGTTCGTGTTCGCTGAACCAGGCCTGCGGATTGGTCAGAAAAAGCCGCATGTCCTCCAATGAGGCGTGGTGGGAACGCTCCTCGCCGATGATCTGGGAGAGGAACTGTTTTTCCTGGGGGTCGATGGCGCGCTTCAGATAATCCTCATAAAAGGCGATTGATTCCAGCTCGAGATCGATGCCGAATTTCAGGACATCGAGGTCCGATGCCTCGGCCGTGATCATGCCCTTGTGCTCCCGCGCCATCTTGTTGAAAATGGCGTTGATCTCGTTTCTGTCCACGGCCAGGGTCTTCCACTCGGCGCCCCACGTCTGATCGGCCTTCAACCGCGCGGCGATCATGTGGATGCGGTCCATATGCACGTGCTCCTCGCGCATCAAGGCGTCCAGCATCTCCCGGCCCAATGTGCTCCGGACGTCCCGGATGGCCTTTTCATAGTAGGCCCTGCCTTTTTCTTCCAGATTCAGCGCCGCCTCCAGCATGCTCATGGAACTGGATGCACCCTCGTTCATACCCCCTCCTTATCAGGTAAAGGTTACGAAGCGTTCCTTCTTCGCCCGGCAGATCGGGCACACATCCGGCAGGATGCCGTCCGACACATACCCGCAGAAGTCACAGACATAGTAGGTCGTGTCCCGCTCTTCGATGGTATGATCAATGGCCTCTTTGTAGAGCTTGGCGTGGATCTCCTCGGTGTCGCGCGACTGGCTGAAATACAGGGACGCGGCCCGGTCGCCGACCGCCGTGGCGCGCTTGATGAAATCGTCATAAGCGACCTGGGCGACTCTGGTCTCGCTCTCGAAGCTGGTCTTGAGGTTTTCCTCGGTGCTCTGGATCTCCTTGAGCAGTTTCAGGGCCCGTTTGGCGTGCAGCTCCTCGGAAAAGGCGATCACCCGAAAGAGTTTGGCCAGTTGAGAAAAGCCCTCCTCCTGTGCCTTTTCGGCATAGACCTTCAAGCGCAGCGTGGCCTTGGATTCACCGGTGTACGCTTGATACAGTGCATCTCGAATGCCTTCATCCATCGGGTTGCTCTCCTTTTCACGCGCTCAAACCCACTGCCCGCCCGCGCACCTTGCGTTCAACGGCCAACCGGTCATCCCAGCCCGGCGCCGGCAATCGCGCCGTGCAGGGATCTCTGTCCCGCGAGAGGGCCGGGCGTAGAGTATGGACGGTTTCGTTTTATATCGGCGTAAACTCACTCTTGCTCGCCCCGCACACCGGGCAGCTCCAGTCCTCCGGCAGCTTCTCGAAGGGGGTGCCGGCCGGGATATTGCCCTCGGCGTCGCCTTTTTCGGGATCATAGATGTAACCGCAAACACCGCATTCGTATTTCTGCATTTTGGTCTCCTCTTTTGGTCTTTCAGCTGTCGTTCTATCGTCTTTATAGGTCGGGGCGTTCTTGGAGGCCTTGCCCTTCTTGACGTTCTGGTAATAGGCATAGGTCAGGGGCGTGCCCTGTTTCAGAATCTGTGCGGCTTGAAGCTCGACGATGAAGACCGTATGGGTGCCGGCGTCGGCGCTGGCGACGACCGTGCCTTCCATGCAGGACAAGGCGTTCTCCGTAACGCACGGGCTCCCCGTGACCCCGATTCGGTAGGCGGCCTGGGAGAGCTTATCGACGTCCCGGCCGGTCTTGAATCCGAAGAGTCCGATGAACGGCATGGGGGTTTCCTGTTCCAGCGTCGAGATGGCCAGGACCTTGCTGGCCATGATGTAGTCGTGCGTCAGGTTTTGCTTGTTGATGCTCACCGCCACCTTGGCCGGGGTGCCGCTGACCTGGAACACGGTGTTGGCGATCTGGCCGTTCATCTGGCCGTCCTTGATCGACGTGACGACATAGAGCCCGTAGCTGATATCGTAAAGGGCCTTGGTATCGAGCGTGGTTTCCATCAGCCGACGACCTCCTTGAGCCTCCGGGCGACGTTCAGGCCCAAGGCGTGGCACTGGGCGAGGACGCCCTGGGTGGGGACATACTGGGACTTGACCGGTTCAGCGACGATCTCGACCTTCATCTCGCGCAGGATATCATTCAACTGCCCGGCTGATTCTCCGCTCCAGCCGTAAGATCCGAAGGCCGCGCCCACCAGGTTCTTGGGACGCAGCCCCTTGAGATAGGTGAGCACGTCCGCCATGGTGGGGAAGATGTTGTTGTTCAAGGTCGGCGAGCCGACCACCAAGGCCCCGGCGTCGAGGATCTCGTACGCCACGTCGCTGCGGTGGGAGGCGTTCATGGCCATGACCTTGACCCGGGCGCCGCCTTCCCGCAGTCCTTCTTCCACGGCGCGGGCCATGCGTTCGGTCGAGTGCCACATGGTATCGTAGAGCACGATGGCCTTGTTCGTCGGTTTCTGCTCGGCCCAGACACGATAGCTGTCGAGGATGTCCGACAGGTTCTTGCGCCAGATCGGTCCATGGTCCGGGGCGATGACATCGATGTCCAGCCCCGAGGCCTTGACCTTATCGAGCAGGGCCGTGATGAGATTGGCGTAAGGCAGGAGGATATTGGCAAAGTAGGTGGCGGCCTCGTACTTCAGCACCCCGGGGTCCAATTCGTCGGTGAAGCGCTCCTCGCTGGCCAGGTGCATGCCGAACCCGTCTTGGGAAAAGAGCAGGCGCTCCTCCTTCAGGTAGCTGAACATGGAGTCCGGCCAGTGCAGCATGCGCGTTTCCGTAAAGGCCAGGGTCTTGTTCCCCAGGCTCAGCTCGTCCCCGGTTTTTAACGGGACGATCTCCTGGGGCAACGTGAAGTGCTGGGTGAGTGCCTTGGCGCCCATGACCGAGGCAAAGACCTTTTCAGGGTGAACCGCCCGGATGATTTCCGACAGACACCCGGAGTGGTCCATTTCGGTGTGGTTGGATACGATGTAGGCGATATCCTCCGGGTTGATCACCGAGCGGATGCGTTCCAGCAACTCCTCGACGAAAGGGGCCTTGACCGTATCGATCAGGGTGATCTTGTCGGCCAGGATAAGATAGGCGTTATAGGTGCTGCCGCGGTGGGTCGCATAACCGTGGAATTCCCGGATGGTCCAATCGATGGCGCCCACCCAATAGACGCTTTCGCTGATTTTGACGGCATTGAAGGTGGCCATAGGCGTTTCCTTCGGGGTCTCGTTATGCGCTCGCGAGCTTTTCGCTTAAGCTCACCAGATGCCGCATCTCCTCGGAAATGATCTGCTCGACGGTTGACTGGCCGAGCGCCTCGGGGACCAGACGCTTGATGCCGGTGTAAAACGCGATCGAATTCTTCTCGGCCTCGATGGCCAGGACCAGGACGTCCTTGAGCGTCGTGGAGGCCGTCAGTGTCGCGCACATGTCTTTCTTGACGTCGAAGACCTTGCCTTCGGTGAAGGACTTGATGTAGGCCACGGCCATCTCGTCCTGATCATACCCCTGGTAGTCATTGCTGAGGATCTTGGCTCGCATGGAGGCAAACAGCTTCTCGTGTCCGACCTCCATTTTGGACAGGCCCGCGAGCAGTTCCTTTATTCCGGCCTCCTTGAACAAGGTTGCGGCCTTCTCATAGAAGCGCGCCCCCTGGCGTTCGATCTCTTCGGCCATCTCAAAAATCTCATCCGCATTGAAATACAGCTTCATACTCATTCCCTCTCTTTGTGGTATTGATGGGTGATCGGCACGGCCGCCATTGCTCCCCAAGACCTGCATCATACAGAGACCGGCCTCGGGTAGCAAGAGGCAAGTGGCGCATTGGCTCCGTGCCGGCGCTCCTGGTTGACAGATGGTCGAGCGCCTGGGTCTGGTCCGCGGGTGGGGCAGGAACACGTCGCCTCGGTTCGCGGTCCAGGAACGGGAGACCTGCCCGGGACCGCCGGTCGGTTCGCGCTGGTGCACCGGCCCATGCGCACCGGCCTCTTCTTCCATCCGTCCGTTCACGATCCATTGCAGGAAGGGACGGTCAGACCCCTAGGCTTTCCAGAGCCCATGCAGATTGCAGTAGGCCCGGACCGAAAAAGCGGCGGCCTCGACGGGGAAAATGGCCTCGGGCGCAGCCCCGGGTTTCAGGAAGTGGAGATAGGTTCTGCCGTCGGCGATCAGCTCGATCCATTCGATGTAGTGCTTTTCCTCCATGGGGTGCGCCACGGATCCGACGCTGACCTTGACGGCCTGCGGGGTCTTTTCGATCACCGGCACATGTTTTTCCCGGGAGGCGTCCACCGTGTTTTCCACGATAAGCCGCATGGGTTGATGGCAACAGACCAGTTCGCCTTTGCCGGCGTGCAGCACCTCCACGATCGTGCCGCACAGCTCGCACTTGTACACTTCCCGTTGGTTCGCCATAGAAGAGCCTCCTTGTCGTTCATCATCATGTCTGTTGTTAGTAATCATTCCTATTAGAGGCATAAGACTCTGATGTCAAGGAATTTTTGAAATAGGCTCCCCTGCGCCGGCAAAACGGCGATCATGCGCACAGGCGCGACCACAGGTCGTCATCCGTGGATCGCTTCACGCTCAGCGCCATCAGATCCTTGGATGTGTCCACGCGCGTCACGGTTCCGAACACCGTGATCTGATTGTCATGAAAATAGACCAGGGCCTGATTATTCTCCAGCACGGAACCCGAGCGGTGTTCGAAGCCTTTGAGGGCCTTGATATTGGAGAAGCAGATGCCGCCGAGGCTGATATTGTCCACCTGGGCGCGTTCGAAGATATCACCGGCGGCCGTCCCGATCTGAAGCAGGACCTTGTCACGGAAATCCTTGCGCGGATACTCCCGTTTCTCATTGGCTGTGTCCATCCGCTTACCTCCTCCCCTCGGTTGTCAGGTCATGCAGACTAATGATAATCTCCCGGCGGCGCTTTGCAAGGGCCTCCGGGATCAGGAGGCCAGGGGGCGGACCTTCTGCGCGATCACATCCGCGGCACGGATGCCGTCGACGGCCGAGCTGACAATCCCGCCGGCATAGCCCGCGCCTTCGCCGATGGGGAAGAGCCCGGGCAGGCCGATGGCTTCATAGTGTGCGTCGCGCTTGATCCTGACCGGCGACGACGTGCGCGTTTCCACGCCGATGAGAACGCCCTCGTCCGTGATGAATCCGCGCATCCGGGAATCGAAAACACGCAGCGCCAGCTTGAGCTCGTCGGTGAGCCAGGCGGGCAGATAGGCGTGCAGCGCCGCGCGCAGGGAGGGGCGGTATGAGGAGGACGGGAGATGGGCGTCGAGTCTGCCTTCCAGAAACGAGGTGATACGCTGGGCCGGCGCCGTGAATCCCCGGCCTCCGGCAAGGAACGCGTCTGCCTCGAGCCGGCGTTGCCACTCGATCCCGGCCAAGGGGTGCTCAGGCAGATCCGCGGGGCTGACACTGACGACCAAGGCGGCATTTGAGAACTCCGAGTCTCGCGCGGAGTCGCTCATGCCGTTGACGCACAGACGTCCATGCTCTGAGGCGGCATTGATCACCTCTCCCCCGGGACACATGCAGAAGGAGTAGACGCCGCGTCCCGTGGCGCGATGGTTGAATGTCAGGGCGTATTCGGCGCTGGGCAGAAGATCCGTCCTTGCCGCCGGCCCGTATTGAATGGCGTTGATCAAAGCGCGCGGGTGCTCGATCCTGAGGCCCACGGCAAAGCCCTTTTTCTCCAGGGTGACGCCCTTGGATAACAGCAGCGCGTACATGTCCCGCGCCGAGTGTCCCGTGGCCAGCACCACGGCCGCGCCGCGGAAGGTCAGGCCGCCATGCGTCAGCACGCCTCGCACCGTTCCTTCCTCGACCAAAAAGTCGACCACCTTGGCAGAAAACACGATCCTCGAGCCCGCGGCGTGGATGCGCTCGCGGATGCGGCGCAGAATGGGCACCAGACGGTCGGTGCCCAGATGGGGTTTTTGTTCGTACAAGATCGATTCCGGCGCCCCGCATTCGACCAAGGTGCGAAAGAACCAGGCCGTTTCCGGTTTGTGTATGCGGGTCGTGAGCTTGCCGTCCGAATACGTCCCGGCGCCGCCTTCGCCGAACAGGACATTGCTCTCGGGATTCAACATGCCGGAAGACTTGAGGGCCTGGATATCGAGCAGCCTTTCCTCCACCGGCGCGCCACGCTCCAGGAGCGTGACGCCGGCCCCGGCCTCGATCAGCCGGAGGGCGCAGAAGAGTCCGGCTGGTCCCGTACCGACGATGATCACCTCGAGTCCGGACGCCCGCGCGAGCATGGCCGGTGCCTGCGGTGCGGGCGAGTACCGGCTGACTCCCTTGCGCGTCAGCAGTCTCCGGGCGATGCCGTCAGGCACCTCGGCCAGGACCCGGTAGCGATAGACGATGCGGTGCTTGTGGCGGGCATCCAATGATTTTCTCAAAATGGACACCTCGGTGGGCGCGGCGATGCCGTGGCGGGCGGCGATCTTGGCCCCCAGGCACGATTCGTCCTCGAAGAGGTCGAGCGTGATGTCGTCGAAGGCCAGCTTCACAAGACGTTGCCTCGTCTTTCGACCCGGCGCTTCACGCGCACTGTTTCACATAGATGATCTTGCCGTCGCCCGGGGCGTAGAAGTCCTTGAGCAGGGCCTCGGCCTCATAGCCACAGCGTTCATAAAACCGCTGCGTCGGCTGGTAGAGTTCGCGCGCCGAGGTTTCGATATAGATGCGCCTTCCTCCCGCTGCCTGGATGCGTTCTTCGGTATGCCTCAGCAACTCACGGCCCAGACCCTGCTGCTGGCGGGTCTTGTCCACCGCGATCCAATACAGGTCGAAGCTCCCGCGCGTGCACGCAATCGGACCGTAGCAGGTGTACCCGTGCACGCCGCCGGCGTCTTGCGCGAACACGAAATGATATCCGGCGTCCGGCCCTTGGTCCAGACGGGCCTGCACGAGCTCGACGGCCATGTCCACTTCATCGGGATAGAAGAAACCCGTGGATTCAACGATGCGCCTGACATCTTCGCGGTCCGAGGGCAGGACCTCATAGCGGAATTTCATACCAGAGACTCGCGGCCGAGCGTATCTTCCAGAATCCTGCGCACCATATCATCATAACCCAGACCGGATTTCTCGCAGGCGACCGGGAACCCGCTGCCCGAGGTTATGCAGGGGTTGGCGTTGATCTCCAGCACGTAGGGCTGTCCGTGAGCATCCACCCGGAAATCGACCCGCGCATATCCGCGCAGGTGAAAGAGATTCCAGCATTGCCTGGCGATATCCTGAAGCTTCGCCAGCAGATCATTGTCCGAGGGCGGCAGGTCAAAGGTGCGCTGCGTCCCCTCGTACTCCAGGGTGCCTTCCACCCACTTGGCCTTGTAGTCCATGATCTTGGGCACGCCTTCGGGATAATCGAAATTCATCTCGGCCGGCGGCATGGTATCCACGCCTCCGGGGCGGCCCAGCAACGACAGATTGAATTCCCGGCCTTCGATATAGCGTTCGGCGAAACAGCGCTTGCCCAACAGTCGCTGCCTTTCGAGGATCAGGTTTCTCAGCTCTTCCCGGGTCTCCACGGCAACGATGGCCGAGGCGTCCAGCCCCACCGAGGCCTCTTCGCTGACCGGCTTGATGATATAGCGACCCGGGAAGGGCGGCGCGCTCATTGACGGGTTCTCCATGGCCAGCCATTCGGCCGTAGGCACCTGACCCAGGGACATCCATTTCTTCGCCAGCACCTTGTTGGTGGTGATGAAGAGGGATTCGGTCGTGGCGCCCGTGTAGGGAATCTGGAGATGGTCGTAAAAGGCCGTGGCCAGGTGCTGCAGCTGGCTGTCGCCGTCCACGGCCTCCACCAGGTTGAAAATGCAGCAGGGATTGATGCGTCTCAGGACGCGCTTCATTTCCAACAGGTTGGGGGTAAACGGCAGGACCTCGTGCGCATAGCCTAAGATACCGAGACTGTCGACGATCTCCTCCACCTGGTCGAGGACATCGCGTTCGTCGGCGGCGGAGTGATCGGATACGGGGTTATGGATGATGGCGATGGTCTTGATCGAGGCCATGTTACGTCTCAGTGCGTGGTTGCTCCATTCTTTTCAGGGCGGATTCCATGATGTCGTCGATGAGGCGCTGGTAGGAAATGCCAGAGAGCGAGCAGATGATCGGCAGATCGGAGTGCACGGGATTAAGACCGGCCAACGGGTTGACCTCGATGAAATTCGGCGCGCCGGAGGCATCCATGCGGATGTCGACGCGGCCGCCGTCCCGGCAGCCTAGCCCCCGCCAGGCCTTCAGGGCGAGATCCCGGCATTGCGCGAACACCTCGGGTTCAGGAATGCGATAGTGCACGAATTCTTCGTAGTTGGCCTTGGTATGATACGAGTAGATCCGATCACTATCCATCAGCTCTCTAAATACCACCTCCATGACGCCGATGCAACGGCTATCGCTATCCGTTCCGACAATACCGGCCGTGAATTCGCGGCCGGGCAGATAGGTTTCGACCAGCACGGGCTGCCTGAATTCATCGAGCAGGGCGAGGCACGTCGCTTTGAGTTCGGCGCGCGATGATATCTTGGAGCGCGGGCTGATGCCCTTGCCGGTGCCCTCGGCCACGGGCTTGGCAAAGAGCGGCATGGGCAGGCCGATAGCGTCGATGTCCGCGGGGTTCGACACCACCGTGAAATCGGCGGTGGGGATACCGAGCGCACGCACGATCTGCTTGGTCATTCCTTTGTGCAGGGTCAACGCCAGGACCAGGGGATCGGAAAAGGTATACGGTATGCGGTAGGCATCCAGCAGGGCCGGGATCAGCGCCTCGCGGCCGACGCCGTAGAGGCCCTCGGCGATGTTGAAAACCAGGTCCCACCTGTCGCCCCGGGCCAGACGAGCCACGAGCTCTCGGGCGTGCCCGATGCGGTCGGTTTCGTAGCCCCGCTCATGAAGGCTCGCTTCGATGGCCTCGATGGTGTCGCTGCGGTCGAACTCGGCCGTTTCTTCCATGCTGAAGCCTTCCTTGAGGTAAGCCTCGCGCAGATCATAGGTAAGTCCGATCAACAACCGCTTCATGCCATCCTAGGCCATGACGTCGGGATAGCGAAAGAGCCGGCCCTCAAAGTTTTTCAGGACGATCTGCCCATGCTGCACGCCCTGGAAATATTCGGGCAGGAGCGGAATCTTGCCGCCGCCGCCGGGCGCGTCCACGACATAGTGCGGCACCGCGTATCCGGAGGTGTGGCCGCGCAGCCCCTGGATCATTTCGATCCCGCGCTGCACAGGCGTCCGGAAATGACCCGAGCCCATGATCGGATCGCACTGGTAGAGGTAGTAGGGCCGCACGCGGATCTTCAAAAGGCCCTGGAACAACCGTCGCATCGTGTCGACATCGTCGTTGATGCCTTTGAGCAGCACGGTCTGACTGCCGAGCGGGACGCCGGCGTCGGCCAGGTGGTTGCAGGCCATGGAGGTCTCCGGGGTCAGCTCGTCCGGGTGGGTGAAGTGGATCGAGATCCACAGCGGCTGGTGCTTCTTCAAGGTCTTCAAGAGCTTGGATGTGATGCGCTGCGGCAGGACCGCCGGCACCTTGGTGCCGATGCGCACCATCTCCACGTGCGGGATAGCCTTGATGCGGGAGAGCAGATAGTCCAGCTGGCTGTCCATCAGGGTCAATGGATCGCCGCCCGAAAGCAGCACGTCGCGCACGCTGGGCGTGGCCTCGATGTAGGCGATGGCCTGATCCCACTGCTTGACGCTGACGCGGAACTTGGTGGTGTTGCCCACCATGCGCGAGCGGGTGCAGTAGCGGCAATAGGTCGAGCAAAAGCCCGTGGTCAGGAAGAGCACCCGGTCCGGATAGCGATGAACGAGGCCCGGCACCGGGCTCTGGTGGTCTTCTCCCAGGGGGTCCGGCGATTCCCCCGGGCAGGTCACGAACTCGGAGCTCACCGGCACCACCGAGCGGCGCATGGGCTGCTCGGGGTCCTCACGGTCCAGCAGGCTGGCGTAGTAGGGCGTGATCCGCAGCGGCAACCCGGCGCGACTCTGGCTCATGGCCAGGATCTCGGGGTAGGAGAGCCTCAGGAAACTCTGCAGTTTATCGGCCGTGCAGATGCTGTTCTGGAGCTGCCATTGCCAGTTGGACCAGTCCTCGGGCGTGGCCTGAGGGTAATGATCGAATAAAAAACGGAGCGATTTCTCGCTTAAGGGGATGAGACCGGAGTACTCTTTTTTGCGCCGTAAGTGCTCCTTGACGGTGAGAACCTTGGCGAGGGCCGCGCGGGAGGATGGGGGCTCTTCGCTTGGTTCTCTACCCAAGGGATCGGGGTCGTCGGTGGGGACTGCCAATTCCTTCGTCGGGCTCATCTTAGCCATTCTCGCTCCTCCTTATTCCGGGATTATCGGATTTTGAAAAATATAATTGAGGAAAAAATGCATGTGCGATCGAGCAATTTGATTGCTTCCAGAGGTGTTCCGACTGAAGCGGGCGTGACAAAAGGGGGGTGCGTGCCTGATTTTTCGCGTGAGCCGCGATGCGCGCATTCAGGGCTAAGCCTTTCATATCACGATTAAAAATTGTCCAGCCCCCATGGTTTTTCATCCTATTTCTGCATGAGCATATAGAGAAGAAAGGAAAATAAATCAATCAAAAATCCGTGCGGCATGCATTTTTTTTCGTGCCGACGAAGGCCCGGGAGAAGGCGATTTTCGGTCGTGTTACGCTCATCAGGGTCGTGTTACCGAAACGATCCAGGAGAGAAAATCGGGGTTGCCGCCGGAGATGGGGATGGACACGATGCAGGGCACGCTGTAGCTGTGCAGGGATTTCACCTTCGCGACCAGCGCCTCCACCAGCGCTTCGGTGGTCTTGGCGATCATGACGACTTCGAGGTCTTCCTGGACGGCGCCCTCCCACCAATACAAGGAGCGCATGTGGTCGATGATGTTCACGCACGCGGCCAGTCGTTCATCAACCAGGGCCTTGCCGATTGTCTTGGCCTCTTCGAAAGAGCCGGCGGTCATATAGATCAGGTGGGTTTGCATAGGCGCTCCTTTGTGTATGGCCCGAGGGTTTCCCCCTCGGCCGGAGTCTCTCGATCGCTCATGGATGTCTCTTCGGTCGAGCGTCTTCTCGATATGAGCATTGCAGGGGCGTGGCGTTGACCAATCCCAAGGTGCAGCGGTTGCAGGATACGCAGGTTGAGTCCTCGTGCTGGCCGTTCATCCAGCGCTGCACAAGGTCGGGCTCCCGCAACAGCGGCCGCGACATGCCCACCAGGTCGGCGGTCTGGCTGGCGATGGCGCCCTCGGCTTCGGCAAAACGCCGGATGCCCCCCGACAGCAGCAGCGGAACCGTGAGTCCCCGCCGTTTCAGCTCGCGCGCGGCGCGCGCGAAGTAGGGCCCGGTGACCTTGGTGAACGGGGTATAGCACACGGCGATGGCTTTCCAGTACCGGCGGTGCAGAGGGCCGAGCCGTTCCCCCACCACGTCGATGGGCATGCCTCCCTTGGCGAAGGTGATGGTGATGTTCTCCTGCACCCCGATCGCAAACTCGACGGCATCGACGCCCAGCGCCTGCATGCGCAAGCCCGCATCATAGTTGGCTGGCCACGGCCGGCCGAACACCAGGAAATCTCCCAGATGCAGCTTGGCGAGCACAGGGTAATCGATGCCGACCGCCCGGCGCACGGCGTGGTAGATCTCCTCGAAGAGCCGGAAGCGTCGAATGGAATCGCCGCCCCAGGCATCCGTTCTGCGATTGGTGATCGGAGAGAGAAAACTGGCCAGGAGATATCCGCCCGAGGAATGGATCTCCACGCCGTCGAAACCCGCGGCCTTGACCCGTCCGGCCGCCTCGCCGAAGTCGCGGATGATCTCCCGGATTTCCCGCTCCGTAAGGCGCTGGGCCCAGTGCAGGTACATAAGGTTCGGCATGGCCGACGGCGCCTTGGCCTTCCCTCCCTCCAGGACACGAGGGTCGGCCAGCCTGCCCGCATGCGAAATCTGCATCACGATCCTGCCGCCCGCGGCATGGACCTCATCCGTGAGCTCTTTCCAGCGTGGTATCAGACGGTCGGCGTGCATGCCGTTCTCGGCCACATAGCCCTTGCCCGCGTTGTTCACAGAGGTAAGCCCCGTGATCATGAGCCCGCTGCCGCCCGCGGCCGTGCGCTTGAAAAACCTGATCAGCCTGTCGGTCGGCGCGCCGTCCTCATCGGCCATGGCCTCCATGGTGGGGGCTTTGAAGATGCGGTTTTTGAGCTGAAGATGGTTGATGGAGATGGGGGTGAAGAGTTTTCCGGTGTGGTCCGCAGATCGTTGCGACGCTGGCATGTTTCCTCCTATGGAATAAAAAACGCAATAACCCGGACGCGAAGGGGTGAGTCGGCGATGTGAGATAGTTATAGCAGACGTCGCCAGGCGATACAAGCGGACGGTGGATGAGGCGTTTCGTCCATGTTCTTCCCTGGAACATATGAGATATCAAAGGGATATGTGCCATGGAGGGTTTCGCCGCCCCCTCGGTGTCTCCTCCGTCACACCAACCGTTTAGATTTCATGTCATTTTTTCGATACAGGAGGTATTGGAGGGCTTGTGGGCAGGGAAGGGATCCCGGGGTATACGCTAGGGGAACAGATTGGCGAAACCTTGCACGCGACTGTTTACCGGGCATGCAAGGATGGCAGGGGCGATCCCGTGGTGGTCAAGATCCTCAAGACCGATCATATCACGGCCGCCGATATCGCGCGCTTCAGGCATGAGTGTGAACTGATCCGCTCTTGCCCGTCCGAAGGTATCGTCCGCGTCCACGACATCATCGCGCACGACGGGCGGATGGCGCTGGTACTGGAAGACTTCCCCGCCCCCAGCCTCAAGGATTGCCTGAAAACCGGATTCACCCTGGAACGATTCCTTGACCTTGCCGTCCGCATCGCCGCGATTTTGGGAACCCTCCATCAGGAAAACATCACCCACCGGGACATCAAGCCCGCCAATATCCTCTACGATCCCCGGGCGGATATCCTCAAGATCACGGATTTCGGCATCGTCGCCGAGATCACC
>Ga0116192_1001712_pt1 | contig 15114 bp, 8 predicted proteins | sample AD_UKC113_MetaG_FD_89876 | JGI IMG/M metagenome (GOLD analysis project Ga0116192, IMG submission 89876) | Active sludge microbial communities of municipal wastewater-treating anaerobic digesters from Hong Kong - AD_UKC113_MetaG | ecosystem: Engineered > Bioreactor > Anaerobic > Digestate | place... | reverse complement strand
TTTTAGAGATGGGGACCAGGTTATCTTTTCTATCAAAAACAAAGGGATCATAATCAAAGGGATAAAGGACAGCTTTGCTTCTGACGTGGATGGAGATGTCCTTTTCTAAGATATCTTCATTTTTGATACAATCATACCAATAGCTAACAATTTCGTTTAAAATTTTCATAATTATTGATCTAAAAACAAACGGAAGGCTTGTCTTTCCTATTTATATATTTTTATGAAAACCAAGGGTGGATTTTAACACTATCGCCCAGATCTGTGTCAAGTCTTATTTGATAGATATAATATTCAGATTTTCGTCTCCTTAAGTAATAGTTGGGTATGAAGCAGATCTAAAGAGCAATGAATGGACAATTTCCTGGCATGAATCAGAGGCATTGGTCAAAACTTTTATATATTCTACCTAACATCTTAAAGAACAATCAGGGGGCATGGAGTTGTCTTTGCGAGCAATTCTTTGTTTGATTATTATTCGTTCGTCTGGCTGCCATCGCTAGCTTCTTTTCGAAATAACTTCTTTTATTTGGGTTACTATTTGAGTAGAATATTTTCTTAGAAATGGAAAGATCGGAATTAGGCCACCTATTAAGAATTTACTTATGTTTGGCAATGCGCTAGTATAGTCGAAGCTTTTAAGGGGAGAAAAACCTATGCCTAAGCTGACACTCCGCCAGTTAGAAACACATCTATTTAAAGCAGCTGACATTCTCAGGGGCAAGATGGATGCCTCCGAATATAAGGAATACATCTTTGGCATGTTATTCTTAAAGCGAGTCTCAGACGTATTTACTGTAAAGCAACAGGAACTTAAACAAGAATATGAGTCAAAAGGCTATGCTGGCAAAGAGCTCGAAGAAATTATTGAAGACCAAAATATTTATGGCGATGCATTCTTTGTGCCGCAACGTGCAAGATGGGAAACAATACTTAACCTTAAGGTGGATGTCGGCAACGAGCTAAACAAAGCCCTCGCTGCAGTCGAAGAGGTCAACCCAGAGCTCGACGGAGTTTTAAAGCATATAGATTTCAATGTAAAAAAGGGAAGAACCAAGCTCAAAGACCAGCAGCTTATTGACCTAATCCATCATTTTAATAAGTATAGACTTACTAATGATGATTTTGAGTTTCCTGACCTCTTAGGAGCTGCTTACGAATATCTACTGAAGGATTTTGCTGACTCTGCCGGAAAAAAGGGAGGCGAATTCTACACTCCCCCGCAGGTGAAAAGATTAATGGTTAGACTGATTAAACCAGAGGAAGGGATGACCATATATGACCCAACGGTAGGTTCAGGCGGCTTTCTTATCGAATCTAGACAATATGTAGAAGGCCAAGGGCAAAATCCAAGGAACATAGCATTATATGGGCAGGAATCAAATCCAGTGACCTGGTCAATTTGCAAGATGAATATGATTCTGCATGACATTCCCGATGCCCACATCGAGAACGAAGATACACTGGTCAATCCGCGTTTTATAGAAAATGGATATATAAAACAGTTCGACAGAGTGCTTGCGAACCCTCCTTTCTCTTTGAATTATTCCAGGGCCAATATGGAATATGAAAGCAGATTTAAATATGGATTTACACCTGAAAAAGGGAAAAAAGCGGATCTGATGTTCCTTCAGCACATGATAGCCAGTTTGAAAGAAAAAGGAATCATGGCCAGTGTTATGCCTCATGGAGTTCTTTTCAGGGGAGGTCACGAAAAGGTCATAAGGGAGGGCATAGTTAGGGATGACCTCATCGAAGCTATTATTGGTTTACCAGCCAAGCTTTTCTACAATGTGGGCATTCCAGCTTGCATAATTGTTATCAACAAAAATAAACCAGAGAATCTAAGAAATAAAATTCTTTTTATCAATGCTGATAGAGAGTATGGTGAAGGCAGAAACCAGAACTTTCTTAGACCTGAAGATATTGAGAAGATTGTAACTGTTTTCGAGGGGAAAAAAGAAATAGAAAAGTATTCAAGACTTGTGGATATTAAGGAGATTGAAGAAAACGATTTTAATCTTAACATTCGACGATATGTAGACAATTCCCCAGATCCTGAGCCAGAAAATGTTAAAGCCCATATTGAGGGCTGGGTACCGGAAGAAGAAGTATATAGTCAAGCTGAAAGCTTTAAAAAGCTTTCTATATCACCCGAACTTATTCTTGAACCAGTATCGCAAGGTAGGTGGCGATTCAAGTCTGAGATTGATGATAAGAACAAGATAAGAGATGTTGTTGAGTCTTCAGAAGGCCTAAAGGACACATTTACCAAGTATTTAAATTGCCTATCTGAATTCTGGAACGAAATTAAGCCTGAAATTGAAAAGTGTCAGGGTAACAATAACCTTTGGGCCTTTAGAGACATGGCCATGAACCTTCTTAAGGACAAAATGATCCAGCTCGGTGCACTCGATGAGTTCAAGGTTTCTGGCTTGTTTGCTAACTGGTGGGAAAATTTAAAATATGACTTTAAAACCATTACCTCTGCCGGTTGGAGCAAAAACTTGATAGATGATGACATGATCAAGCAAAATTATTTTAAAGAAGAAGCTGAAGAAATAGATGGCCTGGAAACAAAGATAGCTAAAATTGAAGAGGAACTAGGCGAACTTTTAGAAGAGATAGATGACTGGGATGAAGAGAGCCAAGGAGATAAAACTGCCAATAGAGTTATGGATTATTTGGAAGAGCAGATAAAAGATATCCTTCTTGTACCGTCAAAGCAAAAATGGAACAAATCTTTAGTTTCTTCAGTAACCAAGTTCAACGGCGATCCGATATCGGATTTAGCAAGGAAAACGATAAATGAGTTGTGGGAACTGCACGAAAAGATAAGCAGCAAAAATAAGACTTTAAACGATTGGAAAAAGAAACTTAAACAAAAGACCCAAGAATTAGAAGGTATTTATAAACAAGATAAGGACACTAAAGAATTAATTAAGATAAAAGAAGGCAAGATTGATCAAAAAAGAAATTCGCTGACAGATGAAGAAGCGGAAGCTTTGATTCTTGAAAAATTTTACAAACTTCTGGCTGATCAACTCCATAAATATTTAAACGCAGAGAAAAAAGGAATAATTAAGATTTTTGAAAACCTGTGGGACAAATATAAAATATCTTTGCTTGAGCTAAGAGCTGCAAGGGATGAAGAAGTAGGAAAGCTCGACGAGTTTTTAAAAAAGTTAGGCTTTTATCAAGAGTTTTAACGTGGGGAGGGGTGATAAGTTATTTTCATATGAAACAAATCACGATATTTAAGAATGAAGAAATGAATTACTTGCCAGAAGGGTGGCAGAAAGTAAAGTTGAGCGAAGTCATAAAATATGAGCAGCCGACCAATTATATCGTCAAAAGTGAAAATTACGATGAACAGTTTGGCATTCCAGTCTTAACCGCGGGGAAAACATTTATCTTAGGATATACAGATGAAGATAAATCGGTTTTTAAAGACATCCCTGTTATTATTTTTGACGATTTTACTACAGAAAGTAGATATATCACCTTTCCTTTCAAAGTGAAATCATCGGCCTTAAAAATCTTGAGGCTAAGGAACAATAAGAATAATTTATATTGCCTTTATGCCACAATGCAATTTCTGAATTTTAGACCGGGTAGTGAGCATAAGCGTTTCTGGATTTCAGAATTCTCTAATTTATATATCGCTCTTCCATCCAGCTCTGAGCAGCGCAAAATAGCTGAAATTCTTGAGACGGTCGATAATGCAATAGATAAAACTGATGCCCTTATTGAGAAATATAAGCGCCTAAAACAGGGTTTAATGCAAAAGTTATTGACAAAAGGCATTGATGAAAATGGACATATAAGAAGTGAAAAAACGCACAAATTCAAAGATTCCCCCCTCGGCAGAATTCCAGAGGAGTGGGAAGTCACGAAATTGGGTGAAGTCATTGAGCTTTTTGATAATAAAAGAATACCTTTGGATTCTGAGTATAGATCGACTATAAAGGGTACCATACCTTATTGCGGTGCAAATGGCATTATAGACTATATTAATGATTATATTTTTGACGAAGAATATGTTTTAATTGCGGAAGACGGAGGTGATTTCTCCCGTTACGCGGAAACGGCCTATATAATGAGGGGAAAATTTTGGGCTAACAATCACGTACATATTGTAAAGGGGAAAAACCGGGTGTTAGATAATTATTTCTTAATGTTTTGTATCAATATTCAAGACGTTAATTCTTATATCTCAGGCACTACAAGAGGTAAGCTAAACCAACGCTTATTAAAATCTATCCTTAACCCCCTCCCCCCTTTCCCCGAACAGCACCGAATTACTACGATTCTCTCACGGGTTGGTGAAGTTATTGAAAAGGAAGAGGCTTATAAAGCAAAATTAGAGCGGATAAAAAGAGGACTGATGGAAGACTTATTAACTGGCAGGGTGAGAGTTAATGATCTTTAGAGAGCAAATAAGGAGAAATTAATGATACAGACGCAAATTAAATTAATATCAATTCCCGAATTGTTCAACAAGACATTCATCATTGGGTCTTATCAGCGGGGTTACAGATGGGATGAAAGGCAGGTGCTCGACCTATTAAACGATATTTTAGAATTTCAAAGTAGATATAATAAGAAACCCGGAGAATTTTATTGCCTTCAGCCTCTCGTCGTCAAAAAGCACAATAATAATCAGAATGATTATGAGGTTATAGACGGGCAGCAGAGGCTAACAACGATATTTCTGGTTTTAACCTTTCTAAAGGATAGATTGAAGGAGGATTACTATATTGAAAATATTTATCAATTAAAATATGAAACCAGGCCGGGCAGTGAAGATTACTTAAGAAAGATCTCAGATATCATAACAGAAGATAAAGACAATATAGATTATTATTATATCAGCAAAGCCTTTTTATGTATTAAGAACTGGTTTGAAGAAAATATAAAACAAAAAAGGATTACAAAGGCTGATTTTGCAAATGCTCTTATAAAGGTTGACAGAAAAAATGGCCGGGATTTAGCGAATAATGTGCGATTTATTTGGTATGAGGCGGAAGATGATGAAGCGGTCAAAGATCCAGCAGAAATATTCACTAGAATAAATATGGGAAAAATACCACTGACCAGTGCCGAACTAATAAAGGCAATCTTATTTATTAAAGAATCTGAGGAAGAAAGAGAGAACCACCAATTCAAAAGAGCCTACGAATGGGAAAGTATAGAAAGTGCGTTACGGGCAGATAAATTTTGGTATTTCCTTAACAGGCAAAAACATGATATTCCTACTAGGATTGAATTTATCTTTGACCTAATTGCTAATAAATATGAAAAGCTGGCGGATATTGAAGTAAATAAGTTAATTGATCCTTATTATACGTTCTATATATTCAATGAACTTATATCCAAAAAGATAGACGTTATTAATGGCCAAATTATTGCATCAGAAGGTTTAGCCCGGGATAGCCTATGGGATGAAGTTAAGACATATCATAGAATGTTTGATGAATGGTTTTATAACGATGAATATTATCATCTAATCGGTTATCTAATCCATTCGGATACTCAAATTAAGGAAATTATAAAATGCTGTCAAAGTTATGACAAAGTTGAATTTAAAGACTGGATAAGAAACGAAATTAAGAAAAGTATCCAATTCCAGGACAAAAATAGTGTCGGTAACTATTTAAGAGAGCTTGAATATGATAGAGATTATAAAGATATAAGGAAAGTTCTTTTATTATTTAACATATTAATCGCAAAAGATAGCCACGAAACAAGGTTCTCTTTTAATAAGTTTGTCGAACAAAAATGGACTCTAGAGCATATTCATGCCCAAAATTCAGAAACTATAAAAAACAGCAATCAAAGAAAACTTCTTCTTGCTGATCAACTGAAATATTTAGAAAACAATGGATATCTGGTAGCGGCCAAAGATATTGAAGATTTATTAAAGGAGAAAATAATAGACGAAAATACATTTAAAAAAATACAAGATACAATATACGAACTATTTTCTGATGAAATCAATATTCATTCAATAGATAATTTGACCCTCCTCTCTAGTCATGATAACAGTGCTTTGAGCAACAATATATTTCCGATTAAAAGGGAAAAAATTATAGATATAGATAAAAAGGGCGGATTTGTTCCCATAGGCACGAAAAATGTCTTTTTAAAATACTTTTCTAAGAATTCCGAACAAACAGTTAAATGGGAAAAACAAGACAGGGCTGCCTATCTTGAGGCAATAGTCGAAACATTGGAAGAATATCTTAAAGATGAAGAAGGCAAAGAATCTAATAGAGAGGGCCAAAATGAAAACTAATTTTTGGTCTTTAATTACTGAATATCAAATTGAAATCCCTATAATTCAAAGGGATTATGCCCAAGGGAGACCTCAAGAGAGAAGAATTGCTGAAACTTTTATGGATGCCATATCCGACAGCCTAAAAAATGATAAAAAATTAAGTCTGGACTTTATTTATGGCAAAACAAATCGAGGCAAACTAGTACCCATTGATGGGCAGCAGCGGCTGACGACCCTTTGGCTGCTCCATTGGTATCTTGCCTTAAAAGAAAATAGACTTACTGAGGACGTAAAGGAACGCTTAACAAAATTTAGCTATGAAACGCGATTGAGTTCTCAAGATTTCTGTAAAAAACTAATTAACGGACCAGTTAAATATGAAAAAGAACGGGATATAAGTAAGACTATAAGAGATTGCAAATGGTTCTTTCTGTCTTGGGAAAGAGATCCTACTGTTTTGAGTATGCTCAATATGTTAGATATCATACATGAAAAGCTTAAAAACAATAGCGACGCGCTCTTGGACAAATTAATCTCAGAAGAATCATTAGTTGAATTTTATTTTTTGCCGCTGGAAGAATTTGATCTAACCGATGAACTATATATTAAAATGAATGCCAGGGGTAAGCCCCTGACTGCTCTCGAATACCTGAAGGCGCAGCTATCAGAGATATTGAGTAGCGAAGAAAAAATGAAATTTGATAATGAATGGCTTGATATTTTCTGGCAGATCGAAAAGAGTAAGAATGGGAAAGTAAGTCCGCTGGAAGTAGATAGAAAATTCTTTAACTTTTGGGGAAACATATGTTTTCTATTGGTTGTTGAAGCCGATTTAGAAAACTTTTTATCAGATGATGATAATTTCGTCGAAACTTACAATATTTTCAATATATGGGATAAAGAAAAAAAATTGTCTTCAGAATACACGGCACCAAGGGTCTTTACCGAAGAAAATATAAGTAATATTGCCATATGTCTTGATTGTCTAAAGGGCTATAATGAAAAACTCGATGAATTGTTTGACAGCGATAAGATAGGGGTAAAGTTAATTGAACCCTTTAAGAGTATATTTGTAGACTTTCTTAAGCCTCATAGGGATGACGAGGGTAGAATCACTGTTAATTACCAGGAAAGGTGCAGATTTTATGCATTGTATAAGTATTTTATAAGGAATTACGCCTTAGACGAGAATAATAAAGAGATTTTTAAGAGGTGGGCGAGAATAGCTTTGAATTTAATCAACAATACCAGAATCGATGAGCCTATGGATTTTTATAGGGCTATCCGCTCGTTAAAAGAGCTTAGTAATCATATAAACGACATTTATGAATATCTCCTAAGCGGTGACTCCAAAGTTGACTTCTTTTTAGGGATACAGACAGATGAGGAAAAGAAAAAAGTAAAGTTAATTATGGAAGATCCGAATTGGGAAGAACTAATTGTTGATGTTGAGACCCATAGCTATTTTAACGGACAGATCGGCTTTATCTTGGAATATTCCAAAGATAAACAGGGGGGATATGACCAAAAGAAATTCAGATATTATGGAGAAAGGCTGAAGGAATTATTTAGTAATCACGATCTCAGAGAAAGTTATCTTTTTGAGAGAGCATTATTGGCCAAAGGCAATTATCTGGTCAAGGATGGTATGAATTATACCTTTTGCAATTTTGAAGAAGGTCTTAGAGCAAAGATGGACAACTGGAGGAAGGTGTTTAATGATGATATTAAAAGTCAGTATTTAAAATATCTTTTGGATGAGCTAACTTCCGAGAATATTCAGGAGGATCTAAACAGAATAATTGAGAGGTTTAAGGAAGACGATTGGCGTAAGTATTTTATAAAAAATCCTAACAATTTGGGCTATTGTGAAAAAAAGAAAATCAGAGCTAATGGAGACGAACTTAACCATGAAAGATTTCCTAAGATATATCTTTTAATGAAAGAAAAATTAAGTGGTAGGCATGCTGAGCTATATACATACGACCTATTTAATTTTTATTTAGAGGGGAGGGAGGCACTTCAAGGAAGAGTTGATTATATATATTCCACTGACCTTGAGGAGCCTTATATTGAGATCAAATGGGGTAATGAGATAATAGAAATAAAAGCTGATAAAGATAGCTTTTTAATTAAAAGGGGGCAGAATCTTACAAAAAAGGCTTTGTCTGAAGTCCAAGAAATTTTAAATGAAATTAGCCGTGATGTCCCAAAGACTCAATTAAAATGATAGAAAAATGACGAAGAATGTATAAAAAATTAGACGAAGAATTTTATGTAGAAAACGCGCTCTTAGCCCAGCTGCAGAGACTTGGGTGGGAAATTTATAGGCAAAATAAAGATGATCCTGAGCAGGCCTGGCCGATATTATCATTTAACGACAAGAATGAACCTAGATATGGTGAGGTGGTTAGACTTCGTGAGACATTCCGCGAGATTATTCTTGAAGGTGACTTAAAAAAGTCATTAAAAACCATAAACCCCTGGATAGAAGATGATCAGATAAATGATGTTATCAGACGAATCATAACTCCCCAGGCGAATTCTCTCTTTGAAGCCAATAGAGAAATTCATGAACTCTTGATAGAAAATATGTCCGTTTCAGAAAACAGAAAGACTGGTGAAAAGAGTCCTACTGTCAGATATATAGATTTTAAAAGATCTGTGAACAATTCTTTTCTGGCAATTTCACAATTTAAGGTTAATATCCCAGGTACTGAAAAACATATTATTCCGGACATCGTGCTATTTGTAAATGGATTGCCACTGGTCGTTATTGAATGTAAGTCTCCGGCGATAGCCGATCCTATTTCCGAAGCAATTACCCAACTTTGGAGGTACGCCAATAAAAGGGGCGAAAAGGAAGGCAATGAAAAGCTCTTCTGGTATAACCTTTTTATGATTGCAACATCTAATCAAACAGCTAAATATAGCACCATCACTGGCGAGCACGAGCATTTTGTAGAATGGAAAGACCCTTATCCTTTTGCCCTCTCAGATATTGGAGCCGCTGGAAATCTCACCAGTCAACAAGTGCTTGTGCAGGGTATGCTTTCCCAAGATAACTTGTTAGACATCCTTTATAATTTCACGATTTTCAGAGAAGATCACAAAGGCGAGATTATAAAGCTTACACCAAGGTACCAGCAGTTTAGAGCTGTCAAAAAAATTATAAAGCGTCTTAAAGAAAAAACCGATCCAAAGGATAAGGGGGGTATTATTTGGCACACCCAGGGCTCAGGAAAGTCCCTGACTATGATGTTTACTGTAAGAGCTATGTATCATGATCCGGAACTGGCCAAGTATAAGATTGTTTTTGTTACTGATAGAAAAGATCTGGAGAGACAGCTCAAAGAGACCTCAAAAAGTGTAGGCTTCACAATCAACTTGGCTAGTAGCATTAATGAATTTAAGGAACTCTTAAAGACTAATACTCCTGACTTAGTCATGGGAATGATCCATAAATTTCAGGAAAGAGAGTTAAGAACCGAATTTCCTGTCCTAAATACCTCTCCAAATATCTTGATAATGATTGACGAAGCCCACCGTACTGAGTATAGCCTTCTGGGGGCTAATCTAAGAAAGGCTTTACCGAATGCTACAAAAATCGCCTATACCGGAACGCCAATAGAAAAAACTGAAATGACTTTTGGCGACTATATTGATCGCTATGGGATTAAGCAATCGGTTGAGGATGGAGTGACGGTTGAAATTGTCTATGAGGGGAGAGTCCACTCTGCTGAGCTTACAAATGACGGGGCAGCTAATGCCAAATTTGAAGATGTCTTTGCTCAGGTCGGTCCAGAGGAAAAAGAAAGACTCTTAGGCAGCTATACGTGGAGGGCTTATCTTGAAGATCAGGAAGTAATTAGAGATAAAGCCAGGGACATGATTGACCACTATGTTGAGCATGTTTTTCCAAATGGATTTAAAGCCCAGGTTGTAGCTGTATCACGGCTTGCGGCTATCAGATATAAACAAGCTTTAGAAGAAGCTCTAAGAGAAAAAATAGAGAAATTACGTCGGGAAGGCAGTCGGGGAATAGACATGGCACTTCTCGAAAGGCTGAAGGTGGCTGTCATAATTTCTGGTCTCCCAAACGACCCACCGGAATACCACGATTATACCGACCCAAATCTTCATGAGGGTTTAATTAAAAGCTTTAAATTGCCATTTGGTAAGACTGCAGAAGGTGGAATAAATGGGGATATAGGGATAATTGTGGTTCAAAGCATGTTGATTACCGGGTTCGATGCTCCATTAGAGCAGGTTATGTATCTGGATAATGTAATAAAAGAACACAATTTACTTCAGGCTATAGCCAGGGTCAACAGGGTCTATGAAAATAAGAGCTGTGGCTTTGTAGTTGACTACGTGGGTGTTCTTAAACATTTGAAGGAAGCACTGGCTATTTATGCTGACGAAGATATAGAGGAAATTTCTCAAATTATCATAAACAAGGCGAAAGGTTTTGATCAGCTTGAATATGTTCACAATCAAATAGAAAGTTTTTTTGGAAGTTACGGAGTAAGTGAGTGGAGAAACAATTTAGAAGAGTGTATTGACTTGTTGGTAGATGAAGAGACAAGAAACGAATTTATATCTCTGGTAAGGAATTTTGAAAAATTAATGGATGCGGTCTTGCCGGATCCGCAGGCTTTAAAATATGTTACCGATTTAAAAATCATTGAGTTCATAAAAGAATCAGCTCGCAACAGATTTCGAGATGATAAGCTTAGCCTAAAGGATGCCAGCAAAAAGATAAGGGAGATAGTGGAAGAATTTCTTATTTCCAAAGGAGTGAACCCAAAAGTTGCCCCCTTGCCTCTGCTCGATGATGCTTTTATTAAACAGGTAAAGGAGAGGACGGCCAAAGCACGGGCCCTGGAACTTGAATTTGCTACTAAAGACTATATAGAAAAACACTTCGAGGAAGACCCGGAATTCTATCAAAGATTTTCTGATAAATTGAACTCAATCTTAGAGGAATATAAGAATAATTGGGAGAAGCTGGCAGCTGAACTGGAAATAATAAGGGATAAGCTAAAGAAGGGCAGGGAAGCCGAGCAAACATTTGGTTTTGATCCTAAAAAAGAGATGCCATTTTTTGGCCTCCTGAAGCAAGAAATATATGGGAAAGATTCCATAGACCAACTATCACAAGAGGATTTGAGTTTTCTTATAGACCTAACCAGGGATATTATTGAAATAGTTAAAAAAGAAATAAGGTCTGTCGATTTTTGGGAAAACTATACAAAACAGAAGCGGTTAAAGTCATATCTCATTTCACATTTTCTTAATTTGGTAGCAAAGTATCACCGAGGAGATAGGACAGATGAAGAGCCTGAGCCCGGATGGGGGAGTAAGATTCAAGGCAAGAGGAACGAAATTGCTCAGAAACTTTTAGAGCTTGCCTATTATATATATGGAAAGAAAAATGCCTGAAATAGAAATTGTAAGAACTAACAGAAAGTCTATGTCTTTGAAGATTGGCTCGGGCGGAAAGCTAATCTTTCGTGTTCCCGCCAATATCGACGACGGGACTATAAGGAAAATTTTGGCAAAAAATAGTGCCTGGATTAATAAAAAAAGTGATGAATTAGCTAAAGAGCACCAATTATTCAGGGCAAAAGAATATGTCAACGGAGAAGGATTCCCTTATCTTGGAGCTTATTACAAACTTAAGGTTGTCGATAAGCAGGACCTTCCGATTAAGTTTGACAGAGGTTTTTTTATATCTAACAAAGCGCTACCGGAGGCAAGAGAATTGATCATTAACTGGTACAAAGATGCAGCCCGTTTGAAGATACCAGAAAGAGTCAGGTGGTATGCCCAAAAAAGGAGATTAAGTTTTAATAAGGTAAACATTACTGATTCAAGAAAAAGGCTGGCTTCTTGTTCTCCCTCTGGAAATTTAAATTTTTCTTGGCGTCTTATCATGGCCCCATTGGGAGTTATTGATTATGCAGTAGTGCATGAATTAATTCACTTGGTAGAGAAAAACCATACTAAGGAGTTTTGGGTAAAAATCAAGCTAATGCTACCAGATTATGAAAAATACAAAGAATGGCTTAAAAAGAACGGGTACCTGCTGAATATATGATTTTTATTTATTTTTAATATAGAGGAAACTTGCGAATTATCTTATACACGGGCCCAAAGTGTTGTCTAAGCCACCTTATCTCAGGAAAGAAAACTGTGGATTATTTTCTTCCCATTTTTTTAATTGTTCATATAAATTGGTGCTTTTAAAATATGATAAATCATATGCTAGCCTTAATAAGCTGCAAAAATTATTATAATCTAATGATTCAAAGTTTCTATTTCCCCATCTCATTCTTATTGCTAAAAAAATAATATAAATAAGATCATGTCCACAGCACAGTTGCTTTTCGTCTATATTGGATGAGAGTAGACTTTTTATTTCTGTTTTTAAAGTTTCTTTGTCTTCATCACAATGATTTTTTTGATCTAAGGCCATAGCAATCAGCTTATCAATATTAATTTTAAATTCAAATATATCTATTATTTCTCTATAGTTGATGCTCTTAAAATTTATAAACAGGTTCTCTTTTAAAGAAATCCAACGAAGCAAGCCTATCGGCTTTGCAGCCTTATAAGCTGAGGCTAAAATGGAATTGCAAGATGGCGGGTTTTTTTCAGATTTAGTATACTCATCAAGAAGTTTTTCCAATGCGGGTGAATTAAGCACCATGGCATCTATATCGTGAAAATCAGTTAGCATGATATTATCATAAGGGTATCGTTTTGAATCAAGACGATCGAAGTCAGCATCTACAATTGCAATAATACCTAAAAAGTTTTCTTTTTCGAGAATTAATAAGGCTTTTACTGCATTCTCTTTACCCTGGGCTATCACAAAACGACACGTTTCTCGCCCAAATAAACTCTTATATATCCTAACATCTGTGGAGCCTTCTGCGATGATTATGATCCCCTTGAATTGCGACCTTATCAGCCTTACCTCATTGGCTGTAGTATATTCATTTACATGTTGATACATCTTCAGGTCCCATCAATTCGACTGTTAAATCCCATCGATCATAAATGACTTGAGGAGAGTGAGTTGCCAAAAGTATGTCAAATCCACTTAACTTGGTTATCTCTTCTAAGTCGCTTAAGAATTGCTGCTGCCAAACTATGTGAAGAGACAGCTCTGGTTCATCCAGAAGAACTAATGAATTTTGATCAACTTTAAATAATAACTCATAAAACAATACAAGTTCATGCTGTTCTCCAGATGATAAGTTCTCAAGTGGTATTTCTTTATCATTTGATCCTGTGAAAGAAAACCCGTCTTTTTTGCTTATGGTCATCTTCTTGTAAAGGAATCGAGCATTTATGATCTTTAAAAGCAAGTCTATCTTATTTGCTAAATCATTTAATACTTTTAGTTTCTGCTTGACATCATTGATATATACTGATAGGACCTGAATTTTATCAGGATCAAAATTTATTTTTAATAACTGCCCCAGATCACTTTGACCTTTATCAAGGACGCCCGCTTCTTCAAGTCTTGTTATCTCTTGTTCAAGTTTTTCTAATTCATCCCTTAATTCCTCGTTGTCAGAATAACGTCCCGCTGTAGCAGTAACCAAACGGAGAGGAAAAGACCTATCAAGAGATTGTGATAGGTTTGCATAATCTGACAACTTTGCCTGTATTAATTTTACTAAATCTTCGGAATATTTTTTAACAGCCGGAACCATTGGAAAATCGAAGGGATATTCCCTTATTCTTCTTGTTTTTGCTAAAGTAAGAAGACGTTGAGCCTCTATAAAATGTACTGATAAGCTACCAAGAATTTCTGCAAACCAATCAGGTTCAGGTTCTGTTTCCCGTCTTAAGATTGGCAAATCATCTTGGAACCTATCTATAACATCTTCTATGGATAATATTTCATCTGTTTGAGCGAATAGCCAGGAAGTGGGCCCTATTCTTTCTAACCCTGGAATTTCTCTCTCTATAATCGACATTGGGAATGCAATTTTTTCTCTAGAAAATGGTTTGATCGTATAAGCGCAGCTCTTCGAGCTAGAATTGTAGTATTCTAAAACTAGGTTATAGGATTCCCGCCTTTGTGGCCTTTCCCTAGATGAACCCGCCAATTCTTTCTTTAAATTCAAGCGCGTTCCATCTTCAAACTCTATTTCAAAGGAGGCGAAGGGAATTCTATAAAATATGCTGTATTTGCGATTAAATAATGAATTGATCATGGTCAAGATAACTGTCTTACCTATACCATTAGGACCATGAATTATCGTAATATGATCCTTGATGTTGATTGGTATTTGATGGTTGAATATTCCAAAAAGATTTCTAACTGTTACTTTAGTAATTTTATTCATCGCAACTCCTTAATTGCCATTTTTTTTAAAATGAGTTTATGTTTCGCATTTTTCTAATTTTATTTTATTAAGTTGAGTTAAGTCAATTATGCTCTTGCAATCCAGACGAAAGAGATCTGTAGTGTTGCAGAACAAGGTAACTAAAATTATCCTTGAGGGGTCGCAGCGAGGCTCTGAAGCGGCGGTAAAAAAAACGATTGTCAAGGTTTTAGAGTGGGAATCCAGGCAGATAGAAACGCACGTCTTTTCCAAGCACAAAAGGCTTGCCCAGGCGGCGGGAAATAAGATATATTAGACATCAGAATAAAATAAATAATATGCCACAGGAGAAGTGAAATGGAAGATATTATCAAAAGACGCTCTGGCTCCTTTGCCCCCACTATTGCCGGGCTCGTCCTTACCCTCGGTCTTTTTGCCCTGCCGCCCCTCTTCGCCCAGACTTTTGTCCAGCCAGCTGACCCAGAC
>Ga0116192_1001710_pt1 | contig 15136 bp, 14 predicted proteins | sample AD_UKC113_MetaG_FD_89876 | JGI IMG/M metagenome (GOLD analysis project Ga0116192, IMG submission 89876) | Active sludge microbial communities of municipal wastewater-treating anaerobic digesters from Hong Kong - AD_UKC113_MetaG | ecosystem: Engineered > Bioreactor > Anaerobic > Digestate... | reverse complement strand
TAATAGTTACCATAATAGGGACTTGTTAAATTACCATAGTTACCATAATAACCATCATAATAACCATCATAATAATAGTAAGGCCATAAATCATACAAATCATCATAATAATAGTAATCGTAAGGCCAAATAGTAAAATTTTCAAAATCAATACAGTTTGAATTTAGATACCAATACAGAACATACCAAAAAACTATCAAAAATACTACAGCAGCTACTGTCCATAATCCGAAATTTTTATTTTCGTTATTTGACATTATTATATATTGATGTTAGAAAAAATCATGTTGAAATGATATTATATAATGTCAAAATATCCATAAAAATGGAATAAAATTTCACAAAGAATTTAAAAATATGTTGACACTAAGTGTTAATACAAATGCAAACAAAAATAAATAAATTTGCAGAACATTGTTTATATCTTGACATATGGTGCTATACGTCCTGGTGTGTTCTCGCCTTCAATAATTTATTGTTCTATGAATCGTTTAAACACAATAATAAAAAATAATACATTAGCAAAATATCTACTTGATAATTATTTTAGAAAGCGCAAAATCAACAATAATATTATCGTCATCTATTATCAACACTTTTACTATCTCTCAAATAACCATATGACGATTTTAACTTGTAATGTTGATTATGAAGCAAAATAGCTTAATCCGATGTACAAATTAAAAGAAAAACAAGTTTTCTTTACATTTTTTGATTATATAAAATTTGGTTTAAATATGATGACTAATGGTTCTCCTATCAAATGTAATTATTACGAGGATAATAAAATAAGATTACTAGAAAAACCATTAGATAATGTTTTTGTTGTGGATTTTATTTTATTATATGTGGTAACTATAAAAATATTGATTTTAAATACTTTTTTAGATCTTTGAATATCACACAAATATTTCATCTTTTTGAAAGTAATTTACCGAATGTTTATGGTGAATAAGTAACAGTAAAACGTATTATGCATTAATCTAATTTCAAGATTGACGCAAATGGAATTAATGCAGAAAATTCTCTTCCAGGACGAATACCAATAAATAATCGGCACACAAAATCTGACAAAGAATTTAACTTAAATTCTACTTTTACATAGTATGTTAGAAATATAATTAAAAATAGTATTATTCGTTATGATATCTTTGATGACACTGATTATTTATAAAATAATATACATATTAATAAATATTACATTATTAATAAATTTATATTTTTTTATGAAGCATAGATTTTTTATTTTTGGATAAAAATTGTTTTAAACTTTCACATCTATAACAAGTATCATATTTTATGAATGAACCACATTTTTTACAATCATCATAAATTATCAAAGAACAACAATATCTATATAATTTTTCACTACCACAAATGCATTTCGAGTCAATATTAATTTTTGTCATTTTTACAATACTTAATACTAAGCCACAATATAATTAATTATACATTCAATTTTAAATACATATCTTATTAATATTTTATTAATTTTTACGACGAAATATACAAGAAAAACAATAAAATAATTTAATCTTTTTTATTTGTACAAATTCTAATTGACTTGTTTTTTGTATTCCTCAAATACTCATCTAGAATCCACATGAATACTTTTAGGAATTTAACTTCTGTATGATAAACAATAAAAATAAAAATGAAAATAAAACCAACAAATTAGTTAGTAAAAAAATAAAATTTTAATAATACGTTTTAATGGATCTTTCCACTGCAATTTACACGTTTATAACCTTATTTTCTTTGTTCATTTGGGAACATATTGCTAACGTTAATAAATTTAAAATAAGACCAACATGGCCACTTCTAAAACTTATCATACTATCAAGAATATTTTTTTACCATGTTGGTGTTATTATTGGTCGTATTGCTTCTATTGTTACTCATCTCCATCTTGATGAGTTGATGGATACTGTCTTTTACATATTGACATTATTTTGGGATTTGATAATGTCTATATATTACATCAAAAATGGTATTATGTATATCTCTAATATGTTAAAAAATGTTAAACAAATTTATAGTACATCAATTGTATTAATTTTTGCAAGTGTTACTATTTTATGCATATTAGTTTTTTGGTATTTCGACATTTATTCTTTAGTAAATTATGATGAATTCACAAAAAATTTTGCATATTACGTTAATCGTCAACAATTTAATAATATTTTTTTCAAATAATAATATTAAGAAATAATTAATGTCTTAACCATAGTTATTATGCCATCCATAGTTATTGTGTCACTTTTATTTTATTCTTGATATTTTTTTTATTTTTGATTTGCAAGTTGTTACTTTTTTATCCTTATGATCATTACTCTTATTATTATTTTTTAATTGTTAATGATTTTTAGTCATATATTTATTTTATATTATTAATTATGGTGCATAAATTTTATAGAAAATATGCAGATATGAAGCGCGAAAGTTATTAATATTAAAATGTACAAAAAAGTGGAACACATAATAAAAACTTAAATAATATCATTATATTCTGTAGTATTCTAAAAAATTTAAATATCTTGGTATTCTTATTCTTAATTTTTTAGAAATTCTTTTTAAAACCATTGCGTGACTAATAATCCAAACATTTTTCTTTTTTTTTTGATTTTTTGATTTAATATATCTTAGAAATGAATCGCATCTTTTTTTAAAGCCACGTTTTGTTTCATTAATTGGTATATTTCTACGATGTGTTACTGTAAAAATGCTAGGTCTACGTTTTTCTCTGCTATTAAAATATCTTGACAATCTATTATCGATCACAATTTTAACGTTATTTCCGACATATTTCTTCATTCTATTCATCGTTTGTTCCGTTCTTCTCATTGGTCCACAGTAAATAACATCAGGATAACCATATTTATGTATCAAAAATTTGGCTAATTTTTTAGCTGTTTCTTTACCTTCTCTAGTAATTTCTTTATCATGACGATATTTTTTTGGTATTTGTTCGTCATTTGCGTGTCTTATTATAAGCATCACCATTTTGTAACTTATATGTTTAGGTTAAGAAAAATAATAACATAATGTTAGTAATATTTAAAATAATACCTATTAAGTACATAAGAAAAGAAACGAAAAATCAAACAAAAAAACTAAAAAATAGTAAATTATTTTATCTTAATCCATATAAAATAAGACTAATGATTGATGATAAAAATAAAGTATTAAAATATTCAAAAACAAAATCTATCTTAATAAATTCAAATAATATGTAGAAGTTAAAAATCAGATAGATACTATATTATACATTTCATGTTATTTCTTATTTTCTATTTGTTTCATGATCTTGGTCATATAAAAATCACGATAAATTTTTATTTGATATTTAATTCTATTGTATTCTTTTTTGTTATTTTGTTTTATCAATTTAAATACAGTAACTAAATGTGCGCTATTATTAAATTTAATAGTAAGTAAATCGTAAAACTTAATATAATCCTCATTTAACTTTTGATTGCTTATTGATAGAATATTAGAATATTTTTCTATATCAAAAAAGTAATCTGGGTCAAATAATTTATTTTTGTTTTTTAAAATTAGATAACAATCAATAACAGAATCAAATTTTGGTTTTATTAACTTTGCTTCTTCAAAAAAAGATTTCAATATATCTATTATTTGAAATTGCAACTTTGTTAGTAATAATGGCCTTACAAATATTATGTAAGTATTTTTATTTTTTTCGAGCTTAATCAACTCATTATAAATTTCTATAAACGTAAAAACATAATCGGAGTAATTATGCATACTTGTATCTTTCATGTTATGTATAAATGTTGACTCTTTTAGATAATGTTTGATATGTGAAAAATCACCTTCTGTAATAATAAATTTATTACCAAATAACCTATCAATACCATTTATATTTGTAATTGTATTTGTCCTATCATGATCTTGAATATAAATTATGTTCATTTTTCCAATATTAAATTTTTTTAACAAATAAAATAATGTGAATAATTTAAAATTATTTGGATCATAAATAGAATACTTCCTGATATCACTGTTTAATGAATTAATATATTTACTTTTATAAGCTATCGAGGTCGCATAATTTTTTGTTATTTCTAATTTTTCTATGTCATAATAACTTAATTTACAATTATTTAAATTATCTTGACAAAATGAGTTTTCTTGTGGATCAATTTTATTAACTTCTCTTTTTGTGTCCAAGTTAACTATTATTGTATTACCTATTAACAATTTCATATAAACATCATTATGCAAAATTATATCATTAGCCAAAGTAACATCTTTATGTAGTTTATGAAATTCATCTTTTAGTTCTTGTATTGAATTCATTATATCATTATTATACAAAATCATATTATTAGCAAAAGTAATATCTTTTATGTAGTTTATGTAATTCATCTTTTAATTATTGTATTGGTTTCATTATATTATTGCTAAAGGCTTAGTAAGTTAAAATTAAAAAAAATAAAAGTATATATGTTAACTTAAGATGAGTCATAAATAAAATAATCAATATAGATATTTTTATGTTGTTGATTTTTTTGTTATGTATGTGGTTTTATCCATTTGCTAATAAATTTATGCGCCACTAATTTATCCTTGTCATTTAATTTTTTGATTTTATAGTGCGTAATAAAATAATTAGCATAATGATCTGTCATTTCTTTGACATATTTAATTACTTTTTGATTCTCACTAGTATACTTTCTATTTTGATATCTAAAATAAGATGAACGATATGCTATAATTCTCCTGTGTAACAATATTTTATTGCATTCGCTCATAAAGTTTAAAAAAGTATCCTCTTTTATATTAAGAAAACTAGGAATACTACCAGCTTCATAAATATCATATATTTTTTTCAATTGATTGTCAAATTCTTTTTTGGTATATTTAAAATTTTTGCAAACTAAATAAACTTCTCCTGATATTGATTTTGTAGTTAGCACTCTAGATAAATAAACTTCTTCAAATAATGTAGACAATAAATACATCAAATTTGTTGTTTGCAGACTATATGAAGTAAATAATTTCGTAAAATAATTGGTTCCTACATCAGCCAAAGATATAGCAACTAACAACTGACCAAAAAATATTTTAAATATTTTTTTTTCTTGAAGAGAAAAGTCGTCTGAGCAATCAAGACCGCAATCAGCACTAATCAGATCAAAATGTTTGTCATAATATTTTTGTCTGTAATATTTAATATTTTCTAAATTGGTTACATCTCCTGTTTCGGTTTTTCCATAATCATACCTATCTTCATAAGTTTTGTATAAATTATCTTCTGCTTTAAAACCAGTTGATTTTCTTGTAACATTAACTCTAAGTGATTGTAAAATAAAATTAAAATCACCCAAATCATGCGTTTTAATATAATGATTAATCGCATAAACAAAAGCTCCTGGTTGTTCACAAATACCAAAATAATTTATGTTTTTTTTAGTTATTAGTTTATACCATTCTAACATTTCATAACATTTTAACCATGCTACTGTTACATATTCAACATTATAATTTAATGTTAGTAAATCTATTATTTCATATGAAAAGAACTTCCTAACATACTTATCAGTATCACAAGATTCATATTGACCTTGAGTTTCTTCTATTGTTTGTTTTAATAGTTTTTTATATTGTTTATTTGTCTCTATATAACTCTCAAAACTAGTTTTATTTAATGTATCATCTGCAGCATCAATTATTTGTGTAGATTGTACAGAAATATCTAAATTATCAGTTGGAGGTAATTTAAAATCAATAATAGTTGGAAACAAATTATAAACATTTAAAATATCATAATAAAATAAAAATATATTAAAAGGCTCATCTTTAAGTATTATTTTATACACTTTTGAAGATAAGTTGTATTTATCTTCAAAAAAATTGTACAAAAGATTCATATATTATATTATATGCATCAATATTTTTTTATTATATCAAAAAATATTATCGAATAAAATATCATCTTAAATTCAGTGAACCATAATAAAAATATAACTAAGGAAGCCTGAACCAATAATTGCGAGCGTACCATATGTTTCTCTTTCATAAATGCTTATAAAATTAACCAATAAAGTTATTACAGTAACACAAATACAATAATAGTAAATTAAAACATCACTATGGAAAATTGCTGATACTTTAATAGTACTTAATTCATCGATTATTAAGAAAATTAAATTAATAGAAAACAACCATAATCCAAATGGTACGAGTGATAATATTGTTAAACGTTTATTAACACTAGCTCGAATCTTCATGTTATCACATTGTGATAATTTCATATATTTCGCATAAAGTTTTATATTACAGTATCCAATAGTAGCAATACCATTAGATACAATAAAACACATTAACATAAATATTCCTAACATTTATTATATTTGATATAATTTAAGAAATCTATGTTTCATATTATTTTTTTTTCATTTTTAAATATTTAAGTGTTATTTTATAAAAGTAATATTCAAATTATTTAATAATTTGTGTGTTTGTGTATATCTACTTTTTTATATTTTTGTTTTGTTTATTTATTCATTCATACATTTTATTTTATAAAATTACACTAGTCGATAATTCTTACTTTTTAATATATTTTTGCTTTGATGATATATACACTATGGCAAATCAACAAGAAACTTTAAACTGTATAATGGTATTCATTATAATATTTTTAATTGTGCTTTTATTTAATTTTAGTATTTTTAATTACAAAGAACCATTTGACACACCTTTTGGCTCAACAACTCAAAACTTACAACCATACTTTTACACTTTCGATTTTTATAAAAAAACAAATCCAAAAACTCAACGAGTTATTATTGACCCTACGGATTACCAATATTATGATTGGTCTTTTTATAGAGATTACCAACGTGATTACAATGATATTTCAGGACTAAGTGTTTAATTTTATTTGCATTCATAAAATTTTAGGTTTGCAGTAAAATTTTATAATTATCTTAAATGTGTGAAATGCAATAAATCACTAATATGACAGTAATGTTACTATTAAAGAGAAAAATATATATTAATAATTTGTCGTTCAACAGCAAAAACTTATTCTACTTTGTATATTTTTATGTTTTTTATCAAATAATGTCTTATCTACAATCGTCACAATATATTATTTATTCTGTATTCATACATTATATATGCCTGTAAGAATAACAAAAACACGCAAACCATTATTAAAAACTTTAAATGAAATTGAAAACGAGAAACCAGACCTAATAGTCGATCCTAATAAACCAAGTAACGAAATACCTAATAATACACATAAACCAAAAAGCAACACAAAAAAAACAAGACAAGTAGATACTAGCAAAACTACTGCTAAAACTAGTAAAATACAATATTGTACAAATCAATTGTTTTCAGTTAATTTATTAATTGATGAAATAAACAATTCATCCCCTTTAATTTTTAGTATCATAAATGATCCAATTAAAATAATGTGTATGATTATCACAAAAGATAATTTAAGAATAAAAAGTGCTATATTTAAAACACTTAATGGTGATATTTATGTTAATTCAAAAAATTTTACTTTTAATTTTATAATCCCAGAAGATATGCAAATTGATAGTATGATTGCTTATTTAATAGAAATGAAAGACAAATATGCTGAAATTATAGTTAATTTTTACAAATCTAATGATGTTTTTTGTTTTATTGGAGGCGCAACTACTATTACAACTGATATAGAACAAATAACACAATTTTGTACTAAAGTAAAATATCATTACTCATATACTAACAATTTCAACGAACCTATAAAAATGGACGATATATATGATTTTGTAATTGATTGTGTATGTGCACTTAAGGTTAATGATTCATATAATGGATTTGTTTTCGAATTTGATCATGGAAAATTATATGCAGTAGTAAATCGTGAGGAAAATTCATTAAATTTTTATAATAATGAACAAGATGAATTATTTTTAATTAATGTAATAAATAATAAAACATTGCGAATTTATTCATCAATTATGTATAAACAAGACTTTTTTACTATTGTAACATTCGCAAATAAATTAAGTATAATAGAATGATGATAATAAAATGATATAATAATAAAAAATAAAAATGGTAAATATTTTTAATTAATTTTATTTGGACCGAATGACAACTGGTAATAATTCTTTTTCTCTTTCTTTGAGCAACACATTAATATAAAGTTCTTGTTCTTCTGTCATTTTTTTTTTACTATTATTAGTATTTCGTAATATGGAGATAATTTTTCGATCGATTGACTTGATTGTTCGTTGTGGCCATTTACGACCAAAAGTAGCTTCTCTCCATCTCTTGGACAATGTAGAAGCAGGTAATCCTATTTTTTTTGCCGCATCTGCTTGTGTAAAAATTAAATAATTAGTAATTTCTATGTAATCACATGAATTTATTAATTCAATATGTTTGTTAACTTCACAACTATCGGTTTCGTCTTTGTTAGTTTCATCTTTGCTAGTTTCATCTTTAATATTGTTATTGTTAGCTTGAACAGTAAAAGCAGTAGTTTGCAAAATATTTTCTTTTTGTGTAGTTTCTTTTGGAATAACACAGAGAGATGAATTGAATGATAAATCATTTATTGTTTGTTGAGTTGGAAAATTTATATGATAACGTAAATTGTGAGTTACATTAATTACGTGTCTTGGATTGAAAGTTTTTTTTACTTCATCTGGTTGTACCATTTGTGTTTGTTTACTTGCAGACAAATCAAATGAATTTTCTAACGATTCAAATGAACTCACTGTTGTTTCGTATGGACTTGTTAATGATTCAAATATACTTTCTGATGATTCAAGTGAACTAGCCATAAGGTTATTCACTTCACAATTACTGTTATCATTGTTCCAATCAATCATATTTGCATTATTTTAGTTACTATGGTTTTAATATTAAAAGATAATAACCTTATTACAAAATTTTAATTTCAATTTTTAAATAACGCATTTTTATATATAAATTTAAATATTTATGATAGAGCTAGTAAAATTAAAATTTTAATACCTTATTATTCTGATAAGTGCAAATAGGATAAAAATTATGAAGGTAATTACGATTACGAATTTACTAAAAATAGGCAAACATTGCATGTTTTATAAAAAAGAATTAAAATAGAGAAATTATACGTAATTGTCTAAATATACTATACTATTGATTTTTTATATATCGAAGTATCTCTACGTCATTGCATCTACAATTAGATGATTGCGACAAAAGAATAACTTTGCTGTGTGTGTTTTTCACAAATCATAATTATTTGCAAAATTGTAACATACTATTCAGCAAATAATATTATCGCATATTTACACAATAAAACGTAAATTCCTAATATTGATAATTAAAAAATTATGTAATGTTATTTTTATCAATAACATTACAATAATATCTTATATTATTTTTTTGCAGAATTAGCGCACATATATTGACCAAAATAATTTGATAAACAATATGTTGTAAATTATGGTATCGTTTCTATTAATTAATTTTATTTTTAGATTATTAACAACAATAATAACACTAACAACGTAACTATCAAATTGGAAAAAATGATAATATATTATTTTCACAAAATGAAGATTTTTCTATATTAGGTTAATTATAAATAGAGACACATATACTAAACAAATCAATAATTAATAAATAAATAATTGGAAAATGAATAATTATATGCAATATTTTTCTTTACTAATTTTATAATGTCTGAATTTATGTTATCTTGTAGACCATGGGGTTGTTATGAAACCATATTAAAAACTGATGGTTATCAAATTAAACGAATAACTGTTAATCCTGGTAAAAGAATAAGTTTACAATATCATAATTTTAGGTCTGAACATTGGGTAATTGTCAGTGGATCAGGTCTAGCAACTATAAATGATGAAATAATAGGTGTTAGTAAAAACCATCACATACAAATAGATATTAAACAGTTACATCGTATTGAAAATACTGGAAATGAACCTCTCATCTTTATCGAAGTTCAAGTTGGTGATTACTTGGAAGAGGATGATATTGTTAGAATAGAAGATGATTATAATCGTTGTTAAATTTACATATAAAATATCATGCATATATTTTTTTAAAATAATTATAAAATATATTTAACAAATAATATGAATGAATACTACACCTTAGGAAGTTGGGATAGTCAAGGTGTCCCTAATTATCTCGATGGTATTGATACAGTAGAACCTGAAATTTATGATAGAATATTTAGTTTATTACCTGAAACTCAAAATGTACCAAATTCCAAACCAAGTTTGTTGTATGATGACCAACCGAGAAATATTATAATTCAATCAGATAATCCATTATTCAATGGCGCTGACGTATATGTGTCATTTTTATTTGAAGGTGCAGGATACAAAAATGTTGTAGGTTATTACACTTATCCTTTGCGTAATGGGTATAAAGTACCAACTAAATGGAATGGTACTACATATGTCCCAACAACGTACAGTGATCGTAATAGTGTTGATTCTAATGGTAAAAGCGTATATAAAAAAACTATAATTTTTCCTAATGCTTCCTTACCAACTTGGGCAAATAATGGAGGGAAAAATAAACAAGCAGGAGGTGGTAATTTGTTACCTGGTAGTCGAGTTAAATTATTATATGATGTCAGCAATCCCTCAGTTAAATTCCCAAATAATACAGGTATTGGATTTTTCTTAATACCTAACGGTTGGAATGGGTCAATTTACAATGCTGCTGAACGAATTTATACATATAACACATTTAACACGAATGGTTATATTCAAACTATTTTATTATATGATGTTAAAAATTCAGATGACGATACTATGTTAGTTATTGCATTTGAAGACATTATGAGACCTTCTGGAGATGCTGATTTTAACGATGTTATTATTCGTGTCAAATGTACACCCTCTTATGCAACAAAAGACATAGAAAGTGCATTAATATTACCTGACAGTGACGCAATTACTAATAATACAGTTGTCCTTGATCGTACAGGAATGTATTATCAACTTACTACTTCAACTATTACTACCTATTATGCATCATCAGCATCAAATTTTAATTTTGTTCACACTATCACAATGACAAATATTGATAAACAATATGATATTTTACGAGAAATTTTAAAATTACTCGATAAAGCTAATGGTTGTATTGTTACTGATGACGGTACATTAAGTGATGATTCTGAAGAAAGAAAAATTTATTTATCTATAACAATTCCAAAAACTAACTTGCAAAATTATATTTATATTTTTAATGCTTTTGAAAACAGAAATTTAAAAAATCCTAATGGTGATAACTCTGCTTTAGCAGCTTTTCAAAGCATTTATATTCAAAATAATACTAATAATATTAAAAACTTATCTTTCAATATTACTGATTCCAACAGTACAGGATATATTAATAACACAAATTTTACTCCAAAGTATAAAAATTTAACAACACCATATGCAATGGGAGATCCTCATATTAGAACAATTTTTGGTAAAAAATATGATTTACCAAATGATACTAATATTTACACAATGTTTGATAATGGAGAATTGACAATTAATGCGAAAATGGATAATTTTTATATGAATAGAGATATTGAAGTTTTAAAAGATTTAACATTTATAAGATTACTTTCAATACAAATTAAAAATAGTGATGTGTCTGAATATATTATTGTCGATATGTTGCATCCTGACTGCTATCATATACAACAAGATGATGGTAATTTGATCGAATCTGAATTACCAGAATTAAAAGCTATTACAATTAAAAAAGAAAATGAAGTTGATATTACAGGAGAAAGAAGAGCTAATTATGGTAGATTAGCAAAAACAAATACTTTTAAACTCAATTATGTGCAAATAGAAACTAAAAATCTTGGCACTGTATTGGTTGAATTAATGTATATCCCACACAGAAAAGATTTTGTAAATAGTATCTCCTTAATTTATGATAAAAATTTTGTAATGTTTAATACAAAAGGTGCTTTATTATCTCAATATCAAGCTAAAACAGTTGATTCATTAATATCAAAATAAATCAAAATAAATCAAATTAATAGTAAAAATAATTATTTTTCATATAATTTTAATCTTTTTTTGTTTTACGTCATATATTTGAAAATATTAGTTTTTATAAATATTCTTTTTTTTCATCATACCATTGTGTTCATCACATGATTGTGCCAATTGTACGTATTTATGAAAGTCAATAATAACAAATTATTTTTTTAAATATTGATTGATTGATTAATTTTTCGTATTTGTTTTTAACATAAAATCATACAACTATACAATAAGATACATTTTAATATGATAAATTTATATTTGAACCAAAATAGTATAATAAAATAAAGGTGACATACATAATCATTATTATATAACAAAACAAAAACTATCCACTATTTTTGAGAAAGGATATATACATATCAAAAAACGAGAAAAAAAGTGGATAGTTTTTTAAAGTGAACATATGTAAACATTGAAAAACAAAAACTATCCACTATTTTTAAGAAAGGATATATGTGTATCAAAAAACGAGAAAAAAAGTGGATAGTTTTTGGACCAATAAAAATTATTTTTACTAAGAAAAAATAATTTGTAATAATTTATAAAACCATAAAAAACGCATTGTTTATGGTAAATTATAAAATTGATAAAAAATTAAAATGGATATATACAACACAAAAAATTAACTTTAAAAATATAAAAAACAAGAAAAAAAACGGGAAATTTAAAAAACTTTCTATTTTTTATTTTTTTACACACAATTTTTGTGTGTAAATTTTCGTATTACATATTAAAGATTTTAATAATTATACTAATAATAGTAAACATACACGAAATTGATGTATTAATATTAGATTATAATATATACATATGAATATTAACAAAAAAGTTACAAATAAATATTATTGTTCATTATGTGGTTACACAGCAGCAAATAATACTAATTTACATACACATTTCAAAAGTCAAAAACATTTGTTAAAAGAGAAAGATAATGGAAAAATAAGTGAAAAATTAAAATTACATTTTTCTCATATTGACGAAGAAATAAAGAATAAATTTAAAAAATATGAAAATATCATAAGAGATTCTGATATTAGAAATTTAAGAAAAGAATTGAATGATGGAACAACTAATTGCATTAATTTCATAACAAAAACTTTAGATGATGTAAGTTATATTTGTACTGAATGTGGCAAAACATTTGTGCATAAACATTCTTATAAAACACATACACATGTATGTCAGCAAATATTTGATAAGCATGAATCTTCAGTTAGGATGAATATTGAACTGATCTGTATGATAAAACAATTATTAGACATTTGTAAAATAGAAGAAACAAATAAAATTAATGATTCATTAACAGAAATTTTAAAAAGTAATAACGAAAAACTAAAAGTTAAATATAATGAATTAAAAAGTAAATATAAAGAATTAGAAAATCAAAAAACTATTATTGGAATAAAATGTGATATGTTTGAAACTTCAATTTCTAAATTGCAAGTACAATATGAATATTTAAAAGAAAAGTATAATAAAATTAAAACACAAAACATAATAGGTAGCTTTAGTAGTGTTAGTGGTAATGGTAACCACAATAATAATAACAATAATGTAACAATAATTTTAAATAACAATCCACCATTTGAATATGTCAATCCTTTTATTGATGCAACTACAGAAATGCCATACAATTACAAAAATCCAGAAGAAATGCGTGTTTTGTTAGACAATCAAAATCAAAGTAAAGAAATGAAAGCAAAATTATGTAATGGGATAGCTTTTTATTCATCATACAATAATAAAGAATTATTTGATTTAGTGGCAACAAGCATAACAGTTGCATACCAAAAGGAAGATCCTAAATCAAGATCAATTGTAAATACTGATACTACAAGAAATTCATTTCATGTACGATTGACTGATGAAACAGGTAAGATAAATTATTGGTGCTTTGATAAAATGGGCGAAAAATTATCAATACTACTTTTCAAACCAATAAGAGAATATATTATAGAAGCAGTAAGATCTTACGCATACTATTGTTCACAAAAATTTTTATCAAATAAAGAGGAATTTACCTATCCGTATACAATGGAGGATCATAAAATTTACCGTAATTTTATTAATGGTAATTCTGAGTTATTTAATGATGATCCTGTAGCTTATAAGAAATACAAACAATTATTCGCAACATTAGACAATATTCAAGGCGTCGTCAGGGATACAAACTTCAATGAAGAAATTTTGTCCAAAATATCAGCAAAATTCTTTCTAGATAAAAAACAACATCGCCTAATGAATGGTATCAAGCAAAAAAGCATAAGTTAGTCTTCATCAAAACAAGATAGTATGTTTTATTTTGTGATTTCCTAAATTTATACATAAAAATATTATCTACATTAGGCTTAAAGGTTTATATGTGATTATAAAAACACATTATTTAAATATTCAAATTATTTTTTTTTGTTTTTGACTTAAAAATTTATTAAGTTATTAAAATATAATGTGTGAATATCAAGAAATTAATAAAGAAGATTTGTTTTATGATCCTGTTCATTTAAATGGACATAAAATTATTTTTGCAGACTGGACAGCTTCTAGCGTACCATGCAAGTTTGTTGATAAACATACAAATAAAATTATGCCATATTATTCTAACACACATTCAAATGCATATTGTGGTACTTTGATGAAAAATCTAGTTGCAAAAACAAAAAATTTAATACGAAAAAAATACAATTTAACTGACGAATATAAGATAATATTTACAGGTTCTGGAGCAACAGGAGCAATCAATCATATGATACATTGTATGAATCTTTTAGTATCAAAAACAAAAATCAACATATTTTTATCAATGTTTGAGCATCATAGTAATTATTTACCTTGGATAGGTTTAGTTTCTAAAAGCAAAGAAATAGGTAATAATAATATAAATATTATTTTTATCCCAACAATTGATGATTTTTATTTTGACGAAAATTGGTTATTCAAAGAATTAGCAAAAAATTCGGATGCAATAAATATAATTTCTATCACTGCTTGTTCTAATGTTATAGGTATCAAGTATGATGTTAAAAATATATATTCAAATATTCAAACCGAAAAAAAGAATAACATTTTATTAGTAG
>Ga0116192_1001709_pt1 | contig 15147 bp, 14 predicted proteins | sample AD_UKC113_MetaG_FD_89876 | JGI IMG/M metagenome (GOLD analysis project Ga0116192, IMG submission 89876) | Active sludge microbial communities of municipal wastewater-treating anaerobic digesters from Hong Kong - AD_UKC113_MetaG | ecosystem: Engineered > Bioreactor > Anaerobic > Digestate... | reverse complement strand
TTGACACTATCTCCATTCCGTCACTGCCAGAATTTTGTTACCTGTTCATTTCCCCCTCACCCATACCCCTCGGCCGTAGTTTAGAATCCGTAGCCAAAAGCGAGGACCCTACGGGCGAGCCTTCTCCCTCCGCCACAAAGCACAACGGACAGATGCTTTAATAAAGGGAGAAGAAACTCCTTCCTTTAAAAAAGGAAGGTAAGGATGGATTTCTCTTTCATCTTTTTTTTATCTATTTTTTGACACTACCTATTAATTCACTGCTTTCAGTCAAGGCAGTTAACTGATTTAAATTACTTCTGGCCATCCTTTTTTCCATTTCATTTCACCTATATATAGTCCTTTTGTTCTATGTTTTTTGAGGTAAATATCTTTTATAGAACGAGAACAACTGGTAATATACCATTTCTTCTTTAAAAAAAATTTCTCACTTGCATGAGAAGGACAAAGAAAATAACTATCTCTTCCTTCCTAATCTAATGGATTATCAGAAATAGAAAATTTTGTCCCATTTCCATGCCGATAAAAGAGGTAATATCTATTAGAATACTTAATTACACAAGGAGACTCAGTTTTACAACAAGTTCCTTCATAAAATGACTTTTTTCTTATTAATACCGGACCTAAATCTTGCCAATGAATAAGGTCATTTGAAGTAGCAACAGCAATGCAGGAAAATGTTATATCTTTTTTTATATCAGCCACATAATACATCATAAAACCATATTCTTTTTCAAAAATAACATGAGGGTCTCTACAAGAACAAGATTTTTTTATATCCCAGAAAGCCCATTCTTTTGAAGGAAGAAAAATAGGATTGAAAGGATGCTTTTCCCAGTTAAACAAATCTTTTGAAGTAGCAAGGCACATAAACTCTGCTTTTTCTATATTATGACTTGCATAAAACATATAAAACTTTTTTTATGTTTAATAACATAAGGAGCATAAATTCCTCTATTTTCCCATGGTAATTGAGGATTATAAACTAAAGCATCTTCTACTTTTTGCCACTTATAAAGGTTTTTGCTTATAGCATGTCCAATAATTATTTCATTTCCCAGATCATAGCATCCTTTACCTACTTCTCCTGAAATATAGAATAAATGAAATACTTCTTTCTCTCTAATTATACAATGGTCATTAACATATTCTCCTTTATTATGATACACATATTTAAAAGATTTTGGCCATTTTTTTACTGGAATTATGAATTTCTTTTCCATTTTATTTTCCTCCTTTTCTTCCCCTAATTATACCTAATTTTCACTCCTAACTTTAATTCCTTCCTATCTCTTTGAATATCATTATCTTATCCACATGCTCATTTGGACAAATATTATTGCGACTTTTTTAAGAAGGAACCTAAAATTTCAAACAGATTTTATTTTGAGAAAATACGGCATTTGTTATTAAATTTTGTTTTAAAAATAAAGAAATTTAATACAAAATCTTTTGGCACATAATATGCAGCACTAAAAACAAATTTGTTTCCTAGAATAATTTTTCTATTTTGTTTAATTCAATTATGTAATTTGCAATTTCTTCTCTTAAATTATAGTAATCAACAGGATCTTTAGAATAATTATTCCAACTTTTTACTAATGTATATATTTTACATAATGTTATTTCTGCTTTATGAACACTCTCTCTTTCCTTTACACCCAAATTTTTATTTTGATTTAAATTATTTATCTTTTCTTCTAACATAACAAAATAATCATAATCTTCTATACCTTCTCTCCATAATTCCCATCTTATTGTGGAACACGGTTTCCCTTCCCCTTTTAAGTTTGGATATAAAAGATATCCATCTCCATCTGATTTTATTATTTCCCATGGATTTTGTCCCCATGCATTGATAGACCAGAATAAATATCCATCAAAATTATATTTATATAAAATCCAAGGCATAATTCTTGAATTTAAAGCCGGCTGGTTTATAAGATATAAATAATTATGATAAAGATATATTTTTTCTCCTTTCTTTTGTCTCATTGTCATTAATTTTAAATTATCATCAATAGAACTAGTAGGAGGACACCAGACACTTATGTAAGGATTAAGTAAAGCATTGGGAACTGAAGTCATAAAAATCTTTAAAGGAGGGTTTATATCAGATAAAAACTTGCAGATTTCACATAAATTTTTTAGTGCTTCATAACTAGGTTCATCATAAATATATAGTAAAACATTATCTCTTATTTTAATTTTTTCAAAAAAATCAGATAAAATTTCATGATACTGTTTATAATATTTTTTGAAATCTTCACTCATTATTTTAATTGGTATTTCTAATGATTCTGGTCTCCATATTGCATCGGAATTCCACTTTAATTGTCCTATATATGTTGAACCTGTATTTATCCATGGACCTGCACTGGTAATGAAAATATCTATTCCACAATCTTTCAAAAATTTTATTCTTTTTTCTAAAACTTCTAAATCTTCTTTCGAAATATACATATTCCCATTTTGAAATTTTGCATTGGGTAATCCTATAGAAACTCCTCTTATCCGGTGTGAAACAATATCAGGTATATAATCCTTTAGAATTTCATCCCAGGGTCTTTTATCAACTTGTAATATGGGAGAACCCCATAAATTTGCAACAATTTCAAGGTTGGTTTTCTTTGGTAAAGAAAAATCCCATACTATTAATTTAAGAGGAACTTTATACTCTAACTTATTTTCAAAATTCAAAATAATCTCCCCTTTATATTCCCCAGAATTTACTCCTTCAGGAACATATACATTTATCCAGATAGATTTACTCTCTCCTTCTTTTAGTTCTATAAAACTTTCTATTGGTATTAATGGGTCTGGAATTTTCCCTTTTATAGAATATGTTATAACTCCCACTTCATAACAAGAAAAATTGTTTTTATTAATAAAAACCTTTGAGTTCTGAGAATAAAATAAATTCGTGAAGTCAATATTAACTTTTTCAAAATTTTTATAAGGTGTTAAAACTAATTGAAAAGGTTCATATTCACCTTTAGCACATTTAATAATTATTTCTTCGCTCTTATTTATAGGTGGTATACTTTCGGGAAAAACTTTTTGGGTAGGTATTTCATACCATATTCGAACATTACTATTCTCACTAACAAGGGCAGATTTAGAAGATATTGCTTTTTCTTTTTCTGAAATTTGAGCCAAAATTTCTTCAATCTTTTTATTATTAACTGTTAACTCTAATTTATCAAACCATATTGTTCCATTACAACTATATGTTGCTAATTGAATTCTAAAATATTTAGCATTCTGAGGAATTTGATTTACAACAAATTCTATTTTTTGCCAATCATAAGTCCCTGTTGGTAAATGCTTTTCTGATTTAGAAATCCAACCTGCTATAGATTCTCTCCACCAGTCCAATCCTATATAAGGTAGTCCTGACACATTCTCTCCTTTTACATATACTGAAATTTTTATCTCCATCTCAGGACCTACTATCCTTTTTATTTCTTCTATGGAAAATGGAGATTGATATCCCCATCCAAATGTTCCCTTTGCATTTGAAATCTTTATTGACTTTTTCCCTTCATAAAAAGTGTTTTCATCTATTTCTGCAATTCCTTGTGCTTTTCCAACTTTCCAGATAGTCCAATTTTCGGGAATGAAGTTTTCAGTAACTAATTCAAATGAAAAATTTAATTTTTTCCCTATATCTTCTTTAAAGGTTTCATTGCTAAAAAGCATAAAACAAAACAAAAAAAATAAAATTTGCACCAAAATTATTTTTTCTCTCACCGGAAACCTCCCTTTCATTTTTTCCTCTCCCTATTTTTTTTAACACTACCCACTGTCATTTTTTAATATCAAATGTGTTATAATGTACTCTTTACCATCCATTAAATCTTGGATCAGAACCTAATACTCTTCCTCCTAAAGTCCTTTTATGTTCCCATCCAACATGTCCATCTACAAAAAGAACATTTATTCCATCATTATGTCTCCAAACTGGATTTTCTAACCCAATATTCCACCATGGGTTCCAAAATTCACTATAAAAATCCATAGCAAGAAATGTACTGCTTGGTCTTCTACATCTATCTAATTTTTTTAAACGTGCAACTTGATTCATTCCATAACTATATCCATTAGTCCTCACTCTATCAGAAGGACATATCCATATATAAGGTTTTGGATAATCCGCTCCTTTCTTTCTATTTGTTCCATAAATATAAGATAAAAAAAATGAATTTCTACACCAACTTGTAAGGTCTCCACCATAAGAAAGAGGAAAAGTATCTGGGGGTAAATATCCATTAAAATCCTGCGCATATAAATAAAACGCTATTCCATATTGTTTTAAGTTATTCATACAGCTTGATTGTCTTGCTTTTTCTCTTGCCTTACTTAATGCAGGTAGTAACATAGCGGCAAGAATCGCTATTATCGCTATTACCACCAGCAACTCTATTAAGGTAAAACCAGACACCTTAGAAAATCTCCCCAGACCCCTCTTTACTAAAGAGGGGAATTCCAAATATTTTCTTCTCATTTTATTCACCTCTCTGTAATTTTTAATTTTACTTTTTTTTTCATTTCTATCACATCCTTTTTGTTTTTGGTCTCCCATCTTTCATTTTACATTTCAAGAAATCTCCCCTGACCCCCGCTGTGCTTGGAAATTCCTCTTAAAATCCCCCCCATCCCCCTTTGCTAAAGGGGGAAATGACGCACCAACTCTGAGGTACAAGGTAAGCAACCTTAGTCGGTTTGTTAAAGGGGAGAACTAAAAGGGAAAATTGAAATATAATAAAAAAAACTCCTGGTAAAATAAATGAATTTATAAAAGAAAATTTTGTAATGATTATAAAAGGAATTGTGATTATAAGGAAAAAACAAAAAGATACCACGAACACGAGAGAGTCCTTTCTCTTGGCTATTACTTCTTCTCTTTTATTACTTCCTACTATTCTTTTCATCATTTTTCTTTTTTTATTATACTACCCTTTTTTCCTCTATCAACCCATCTTTTTTTCTTTTTATTATATTTTACCCTTCTTTTTTTCTGTAAATTGTTCTTCTATATTATCCCTACTTTCTATCCTCTCCATTCTTTCTTTTACTTTTTCTATATTTGTTATTGAATCCACTTTATCTCTCAATCCAATTATTTTTCCTCGCACACTATCTATCTCTTTATTTCACTTCTTAATCCACTTACATCTTCTTCCAATTTTTCAAGTTTAGGAGCAATTACTTTTTGAAGAAAAGAACATCTACTCTCATTTTTTCATCTCTATTTTTATTATACATCACTCTTTTTTTTCCTATCTAAGTATTAATTAGGTACAATTCTTCATAGAGCACCAAACCTTTTTATTTTTCAATAATACCAAATTTTAATAAAAAATAACTTATATTTTAATTATCTGCTCCCTCTCAGAACCAACAGAAATTGCAGATATCTTTACTTCAATAAGTTCCTGTATTCTTTCAATATATTTCTTTGCATTTGTTGGTAATTTACTATATTCTTTTATGTCAGATATACTTTCACTCCATCCATCCATTTCTTCATAAATAACCTCACAATTTGAAAATACTTTCATATTCATTGGATATTCATTATAAATTTTACCATCATATTTATATGCAACTCCTATTTTCAATTTTTCAATACCTGATAAAACATCCAATTTTGTTATAAAAATTTCATCAAGTCCATTTACAATAGAAGCAAACCTTACAATTACTGAATCAAACCAACCACATCTTCTTGGCCTTCCTGTTGTTGCACCATATTCATTCCCTGACCTTCTCAATGTATCTTCAAGAAGCCCTTTCATCTCGGTAGGAAATGGACCTTTTCCAACTCTTGTTGTATATGCTTTAACAATTCCTATCACTTTATCTATTTTTGTTGGGGAAATTCCAAGACCTGTACAACTCCCCCCAGATATTGGATTTGAAGCAGTAACATAAGGATATGTACCAAAATCAATATCAAGAAATGTTCCCTGTGCTCCTTCGGCAAGAATATTTTTTCCCTTGGAGAGCATATCATTTATAAAAATTGTTCCATTTATTATGTATTTTTTTATTTTCTCTCTTATTTCTTTATAATCATTATAAATTTTATCTGCATTAAGTATTTTTTCTTTATAATATTCTTTTAAGAGATAGTTCTTTAATTCAAGAGCAATTTTAAGTTTCTCATAAAAAACATCATCATCAAGTAAGTCAACAACTCTTATTCCTATTCTACCATATTTATCTGCATAAGTTGTCCCTATCCCTCTTCCAGTTGTTCCTAATTCTCCTTTTCCTCTAAATTTATCTTCTATCTGGTCAAGAATTTTATGGTATGGCATTGTAATATGAGCATTTTCATAAATAAAAAGACGGTCATCTACTTTTATCCCATTTTTTTCAAGAAATGCTATTTCCTCAAATAAAGAAACAGGGTCAATAACTGTCCCATTACCAATTAAACAAATTTTCTCGGGATAAAGAATACCAGATGGAACAAGATGAAAAATAAATTTTTTACCATTTATAATTACCGTATGACCTGCATTTGCTCCTCCCTGATATCTTGCAACAATATCCATATCTTTTGCAAGGTAATCAATAACTTTCCCTTTCCCTTCATCTCCCCATTGTGTTCCAACAACGACTGTAACCATTTTAACCTCCTTTTAATTTCCTTATAATTGCATCACCCATTTCTTTTGTCCCAACGGAAGAGTTATCATCTTTTTCTTTAAAATCATATGTAACATAAATACCTTCTTTTATTACACTTGCAAGTGCATTTTCAAGTTTTTTACTTTCATCAGAATAACCAATATAATCAAGCATCAAAATACCTGCTAATATCATAGCAGAAGGATTTACTTTGTTTTGTCCTTTATATTTTGGAGCAGACCCATGCGTTGGCTCAAAAACTGCTATATCTTCTCCCAAATTTGCACCCGCAGAAAGTCCTAATCCACCAACAAGCCCTGCACAAAGGTCAGAAAGAATATCCCCATAAAGATTGGGACAAACAAGAACATCATAAATTTCTGGTTTTTGAACAAGTTGCATTGCCATATTATCAACAATTTTATCTTCAAATTCAATATCTTTATATTCATCTGCAACTTTCCTTGCAACATCAAGAAAAAGTCCATCAGTAAATTTCATTATATTTGCTTTATGAACAGCAGTTACTTTTTTTCTTCTATTTTTTCTTGCATATTCAAAAGCAAATCTGACAATTCTCTCTGAATTTTTAACTGAGATTGGTTTTATGCTTATTCCAGAATCATTTTCTATTTTACTTCCTGTTTTTTTCTCAATAAATTCAATCAATTCAAGTGTATTTTCTTTCCCTTTTTCAAACTCAATTCCTGCATAAAGGTCTTCCATATTTTCTCTAACAATTACAAGGTCAACATTTTGAAATTTTGTTTTTGCACCTTCATAAATTTTAAATGGTCTTAAACAAACATATAAGTTGAAATATTGTCTTATAAAAACATTTATACTTCTATATCCATACCCAACAGGTGTTGTTATAGGACCCTTCAGGCATACTTTATTTTCTTTTATAGACATTAATGTTTCATCTGGAATAGGAGTTCCATATTTTTCAAGTGCTTCCAATCCAACTTCTTTTATATCCCATTCAATATCAACTCCTGTGGCATCAATACAATTTTTGACAACCTCTGTAATTTCTGGTCCTATTCCATCTCCTGGAATTAATGTAATTTTTTTTCCCATATTACTCCTCTATTTTAAAACTACCATATTTTTTTATGTAATTAACAACACCACCTTCATTTAAAATATCAATCATAAATGATGGCAACGAAGAACTTTTTATTTCTATTCCTTTTGTAATATCTCTAACAATACCTTTTTCTACATCTACTTCAATTTCATCTCCATCATCTATTTTATCAGTATCTGCCTGTATTAAAACAAGACCAACATTTATGCTATTTCTAAAAAATATTCTTGCAAAACTTTTTGCAATCACACCTGATATACCTGAATGTTTTATTACAAGAGGTGCTTGTTCTCTACTTGAACCACACCCAAAATTATTTCCTGCAACAATAAAATCGCCTTTTTTAATTTTTTTATAGAAATCAGGAATTATATCTTCCATAAGATGTGTTGCAAGTTCGTTCATATCAAGTGTTTTAAACTTATATTTTCCTGAAATAATGTAATCAGTATTTATATCATCACCAAATTTATGAACATATCCTTTTAGTATCATATCATCTCCTTTCTTTTTTAGAAAATTAAATTCCCCTTGCCCCAGTTGTGCTATCTGGGAGACGATAACGCACCAACTCTGAGGCACAAGGTAAGCAACTTCAGTCGGTTTTACAAAGGGGAAACGTTTGTCTCCTTCCTTTGAAAAAGGAAGGTTAGGATGGATTTTCTTTTGTGTCCTTGTCCTAACTTAACATAACGGGCTTCACTGAAGTATCTATTTAAAAATTACCATATTTTTATATATTTGACAATCTTTATGAAAATTATCTTTATTCCGAATGGGCAAATTCTTTAAGTTTTTCTATTTTTTCCCATTTATTCTCAGACAGCCATAAAGGAAAAATAGAATTATTTTGAAATAATGGCTCATCAATAGGTAAACAGGGATATAAATTTTTACTTATCTCAAAATCAATTGTTCCTGGTATTGGTGAGTACTCTGCTATATTTATTTTACAGGGATATTTTTTTAATAATTTTATTGTCTTAATAACCTCTTCATATTTCTGAAAGGGCAGACCTGCAAGAATATAAACACCAATTTCTTCTTTTGAATATCCCCCTATTACCAGATTTTCAATTGCTTTCTCAAAATCAGAAAAAGATACTTTAAAGCTTGACTCTTTTTCCCTTTCAACACTTATTGTTTCAAGAGAAAGGCGAATTGTTTTAAAATTTGATTCTTTTAAAATCACTGCCACATCTTTTGTTATGAATTTTGGATGGATACCATTTGGAGTATGAAAACTTACATTTATTTTTTCCTTTTTTACCAGTTCCAGAAACTTCAAAAGATGGGTTTCAAAATTAAAAAAAAGTGCATCATCATAAAAAGCAACATCTTTAAAATGAAATTTCTCATAATTTTTTTTCAACTCAAAAAAAACATCAAAATGGTCTCTCTGATAAAAAGAAGGTTCAAGTTGCTTAATACCACAATACCAGCAAGAAAAAGGACAACCATAAGATGTTTTGATACAGACATATTTCAACTTCTCATAAAAATCCCAGAAAGGATAAATATTGTCAAAAAGTTTAATTTTTTTTGAAAATTTATTGTTGACCTGGTCTATAAAATCCTCAATACTTTTCCCTTTAAAAACCATATCAACATTTAATTTTTCCTTTGCATGATTGAAACAAAAAGTTGCATATATCCCACCAATAATAATAGGAACAGATGGAAAATAATTTTTACAAAACTCTACAATCTCTTTTACCCCTAAATACCAATATGTCATACCTGTTGTTATAAAAATAAAGTCAATTTTTTTTATTGTTTTTATAAAATCAAAAAATAAGTAATCCGGTAGACCAAATCTTTTATATTCTCTTGGGATGTGTTTATAAATTTCTGGCTTTTCAATTTTAATTGAATAAAATTTTCCAGTCCCATATTTTCTATCCGCAATTCCTTTCTCTTTATAAAAATTGTTATTTCTATCAAGAAAATCAAAATAAAAAACATCAATACCATTTTTAACAAGCAAATCAGCAATTTTTAAAAAGCCAATGGGTTTCATCCACAAATCATAAGCAGAAAAATCATAAATTGGTGGGTTTATCATAAGAACTTTCATTTTATCTCGTACCAATTAGCACATTGATAGGTTAAAAAAATGGAAATAACTTAAAAATTTCTTCTTTTTCTATTTGTTTTCCATATTCAGATATTTCAAATGCCTCAGCATATTTTATTACTTTCCCTTTTTCTCCATATAACTCAACAAGTTTCTCTCTATATTTATTTGCAATTTCTTTGTAAAGAGAAAATCTTGTATTAAAAAGATATTTTTTTCTATCTTTTTCATTTTTGGGAATTTCATCTAATTTCCCTTCATTAAATGGAAGCCACTCATACATTTGAGAAGTATGACAATGGAGCATTTCCAATTTTTTATCAATAACATCATCTATTCCAATAACAATATCTGCCTGAAATAAAAGGGGTTTTTTAAAACCATCATATGAATAACAAATTACTGGCTGTTCCTTTAAATATTCAGTCAGTGGCAACATATTTGGAACTGTTAATATATAAGAAGCATCCTGAACTAATTGTGAAGTATATCTATGGTCTGGATGATAATCATAAGGTCTATGAGTAATTATTAAATCAGGAATAAAATCTCTGATAATTTTAATTATTACCTTTCTTTTTTCAACTATTGGTTCAAGTTCACCAGTGTGCCAGTCAAGAATTTGATATTCATATAATTTTGCAACTTTTGCAGAATTCTGTGCTTCTTCATATCTTCTTCTTATTAGTTCTATTCCACCAATTTTATAATGTCCTGTTCCACCATTTGTTGTTGACACAAATTTTACAATATGACCTTTTTGTGTATATTTCAAAGCCAGTCCACCACAATTAATGTCAGAATCATCTGGATGTGCCATTATTACCAAAATTCTTAATTTTTTTTCCATCCTCTTTTCTTCTCCTTTTTTCAATCTGGAAAAAATAATTTATTTTTTTAGAAATTAAATCAAAGTAAAACTACTTCTCTTTCACCTTCCTTAACTTCTCCAATAACAAAAGAGGAAAATTTATATTTTTTAATTATATTTAAAGCATTATCAACATTGTCAGGTGAAACAACTAATATAAGTCCAATTCCCATATTGAAAACATCAAACATCTCACTTTCAGAAATTTTTCCTTCTTTTTTTATAATATCAAAAATAGGAGGAACTTCCCATTTGTTTTTATTTATAACACATTTTAAATTATCTCTTATCAATCTTACCAAATTTCCCTTTATCCCTCCTCCTGTAATATGAGCAACACCTTTTATCATCTTGTTATCTGCAAGTTTTGTCAAAAGTGGTGAATAAATATATGTTGGCTTTAAAAGTTCGTCTCCTAATTTCTTCCCAATTTCTTTGTAATGCTTTTTGTAGTCAGAATTTTTAAAAACTTTTCTCAAAAGAGAAAAACCATTGCTATGAACTCCGTTTGAAGAAATACCGATAATTACATCTCCTTTTTTTATTTTACTTCCATCAACAATTTTATTTTTCTCAACAACACCAACACAAAAAGCAGCAAGGTCAAACCCATTTTTCCCATAAACATCTTTCATTTGTGCAATTTCCCCCCCAACTAATACACAATCTGCCATTTTACAACCATCAACTATCCCATCAATAATTTGTTTTTCTCTTTTTCCTTTTAACTCACCAACTGCAATGTAATCAAGAAGAAAGAGAACTTTTGCACCTGAAACACTAACATCATTTACATTCATTCCAACAAGGTCAATTCCAATAGTTGAATAATTATCCATAATTTGAGAAACTAAAATTTTTGTTCCAACTCCATCTGTTGAAGAAACAATAACTGGCTGATTAAAATTTTCAGGAAATTTGAAAAAACCGGAAAAAAAACCAATATCACCAATCATGTATTTTTTTTTATGTAACTTTTCCGTTTTCTTTTTTATATAAGAAATTAATTCTTCTGCTTTTACCTCATCCACCCCTGCTTTTTTATATTTTTCGCTCATTTTTCAGTTCTTTTACATTCCTCAATAAATGCCTCAATATTTTCTATTGGGACTTCTGGTTCAAGAATATGCGTTGGAGAAATGATTAAAGCACCATCATATCCCAATTTTTCTTTTCTTTCTCTTACAACACTTTTAACATCTTCATCTTTTCCAAATGGCATAGTTGATTGAGTCCCTATGGTTCCATCAAAAACAATATATTTACCATACTCTCTTTTAATTTTATAAATATCTAAACATTCTGGCTGAACAGGATTTAGAATTGTAACTCCAATATCAATTAGTTCAGGAATAATTTCTTCAATATTTCCATCACTGTGATACCATATTTGAATATCTGGTTTTATACTCCTTGCTTTTTCATATACCTTTTTCCATCTTGATTTTATAAATTTCCTCCACATCTCTTTAGAAAACATAAGCGATTTTTGATTTGCAACATCATCACCAGTTTTTATATAATCCACCCCTGCTCTTGCTCCTAATTCTGCAATTTTAATATTCCTTTCTGTTATTCTATCAAGTATATATTCACACCATTCTGGGTTTTCTATCATATCCATCAAAAATTCCTGATAGCCCCTTATCTGCCACGATGTCTCATACATATGCCCAACCCAGCAAACAGAAACTTTTCCTTCTTTATGTGCTTTTTCTACATCTTCTTTCATATTTGCTGGACTAAACTTTTCTGCCTGCGGGAATGGAAAATTTTCAATATCACTAATTGATTTGACATTTCTTAGTGGGCTTATATATCCAGTAAAATGGTAATATCCTGCTGGAACTTCAAGAACACCTAACGAATTTATAAAACTTCCCTCAGGTATTTCAACATCCCTGTAATATTCAGAAAAATCAATTTCTTTTCTTCCCTCTTCTGGTTGAACAAAAACAGGATTGAACATCCCAAAAAAATCTATTATTTCTTCCTGTTCTATTTTATATTTTTTACATAATTTCTCCAAAAGATAAGGAGTAAAAGCAGCATAAAAAAGAAATTCATCGTGTCTTTCGTGGTTTATTGTCTTTTGAAATATCTCTAATTGATTCATTTTTTATTTTTACCAATAATTTAATTTTTACATTTTTTTATTTTCTTATAATTTAATCCTATTTCTTTCTATTGTCAAACTATTTAATTTGCCATTTATGTTAAAATAAATTATAATTTCAAAATTAAAAAGGATTAATATGGAGGAGAAAATGAAATTAAAAGAAAATTGTAAATATGGTCTTGCAGTTCCAACAAGCATTGGAGTTAGAATAACCCCTTTAAATAATCAACCAGTTCATACAAGTTCTTTATATATAATGCAGGCAACGAGTGCTGAAACAAATGTTGCAAGTATTTCTTCTTATTTAGGAATACCTGTAAAAGTTCTTACTGCTTTTGTTAAAGGAAGCCCAATTGCAAGATTTATAAAAGAAAATTTGAGAAGTAGAGGGATGGATTTTGAAGGTAATGAATTTGAGCAGGCAGGACCATGGGGATATAGACATCAGTTTAATATTGGAGATACTGGATATGGAGCAAGAGGGCCAAAAGTATGGAATGATAGAAGTGGTGAAGTAGGGAGAATTTTAAGACCTGAGGACTTTGACTTAGAAGGACTTTTTGGGCAAGAAGGAGTTAAAATTGTTCATATGTCAGGGTTAATTGCAGCACTTTCTCCTGATACAAAAAAATTTTGTTTAGAAATTGCCAATATCGCAAAAAAACATAACACAAGAATTTCGTTTGACCTAAATTACAGAGCATCTTTCTGGAAAAATAGAGAACAAGAGTTAAGAAGTGCCTTTACTGAAATTGCAAGTATTTCAGATATACTTGTAGGAAATGAAGAGGACTTTCAACTTTGTTTAGGAATTAAAGGACCAGAAGTTGGAGGGAAAAATATAAAAGACCAGATAGATAGTTTTAAAGAAATGATTGAAAGAACAAAAAAGTTATTTCCTAAGGTAGAAGTCTTTGCTACAACTTTAAGAGAAGTAATAAGTGCAAATCAACATTTATGGGGTGCAATAATGTCAGTTGGGAAAAACTGGTATGTAGTAGAACCAAGAGAGATTTTTGTTCTTGATAGAATTGGTGGTGGTGATGCTTTTGTTGGTGGACTTTTATATGGAATTCTCAAGAACTGGACAGAAGAAAAATGGATACAGTTTGGATGGGCATCTGGAGCACTTGTTGTAACACTTTTAACTGACTATGCTCAACCACTAAATGAAGAAGAAATATGGGATATATGGGCAGGTAAAGCACGAGTAAAAAGGTAAAAAATCTAATCACAATTTGCAGGAATATTTTTCTCTTGAATTTGGGGGACAGAAATACTATGATGAAAAAGAAGGAATTATAAAAAGTATAGAGAATCAAAAAATCTCCCAAAATAGCAGGAAATGATATTATTTTTCTCCTTATTTTGAAATACTATAAATAACATAAGAAAAATTATTAAAAATTTTTATGGAGGAAAAACAATGAAAAGAAATATATTAGTTATTGGAGCGCATATAGATGACTGTGAAGGTGGAAGTTGTGCAGGAATAAGTTTGAAGTTCATAAAATTAGGGTACAAGGTTTATTTTCTTAATACAATAGGCAATCTTAAAAGTTGGTCAATTGTTAAAGATAAAAAAACTGAAGAAGCTTTAATTCAAGAAGCGTATAAGGCAGCAGAAATTTTGGGTACTCATAAGATTTTGTTAAAATTTCAACATAATCACCTTTTTGATATGGATTTCAATGTAATAAAAGAAATTGCAAAAGTAATTAAGAAAATAAATCCTGAAATTATTTTAATTCCATGGCCTAAAGACAATCATCCTGACCATGTTAGAACAGCAAAAGCATCATTAGAAGCAATTTCTTATTTTAATATCAATTCTTCACTTGGAGGGAAAACGTCTATTAAAGTAAATTTAAAAGAAATATTGGCATATGAAATAAGTAGTTGGCAAACAGAGAATTTTAAACCTGATTTTTTTATAAATATTACTAATGAAATGGAAATAGTATGTCAATCTATGAAAGCATTTAAACATATTGGAACTAAACTTTATATAAAGGATAAAAAAGCACAGTGTAGTCTATGGGGAATTCAAGCAGAATTCAAATATGCTGAAGGATTTAAACATCTTGGTCCATATTTTCCGATAAATTCAATATTACTCGCCTTATTTGGTAAAGATTTAAGACCAGCAGGTTTTCTTCAATATCCATGGGGAATTCGACTCTAATTTGCATATTTTTAACCTAAAATCTCGTTTTTTTATCACTATGTATTATATTCAGGTATAGGTAAATCAAATTTTTTCAAAATATCTTTTTGTTTTTTAGAAATTTCAGTCAAAAATATTTTACTATTTTCCATCTCTACTATTTTGATTTTTTTAATTC
>Ga0116192_1001700_pt1 | contig 15206 bp, 15 predicted proteins | sample AD_UKC113_MetaG_FD_89876 | JGI IMG/M metagenome (GOLD analysis project Ga0116192, IMG submission 89876) | Active sludge microbial communities of municipal wastewater-treating anaerobic digesters from Hong Kong - AD_UKC113_MetaG | ecosystem: Engineered > Bioreactor > Anaerobic > Digestate... | reverse complement strand
GGTCCGGGCTTCGCATGGGTGAACTAATCGGTTTGCGTGTGCCGGACCTTGATATGGTCCATGGAATCATCCATGTACGAAGCAACGTCACCAGGGGCAGAGCGACGACGCCCAAGAGCGAGGCAGGTAAGCGTAAGGTGCGTATGACCTCGGAGCTTAAAGAGATCCTTTCCCGGCAGCTGGTAGCCGTGAAGGAAGAGTCTCTTAGGAAGGCCTGGAAGAAGATTCCCGAATGGGTGTTCGTGAACGAGCAAGGAACTAAGGTAGGGTATGGCAACTTTATAGATCGTGTCTGGAATACCTGCATGAACAAGAGCAAGCTTCAGCGTCGTACCCCGCACGATATGAGGCACACCTATGTTACCATGCGGCTTTCCATGGGGCACTCGATACAGGAAGTGGCAAAGGAAGTGGGGCATTCAACGCCGATAATCACCTATCGTATTTACTTCCACTGGATACCGGCGATGAGTACAAGCGACATTGATGAGTTAGACCGGAAATCCGATAGAAAATCCGCTAGAGAATCGCTAGAGAAAAAAGGTCAAAAAACGCTAGAAAATGTCTCTAGCGACAATTAATAACATACTGTTATCATTAGTTATTTAATCTATTAAACGGTCTGCAAAACCGTTATTCACCGGTTCAAATCCGGTTGCCGCCTCCAAGATTCCCCACACCACGCTTTGCGCTGCGCAACATCCTCACCAAACGCTCACCCTTTGCCATCCAGGTATAACACTGTTTGCGCACAAGCGGATTTGTGCTAGCAGGATTGAAGCATACGAAGGGGAGTAGAACATGGGAAGAGACGATGGAAAGCATACCGCCATAGAGAAAGCCTTGCACATCCTGCTGGCCTTCGTACCGTACAACAAGGAGATGAGCACCACCGAGCTCAGCGAGAGGTTGGGGTTTCATAAGGCCACGGTTTCCAGAACGCTCCAGGTTCTCACGCGCTACGGTTTTCTCATGCAGAATCCGCAGACCAGAAAATACATCTTGGGTGGAGCGCTGATTCAACTCGGTGGGTTGGCCGGTCAGTCGTTCAACGGCTCCTTCGTCCAGTTTGCCAGACCTTACATCGATGAACTGCGGGAAACGCTCAAGGAGACGGTCGCCCTGGAGGTCATGGCCGGCGAAAACTCCTATATGGCCTATGTGGCCGAAGGCCCACAGCGTGTCCGCATCGCCGCCTCCGTCGGTGAAATGCTTCCCCGGCATGCGGCCGCCGGCGCCAAGGCCATCCTGGCTTTTTCTCCCCCTGACGTGCAAAACCAGATCAGGGGCTGGGCCATGGAGCGCCTTACCCCGAACACCATCGTCGATCCCAAGAAGTTCTTGAACCACCTGAAAGAGATTCGCAGTGACGGGGTGGCCTTCGACAATGAGGAGATCGATCGGGGGGTCAGCGCCGTGGGCGCGCCGATCTTCGGCCATGAAGGCCACCCCATCGCGGCCGTGGTGGTCGTCGGGCCTTCCCAGAGAATCACCTGCGACAAGAAGGCCGCCATCGTGTCCTTGTTAAAAGCCACGGCGGCCAGGATCTGCTCTCAGCTTCAAGCTGGTCGCTAACCCCAGCGTCTCAGTCGTTAAATCCGAAGAATCCGTTTTTCCAGTATCCGGAATTGACAAGGCATTGTTTTTTCGATTTATCATATCATAATACTTTCTATCATGATATGATATTTTATGCTGGCAGGGTTGTGGCGCTGCATGAATCGTTGTTCCGTCAAGACAGGCATGCTGCTCTCGGCCGGCATTTCATTGCGATGTGAAATCCTCATGAGGGGGTTGTATGGGAACATTTCCTCGTGCACCATACGTCGTGGTCTGCATGGGACTCGTACTCGCCACGCATGCACAGGCCTCCGGATTCGCGGATACCTATGGGATCAGCGCGCGGGCCATTGCCCTGGGCGGGGCGTTCACCGCGGTGGCCGAGGATTTCTCAGCCGCCTTCTACAACCCGGCCGGCCTGGCCCAGATCCCGGAGAACCGCGCCTATAGGGAGTACGTCCACACCTCGCCCCGCATCCAGGTGAAAAAACCGGACGGCGGCGATCTGGTCACGCGCTTGTCCGACGGCAGCGTGCGCACCGATCCGATCGAGAACGCCACCCTCCGGAGATGACCCGTTCATGGCCTCTGTGGCACAAGGCCCCCAACGCGTGCGCAACGCCGCCACCGTGCGCGAGTTGCTGCCGATATGCTCAAGGCCTTCGAAGCCTATACCCTGGACGACGTCCAGGACAAGACCCAGTGCCACGTGCTGTGCCTGTACGACAGATATCTATGTTTCCGACAACCAGCAGCTGGACAAGCTCAAACATGCATCCAAGCATGCCGCCGGCTCCACCCTGAAAATATTCAGGGAAGCAGACGGCTCGGCCGGGCACTGCCGGAACGGCGCCCGGGAGCAGGCCATGCAGGAGATCGTGCTGTGGCAGCGGGAACAAGGGATTGAATGATCCGGATCAGTTGGGGCGATGCCGATAACGTGAAGACATGGCAATCCAATGCCTTTACCAGATATCTGTCATTTCCGATGTCTGGGAGAACGATGACTGGTGTGCTGGTATCGCCGATCCGATTCCCGACCAGAAGGGTGCGCCCTCATCCGGAGACATGCGTTTTCCGTGTCTTGAGAGAATGCAGCTCTATCGCGGGAATGTATAGTCAGACTCCGGGCCTCTGTTCTGATAGGCATCATAGCTGTTGGCGGGCCATCTCTTGGTCATGACCTGTGACCGAGATTTCCGAAAGGCCTGGCGTGAAATATCGAGCGAGTGCATAAGTCTCTCGTGTCGTGACTGAAGCCCACGAAGCCTGATGCAATGAGGGTTGTTCTATGGTATTGTTCGAGGTGCGAAAGAGAGAAGGAACACCGCATGTCGGGCTCAGAAGGGGATTGCATAAACAGAGCCTGGGATGGTGGTCATGAAGTCAAACAGATACGGCGAAAAGCTCGGTTGGACCGCCGGATGGATCGGAGGATTCATCTGGGTGGCCATACTGTCCATTGTCTTTCTCTGCCAGGATAAGATCGGACCCGGTGCAGCGGGAATGTCATTGACCGCGGCTGCCATTATCGCCATTTTTTCCTTTGCCCCATGGAGAAATCCGTCAACGCCTTACTGGAAGCTCATGCTTGCCCCCTATGCCATCTTTTTCCTGTCGATAGCCTGGGCCATCTGGTCGTTCGGGGGCATCGAGCCCATCGGCTTCAACTGGTGGAATCTGCTTTGGCTTATCCCCGCCCTGAGCCCGTTTGGAATGTTCTGTAACAGGAGATGGGCGGAATCGGAGACCCGGCAAGGCGCTCCGCCGAACGGGGATTTTGCTGCGCGTCACCCGCGCCGGTGAACCTGTCGTTCCGGCCCTTGAAATCATGATGCGATATCTTATTATGATATTGTTAATCGCAATATGATTTCTATCGAGCCGGCGCCTTGACGGAAGTATGAAGGCACGGCGCTACCAGGGAGGTGAGTCATGAGGGGGGGAAAAAACGGCGGAACTTGTTCGTGGGCGGTTTCAATGGTCTTGTCGGCATGCCTGGTGGCGCTCTCCGGATGCGGGGGAGGCCGCAGCGACGGCAATGATGCCAAGGGGCAATCGCAGAGCGAGGGGGGTCCATCCGGCACGGTTACGGTCCAGATGTTCTTCATACCCGACAAACCCGCAGGGTTGAAGACGCTCGATTTCGAGATCGCCGGTCCAGGGATCGACCGCATGAGCGGAACGCTAGAGATCTCGTCCAATCCTGCTACCGCAGCCGTGCCGGATGTCCCGGCCGGGACCGGGCTTACCATGCGACTCGCCGGCGCTGACGGCGTCTGCGCGGGCCAGGCCACCTTTGACGTGCTTGCGGGCCAGGCCACGACCGTACAGATCCCGGTGCAGAACCTGAGCATGAGCGCCCTGGATCTGACGGCCTCCGAGGATACGACCGCGGCGGAGGCGTCCTCGTCGTATGCGGACGACGGGCGCTACGATTACTACTTGAGCCAGCCCAATCCGAATTATACCATCACCGTCGATAAAGGCGTGGAGATCACGATGCGGGACGGGACGAAGCTCAAGGGCGATGTCTTTCGCCCCAATGTGGCCGGCCGCTTTCCCGTGATCATGGCCCAGTCGCCCTACCCGCGGACCGGGTACATGGGTGTGGGGGGCTTACTGCCCAGCATGGGCGTGGATGACAACGGCGGCGTGGGGAAAAGGTACCAGGGGTTCGAGGAGGCCAACCCGGAGTACTGGATTCCGCGCGGCTATGTCTACGTCCGTGTGAGCACCCGCGGTTACGGGGGGTCCGAGGGACAGACCGCGACCCTGGACATCCAGGAGTACTATGACTACTACGACGCGATCGAGTGGGCGGCTGGCCAGCCCTGGAGCAACGGGAACATCGGGCTCTTCGGTATCTCCTACTATGCCTTCTCGCAGTATTATCTCGGCGGCCATATCAGGCCGCCGCACCTCAAGGCCATCGTGCCCTGGGAGGGACTGGCCGATCCCTACCGGGATATCGGCTACCGGGGCGGCATCCCCTGCGTCTTCAGCTACGGCTTTGCGGCGGGCATGCAGCTTTTGGCGAACAGTCCGCTCACGGCGGTGAATTACCTCGGACTGTTTCTGAAGTATCCCCTATTCGACAAGGTATGGGAGTATGGTGTGGGTGTCCTGACAACGCCTGAGGTCAACACTATTCGCGTGTTGGATATCCTGTCCGAAATAGATATCCCCATGCTCTCGGTCGGCAACCTCAATGACCCGGATCTGCATCTGCGGGGCAACGTGTTCGCCTTCCAGGCCGCGCGCAGTCCGATCAAGAAGCTCCTGCTGTACGAAGGCACGCACTGGGGCTCGGCCTACCAGCCGTGGGCCAACCGCACGGTCCTGCGCTTCTTCGACCACTGGCTCAAAGGCATCGATACCGGGATCTACAATGAGCCGGCCGTGGATGTGCAGCTGCGCACCAGCGCGAGCACGTTCACGCATGTCTACGGCGATGCCTGGCCGCTGCCGCAGACGGTCTGGACCAAGTACTACCTGGATGCCGGCGCCATGACCTTGAGCACAACCGCGCCTAGGGCTATGAGTTCGGCCGCGGCAGAGCATGTCAGTGAACCCGGCATCGGGAGCAGCGACCAGGTGACCTTCAGTACCGCGCCGCTTCGACAGGATATCGCCATCGCCGGGCCCGTGTCGGCCCATTTCTGGGTATCCTCCTCCACCAGGGACGTGGACCTCACGGTGGAACTGCGCGACTTCGATGCGGACGGCAGAGAGACGCGCTTCGCCTACTACGTGGCAGGCAACCCGGACGAACCGGTCTCACGCGGCTGGCTCAGGGCTTCTCTACGGGAGCTGGACCCGGTGCGCTCGCGCCCTCATCAGCCGTTTTTCCTCTATTCCCACAACGACTGGCTGACGCCTAAGGTGCCGGTACCGGTCGATGTGGAGATCTGGCCCACCAGCATGCTCTTCAAGTCCGGCCACCGCATCACGCTGACCATCCACTGCGGACCGTACACGCGGGCGGGCGAGGCCGGTTTCCTCGGGGCAACGCCCGCTTGGCTGGGGAAGATGAAGGTCCCCCTGTACCAGAGCATATCCTCCTCATCCGGGATCACTACGATCTATACCGGCGGAGAACACGCATCGTGGCTCGATCTCCCGGTTATCCCGGCCGACAGCGCCACCGTGCACCGGATCACCGTAGAAGACGGGAGCTTCACCCCTAAGCTTGTCACCGGAAAGATGGGCGATCGTTTCGAGTGGACCAACGCCGGCGTTGATTACCATTCCGCCACGGAAGCCAGCGGCCTTAACCTGTGGGATTCGCAGCTGATCAATGGCAGCCGCTCTCACAACACCGCCACCTGGGGCACCACCATTGCCTGGGCCGGCACGTTCTATTACCGCGATATGGTGGCGGTCTGGAACTTTGGTGCAGCGATCGCCATCCCGGTGGGCGTGCCATCTACGGTGAACGCCGGCAGCGGAGCCACAATCGTGCTGGGGACATCGTCCCCACCCACGGGCAAAGGATTCGACGTTCAACTCCAGAAAGACGGCGGGGCATGGACCAGCATAGCTGCGGGTGTGAGTGCCGCACAGATCACTACCGCCACACTCACCGCAGGCACATATTCCGTGCGTGCGCGGCTCAGGAGCCTCGATGCCGCCAAGCCGGGTGAGAGCGGCTGGTCGCCGCCTGCCAGCTTCACGGTGAAGTAGGCTCCAGCGTCCGAACCGATTTCAATACCCCTCCGGCGTCACTCCGGCGGGATTGAAGCCCGCCCCCGAAGTCTCTCAAACGGGGCGGATACCCGGTATTTTCACGTTCTTCCGGTCCCCGGCGCAAGGCCGGGGTGACAAATTTCACGATTGGCTCAGCCTCCTGTCCAGATCCAGGGCTGCGCCCGGTGAAATATGATCTTGACAGGAGAGGGGTTTATGATAAATTATCATATATTGAAATAAGATATCATTATTCGATATTTTATGGCATGGCAAACAACGGTAGTTCCCGCACCCGGACTGAATTCAAGCGGAGGGTCAGACGATGAACGGAAGGACGCCGGTGATGCGCATGAGCACGATTTTCCCGCTTCCCATCACCATGGACGATATCCGCCGGATGAAGCGCCGCAATCTCACGTCCGAGGAGAAGAAGAGGCCCTACGCCAAGTATTTCTCCAAGGAACTGGCCGAGATCCCCATGCATGACCTGGACATCGTCAATGCCGGACCGGTGGACCCTGCGCGCGCATTATCTGCATGCCCGCTCCCTGACCGACATCACCGCGCCTTTGCTGTACTGCGATCGGGAATACACTTCCTCTCTCGGTTTCGGTCCGGTGCTCACCTTGGGTGTCATCATCTCCAACGGCGGATGGGTGGCCGAGCAGGGCATGAAGATGACCCTGAATGCCATGGACATCGCCGAGATCCTGTATCCGGAACATTTCACGGCACCTTTCATCAAGGCCGATATACTGGCCAGCAAAGGCAAAAAGGAGGAGGCCCGGGCCATCCTGGAAGAACTCCTGGCCAGAAACCCGGACGACTTTCCGCAACCTCCCTATAACCTGAGCTTCTATCGCATGGCCAAGACCCTGTATGCTGATATCAAGGCGGGCAGGCGTTAAGAGGGGGTGAGTCATGATAATGGCGCGCCGTCAGGCGGGACTGACCGCCGCGGAAAAAGCCAAACCGTATGCCGAGTTCTTTTATCGGCCCCTGGCCCCCATTGCCGACGATGTGGTGCGGGCGCTCAGGTCGGGCCCCATCGAACCCAGGGACGCCCTTGTCTTCGAGCGCAAGAACGATCTGCTCAATCCCGGCTACCACACCTGCGAAACAGGCTACTGCTTCATGCCTGACGGCAGCTGTTACGCGGCGGCCTTGACGCGTATGCCGGGCGTGACCACCCACATGCTGGTCTGGTGGTTCTGGTGGCACGCCCTTGAGGACCTGCGCTACAAGATCTGGTATCCCGGGGCCCACGTGGCCGTGCGCGTCAAGGACCCGGAGCGGCTGCGGAACCAATACCTGTCCCCGCGCGAACGTTTCTATCACAACCCCCACTATCCGGTGGAAGACGTGGGCATCGGCATGGAGAGGCTCATCATCGACTTCATGGCGCCCGAGGACTTCGGTTTCGACGCCGCGCGTCTGGCGAAAGAGGGCATGGTCGCCTTCTGCACGCGGGTCGGATCGTTCGTGAAACCCGCCATGCACACCGACATGTGCCATGTGGTGCGTCCGACGCCGGACGGCGTGGAAATGCGCAGCCGCTTCTGGATCGGACGGAATATGACCCTGAAGTTCCTGCCGGAACGGTCCCCCATCAACCGGCTGCTCAACACCAGACCCATGCGCAAACTGTTCATCCCCGGCAACGCGCCGGAGCGGATGGCCAATCACTGCGCCCAGGAGTATGCCAATCTGGCCGCGATCCTCCCGGAATTGTACCGGGAATACGGCAAGGCGGGGTCTTGACGGATCGATATGCCGGAATCACGGACTGAAAAAGGCGCGTATGGTGGATTGGAAGCGGATCACATCAGGTTTCAATGAATCGAAAAATCCATTTACACTGAGACAATTTCAAAACCCGGCAAGCTCGTCACCCCGGACCCGAGCCGGGGTCGACACCTGGGTGGAAATGCTGCATACCGGCATCCACCGGTACGGGTCGGGGGAGTTTTGCGGTTCGCTCCCCTGTTTCGCTATCAGGGGCATCACCGAGGCTTACGCCTGCCAGAAAACGGACCGGTCACGGTTCTTCGTCTTTTTGATGTAATCTCTCCTGGCCTTGTCGATTGAGTGAAAGAATAATTTCGGGTTGAGTTCAACATGCTTGTTGCAGTTTGGGTTTGGGCAGTTGCCCTTATAACGAGAACGCTCCTCGTTGTCGATCTCGGCAAAGAACTCGGATCCGCATGACCCATGATCGTATAGTGCCAATATATGTTCTTTTGTCATCCGCTCAGCCTTTCATTTTCCGTCATCGACGGCCATAGGCCGTATTGTCCCTCTCTCATAGGGGCCGCATGGCCTGGCCGCTGTCGAAACCGGTATCTTTCGCACGCGGCGGATGGCTTCGTGAAAACACACTGTGCCGTCCGCCTTCGTGCACGAGACAAATCCTGGTTCATTTACTTCCCGGACGCTATGGCATCGGTGGGACATGCCTCAGCGCAGGCACCGCAATCCGTGCACAGATCGGCATTGATGACATACTTGTCATCACCTTCGCTGATCGCCTTGACCGGGCACTCATCCGCGCAGGTCCCGCAGGAGATGCATTCTTCCGTGATCCTGTACGCCATTTGGAATACTCCTTATCCGTTTTTCTCTTGCCGTATGCAGGGACGATGCCAAGGACACGAAGGGATACCGGCATGCCTGACGTTTTCGCCGATCGGCCTTTTACCGGAAACACCCTGGACACAGTCATCATATTGATTTATCGAATCATTTCTATCATTCGAAGGTGTTCATCCTGCCCCCGAAGATCTTCCGCCATGTCGGTGTTCCATGATTCAGAAATCATGGTGTTCCGGTCGGATACTAGAAATATTGATATGCTCAGGTATCAAAAATGAGAGATCATGGTGCCGCCGTTGACGGTATCGTGCATTGTCCGGCGGACAATGGTTTCTCGCCGGCATTTGCTCGTTGTCGACCGCCCGGCGAAACGCCCGTCGGGGTTCTTGTCCAAACAAGAACCCTGGCGGGCGTCATGGGGTTACGGTTCTACCGGGGCCGATTCATCCCTGGTCCACTCCTCCATCGAGCCGTCGTAGTTCTTCACGTTCTTGTAGCCCAGCACCTCGCTCAGGATGAACCACCAGGCGCTGGCGACCCGGCCGGAGTCGCAATATACGATGATTTCCTTGTTCAGATCGTTGCCCACCACGCCGGTGGCCATATTTTTCAGGGTCGCGGCATCCTTGTAGGTCCAGCAGCACATCTCCATATGCTCGCCGGGAGGATATTTGTCGAAGATCTGCATGCTCGGCAGATTCACCGCGCCCTTGATCCTGCCCGCCCTGGCCACGAACGGAAGCTTCTGCTCGCCCATGAAGAACGCCGGTTCACGCGCATCGACAATGGTCGCCTTGCCGATCTGGGATTTCACATAGTCCTTGCCGGCCACGACGCCCTTGTTGAATTTGCCTTTATACTCCTTGCTCTTGGGCTTGACGACTTCCGTGGAGACCTCTCTCTTCTCGCGCACAGCCCACTTCTCAATGCCGCCGCTGAGGACCGAGACGTTCTGAACACCGGCATACTTCAATGTCCAGGCTACCCGGGTGACGTTGACACGGTCGGGCCCCGTGCCCGTCGTGCCGTACACGACGACCCTTGAATCCGGCTGAATCCCGTTAGCGGAGAGCAGGTCGATCAAATCATCCTCTTCCGGCAATTCATTTTGTTGACCAGCCTTGCCCGGCGCCCAGTTGTTGTAAAAGATCCCGATGGCGCCTGGTATGTGGCCGGCCTTGTAATCCTCCACCTTGCGGATATCGATGACGATGACCGTCGGATCTTTCAAGCTTTTCGACAGCTCCTCGGTCGAAAGGATCGGGCTCAGCCCCTGCGCCAGAACCGCTGCCGGAAATGAAATGAACAGGACCACCAACAACGTTTTCCACACTGCTAGTCGTCTCATCTTGACCCCTCCTATCGGTTTAATGGTCTCGGTACCATGATCAAACCCGCGTTAGCTTTGGAGCCCTCTTTGGCCAGCATTTCCCTGGCCAGGAAGTTCTTGCGATCCGCATGGCAGGCATCACAGTCGCGGGTGCGGTCCGTGCGTTTGCGGATCGTATGGGCCGGCGTATTCCAATAATTGGGAAGCGCGTCATACTTTTCCATCGTGATGCCGGCCTTGGCGAAGGTATCCCGGACGGTCGGGATGAGCCTCAGGGTGGTGAGTTCCTTGGGGTTGCGGGGGTTTTTCCCCAGGGTGAACGCCGGTTTGGATGTGGCGCCCGTGCCCAGATGACAGCTCTGGCAGTCCCGGTACTGGCCCGCGGCATGACAGGCATGGCAGCTTGCCTTGTCCCTGTGGAGGGTATGGGCGACCTGCGTGCGGACCTTTTCAGACTTCAGCGGGTCGTGGCAGCCGACACACCGCGGCCGTTGTCTGACTTCCTGTTTGCTCATATAGCGCTGTCCATCGCCGTGCATCTCGCTTGTCTTGTGGCAGTCCAGGCACATCATGCCCTTCTGGTAGTGGACGTCCGTGGCCCCCCCATACTCGCCGACATACTCCGGGTAGACGCGGCCACCATGGCAGAAGGCGCAGGTCTTGCCCTCGTCCTTCTTCACGAATGCATGCCCGGCGATAAGCCCCAGGCTGATTCCCGAGACAGGAGGCGACTTGACATGACAGTCCCCGCACGAAGCGTGACAGCTCCGGCATGACTGTTCGAAGACCTCTTTATCGAAGAGCACGGTCTCTTCCTTCGAGAACCTCCCGATGACGCCCTGACGCTGCCCCAGAGTGGTGTAGTGCAAGGACGTGCCGTAGGTGGCGGAAATCTTGCCATGGCACTTCCCGCAGGTTTCAAGGTCGTCGGAGGGACGTTTGACCATCCCTTTGTGTGCCTCATCCTTGTCCTGGGCGTCCCCGTTGCCTTTGTGACAGACGCTGCACCCCCTGCCGAGGTGGATGTCCTTGCCCAAAAGCCCGGCATCCACCAGGTACCCCTTATAGTAGTCCTCCGCCCGGACCGGCGGAGGCGCCCCCGCTCAACCTTCTCCCTCGCCTCCGAGCTGGGGCGGTTTGACCAGACTCTTGAGCCTGGCGGCGTCCGTATGGCAAATCGCACAGGAGTTGGAATCAGCCGAAGACGAGAAATCGGCCGCCGGGACGAGCACCAAGGCAGGTATCATCACGAACAGAGGCCAATGCTTCATGCCTTTACTTCGCCCCCCCGCTTGTCTCCACGTATGCGGAACCCCTCCTGTGTTCGGATACGTCCCCCCCGGTTTTTCTCAACCAGGTTCGTGAGGCCGAATTTTCATACTGCTTATTACTATAGGCGGGAATGGGAGAAAAACAATAGGTCCGCCGTCAATGGCTATGGAATCAACTTGAAATCACGTAGATGTTTGATGAGCTGCGACCTGTCGATGGGTTTTACGAGATACGCATCGCAGAGCCCTTTGAATGCCTCGATGATGTTCTTGGCATCGTCCAGCGCCGTGGACATGATCACCTTCGCTTCCTTGCCGGGTTTCACGCCCATTGCCTTTTCCAGGTCACGAATCTGTTTGAGCACGTCCTGTCCATCGATCTCGGGGATCATGATATCCAGACAAATGAGATCATACGGCTTGCCTGACTTTAACGCCGCCTGCGCTGGATCAACAAGGCGGCAGCAAGCACGCCAATGAGGGTGAGCGCAAAAACGAGGCCGGTTATGGGGAGGAGCTCGATCATACGCACTCCTTTCTCTTGTTGCTGTCGGTCGTCTCATCACAATAATGATGACGGGGGCGAGAGAGTCAAGATGCCGCCGTTTTGATCTTGGAGCATGCGGCAAGGACAAGGCCTTCCCTTCCGATACAAACGCTGCCCCGCGCGGTCACGCGGGGCAGCGGGGAAAGGCCGATCCTCGGCGGTAGACTACTCGTTCATGGCGTACTCGCCGTTCAATATTGCCACATAGTTCTGCCAAACCCGTCCGTACTGCTCGGGGTCGGCCACGGCCTTGATGAGCATGATCTTCGTACAATAGGCGCGCTGCTCATCGTGGCTGCTGTGGTTGCCGTAGATCTGGAGGGCGAAGTGGGCGAAGTCGCGTACCATGAAATCGAAGATCTGGTTGACGATATCCTTGTCCGTCTTGTCGAACTGGGCCTGTTCCAGGATCAGCTGACCATAGACCACGATCGAGAACATCTCGCCCAGAGGCAGCGACCAGGAGGGATCCATGTCCTGGGCCTTGTCCGGGCCGGCCTTCTCCAGCATCTCTTTGAAGATCTCGGTCTGCTGCATGAAAGCGGCGACATTGGGGAGAACCTTGAACGCCTCGAAAACCGGTTTATAGTCATGGAACTGGACCGATCCCAGCCCCTTGGTCGGTCCCTGGTTGAAGAGAAAGACATCGTCATGGTCTGTGAAGTCCGGCGTCACCGGTGCATACTCGGCCGGGTTGAAGAAGTAGTTCTTCATGAACTTGCGGATGAGCTGCACATTGACGTGCACCGTGCCCTCAAGCTTGGACGGCCCGCGCATGTCGGCAGCCCCCATGTGGAAGTAGGTATCCTTTTCAAAGCCCTTGGCGGCGATCACATCCCAGAGCAGGTTGACGACATCCTCGGACTGCAGGGTGACCTTCATCTTGCTGGTGGGGTTGTAGAGCAGGTAACGCCTGTCCCCGGCATGGGAATTCCGGAAGTAGTCGGTGGAGCGGCGCTGGTACATCTTCATGGCCACCAGCCTCAGCCAGGCGTCCATGAAGTTCTTGCGCACATGCGGCATGTCCGTAACCTTGACGCCGTAGAGGATGCGGTTGGAGGCATGCGTGATGGCCTCATAGAAACAGTGCTCGGCCAGGCCGATCGAGGCGGGGCCGATATTGAACTTGCCGATATTGACCGTGTTAAGCGCCGAATCCCAGGCATGGGACCCGCGCGAAAGGATATCGTCGTCGGTTATGGGGTAGTCGTGCAAAGCGAAGTTCGAGACGTATTCCTGGTGGGATATGACGTTTTTCTTCAGTTCATAAGCCTTGTGGCGGTAGTTGGTGACAAAGAAGGTGTAGTCGTCCGTGCCGTCCTTGACCTTGCCCAGAGTGGAGACCATCTCGGCCTCGTTGCCGTTGCCGATGTAGTATTTCTCGCCATTGGCCACCCAGGTGCCGTCGCCCGTGGGCGTCAGCGTGGTCTCGGTGGAGTAGATATCGGCGCCGTGGGTGCGCTCGGAAAGGCCGAAGGCGAAGATGGCGCCCCCTTTGAGGAGCTTGGCGGCCCGCTTTTTGGCCTTCTCGTTGGGGCTCATCCAGATCGGCCCCAGGCCTAAGATGGTGACCTGGAAGCAATACCAGTATCCAAGCCCGTAGAAGGCCAGCAATTCGGAGTATTCGGAGTTGCGCGCCGTGTCCCAGCGGCAGTCCGGATCGCCATCGGCATATTCCTTGGGGGTAAGCAGCTTGGAGAAGATGCGCTCGCGGGCGATGAAGTCGATGAATTCACGATACCAGATCTTCTTGTTATAATCATCGAGCAACCGCTGTTTGCCCATATTCTCGAAGAAGGCGATGGTCTTTTCCATGATGGCTCGCGAACCGGCATCGGACTGAAGGCTTTGGTATTTTTTAGGTTGGATCAGATAATTCATTGTTCCCTCCTGTGCGGCGATCTCTTATTGGTTTAATCGCTCTAGTCATATTTTACCTTCTAATACCATATTTGAATAAACCGCAATAGCAATATCTGTTGCATCAAACCTGGGTCAGGCCAAAAATCACCCTCCCCCTTTTCCCCGTCAATGATTCCTCAGAGCATCAAGATTCCACGGGCAGGATAGACACACCAGGCAGCCGCCAACTTGCCATATTCGAGCAGTATGGCGCTGTGCGATTTGAAACGGGAAACCAGTCCGACGGGCTGGCGGGTTTGCACGGGTTCAAAGGCTATAGCCAGACTGCCTTTTGGAATGACCCGGCTGAAGGCCAGCTGGACGCGCCGCATGTGGTAATCGGAACTGACCACCAACGCGGAATGCAAACCATGCGCGCGCATGATCTCGGCGGTATTCATCGCTTCAGCAAAGGTCCCGCCGCTCATGGCGCTTAACCGGCTATGTTTGCGACCCGGCCGTCCGATCAAAACGCGTTCGGTCGGGATCTCACTGTTGAGAGCATAGAGTTTCTGCAGAGTCTGCCAGCCGAGCGCCGGGTCTCTCAGCGGCAGGATCAGGTATTGCGCCCTTCCTTGCCGGACGAGCGTGATGCCGCGCACGAGTCGTTGACGGTCATGCTTCGGCCCACCGGCCAGGACCACGACGGCGTCCACGGAGTCGAAAAAGGGGGTGGCTGTACCTCTCAAGAATTCCTGCCCCATCCCGGTGAAGATACCCAAGGACAACAAGACCAGCACCATGATTGCGGCTGACACGATGGTCTTGATTACCCCGCGCAACAACATCTTCATCCCTCCCGCCATAAGGTGAAATGTAGCATACTGGGCACTGCCTTGTCCAATGATACACTGTTTTGGAATGACTCATGCCCGATGATGAGCCCCACCGGCACCGCCCTCGCGATAGCCTCAACCTTCAGCCCTCCGTCAGGGAAATCGCCCGCACCCAGACGGATCATCTCCTTCTGACGCGAGAGAATGGTGCAGGTCCGGTCGGGGCTTGAGCGCGCGATCATGAGCCTGACTGAGCTGGCGCCCATATCCATAAAGGCCCCGATGCGGGACCTGTATTCCGGCATGCCTACCCTTGCGCGCCCTTGTGTCCTTCCCGGATGGGGCCCGAGTCATTGTCGACGTAGATACTCAGCCACCGACTGAATACAATCTGCATCAGGTCGCCTTTAGCCGTGCCGTAGTGGACTTCCTCTGCGGCATCGCCGTGAACGCTCAAGGCCAGGATGATGTCGGCGGCGGTGACACGACAGATCAGCTCGTCGACCACGCTGTGGTGGGTACGGTCAAGACCGTCG
>Ga0116192_1001688_pt1 | contig 15275 bp, 20 predicted proteins | sample AD_UKC113_MetaG_FD_89876 | JGI IMG/M metagenome (GOLD analysis project Ga0116192, IMG submission 89876) | Active sludge microbial communities of municipal wastewater-treating anaerobic digesters from Hong Kong - AD_UKC113_MetaG | ecosystem: Engineered > Bioreactor > Anaerobic > Digestate... | reverse complement strand
GTCGAATTCCATTTCGCCAATTTTTTTCATTTCTACACGGAAAATTTCAGCTCTTACTTTACCATCTTCCAACCAAAGCTTGTGCATTGACTTTTTAGAGTCAGGTTGTCCAACTGTTCTAAATTCTGCTTGTGAAAGACCTTCGCCTCCCATATTTAATTCATTTTGGTCATATATAAATAACTGAGCAGGTTGAGATTTTTTAATAAAGTCCGGAAGTTCCGGCTTATATTTTAATTCTTCTGCTTTTCTATCAAGTTCCATTTGACGAGCGTTTAACTCTTGTTCTTTCTGAGCCAACTCTCTTTCTTTTTGTGATATTTCACCTTCCTTATGAGTTAATTCAAGTGTCTTATCATCAACTTGTGTGGTTTGAGTTATTGCATCATCTTGATTTGTATCCACAGGTACTTCAATTGTTTGGTCAACTTCCTCCAATCCTCCACCCATATCAGATGAAAAATCTCCACCATCAGTATCAACCACACTATTATCCACCACCGGTGTTTGATAATACATAGCAGCAGAAGGTCCCATCATTCGATGTTTGATTTTCTTTTTAATTTCTTCAATCTTATCATCACCAACATGAGCTGCAAGACCGCGTTCTTTCACGGCTTTACGAATTAGGTTCTCAATTTCACTTAAAGAGATATTTCTTTTCATCAAAACAGATTTTATTAAATAAATAGCCTGGAAATTTGTATTATTTCACTATCAACACTTTAATGGTTTTATATTACAAAGACTTTAGTTTTTGATTTCTACTTCGATATTTATAATTAAATACCTCAACCATAACATATGGCTGCATCCAAAAAAGACAACAAAAAGAAAAAATCAAGTTACACTAACGAAACTAAGCATAGTCTTGATATTTTAATAGGAGATTTACATTTCCATCTTAAAAACGAACACCAGAGACAATTTTGGAAACTAATAGACGAAAAGGAAATAGTTATATGCTCTGGACCGGCAGGAGTAGGAAAATCAATGTTATCTGCCGCAAAAGCTTTAGAACTTTTAAAAGACCCAAATTCAGAATATTATAAAATAATTGTTTGTACGCCAACCATAGAGGTAGGAGGGAACAGCATAGGTTTTCTGCCCGGAAATATAGAGGACAAGCTTTCTCCATACAATTATAGTACAATTTATTTATTAGAAAAATTAATTGGAAAAAGCAAAGTTGAAACCTTGATGAAGGAAGGTTATATTGAAATTATGGGTCTTGGTTTTATGCGTGGAATTAATATTGATAATGCTATTGTTATTGCTGAAGAATTTCAAAATGCTACACATCTTGAAGTAAAAACATTATTAACAAGAATAGGATATAATTCTAAGTTTATCGTTTCTGGAGATTTAGAGCAATCAGATAAGTTTAAAAAATTATCTGATACCGGATTACATAATGCTTTTCATCGATTAGAAAATAAAGGTATTAACGAAATAGGTTTCTTTAGATTTGAACAATCTGATATTGTCAGAAATAAACTAATCAGCAAAATCTTAGATAACTATAAGGATTGATATCGATTTTTTCTTATAAAATAGAAAATAGTTTTTTATAATCTATTTATTTAAAAACTAATCAATTATGGCACTCTTATCAAAAGTTGTATGTCCAATGGGATGTAAGAACGCGATGTTTAGCGAAAGAACTAAAACTATACAAGCAAATTCAAATAACTTGCTTTTGGAAACCGGATTATTATCTTCAACAAAAGTAAAAGTTTATACCTGCAACTGTTGCGGTAACTCATTTGAGATGCCAATACGTGAAAGCAAGAATGTATTGTAATATTACAAAAACTCAAAAACAAAAAAGCTCGGTTTTACCGGGCTTTTCTTTTTTTACATCATTACACAAATAAAAAAGCCCGGTTTTTACGCCGAGCTTCAGATAAATATTTCAATTAACCTTATGAAGGGTTATTGTATTTAATAAGAGTTTTCCAACGACTCATTTCTTCCATAAGTTTTTTATTCTTTGGAGTGTTTGTATTTTCCATCATTGGTTGTGATTTTTCTTCCATTGAAGCGTCTCCACACTCATCAACTTCTTCTTTTTCTTCTGATTCTTCTTCAGATGATTCTTCACCAGAATCTGTGTCCATATCACCGTCAATTTCTTCTTCAGCTCCAGCTGCATCATCTGCCCCTGTTTCGATATCTACATCCATAGAATCTCCTTCGCCTTCTCCGCCTTCTAATCCAGCATCTTCCATTGCACCAGCATCAAAATCTACCGTTCCGGTTAATCCTAATTGAGCACCCAATGCTTCAATAGCACTTTTAAGGTCTTCTGGATTGATTTCAATTTCATTTTCACCTTCTGAGTCCATATCCATATCCATAGACATACCATCAGTATCACCACCAGTCATTTCTGTATCGTCAGACATTTCTGTATCACCAGTCATTTCTGCATCATCAGACATTTCATCTTCATCTTCTACTAAATGAGTACCTTTTTTAGTGAACACTGGTTTTCTTTGACCTGCATGAACACCGTCTGCTCCAGGGTTCATTTCGCCACCGGCATGAACTTCATTGAGTTCATCAAGCTCTTTTTGTATTTTAGATAATTCTTTGCGAAGCAATAGTTCTTTTTTAACGTTTTCTGCTTCTTCTTTTATGATTTGCTTAAGTTCAGCTTCTGTAATTTTTAACATCTTGATAAGTGGTGTTTAATTTATTTTAAATAGTGAGAAAATAATGAAAATCCAGTATTATGGATTACTTGCCGGCATTAGCGGTAAGTTGGTTTATTTGCTCTTTTAATTTCTCATTTTCAGCACGAAGACTATCCATTTCACTCAATTGATTGTCGGCCTCAGATTCACTCATCTCTTGCTCTAAACGAGCAATATGTGATATGTTCATATGGTTTTCAAAACCAGTTTTAGTTTTAGAAGAAGCATCACCATCAGTTACGAATCCAAAGCTTGTAGTAATTGGTCCGTGCTCATAGATTTTTTTCAGCTCTTCATTAATCATTTTTACTTGCTCATACAATTCGTTTTTACGAACGATAGCATTAGCTTCCTGTTGGATAGCTTCAAGTATAACGTCTTTATTGATTTTATTTGTTTTCATGCCTTTAAATGACTTCATTTTTCAATAAATAGAAATTAAAATTCTATTTTCCGCCCTTTCCGGGATTATAAGGTTTACTTTTAGGTTGGTACTCAATAATTTTACCGAAACAACCAAGAAATATTATATGGAAGCACCTCGAATTCTCAATAAACTCAAAATAATATCACCTTTTTACAATCCAGGAGACTTTCTGGATATGTGCATTAATTCCTTATTAACACAAGATTATGAGAACTATGAAGTTTTATTTATTGACGATGCTTCTACCGATAATTCATATTCAAAAATACCGGCATGTACTTATAAAGTAAATGAAAAAGGCGAACCTGAAAAAGATGAGAATGGGGAATTAATAATATTAGAAAAACACCCACTTTTGGAAAAGACAAAATGTTTGTCAGTACAAGCTTGGAGAGCTAATATTAGAGCTACAGCCTTACCGAATTTACACGCAGCCATAATGAACTGGTGTACTGACCCGGATGACATTGTAGTAATCGTGGATGGAGACGATTGGTTGTTAAATAAAAGCTCACTTTCATACATAAATAATTATTACAATGATAATCCTGACTGTTGGATGATGTACGGGTCTTCACGCTGGACGGATGGCAGAAGATGCTGCTCAAGTGCTTATCCAGAGTTTGAATTTAAAAACTTAAGAGCTGCACCATTTCGAGTATCACACATCAGGACTTTTAGAGCCGGACTTTATCATAAAATAGCTGAACAAGACCCGGATTTTTCATGTATGATGGATAAAAACAAACAATTTTATAAAAGCTGTTATGACGTAGCCTTATGTTTACCAATGTTAGAAATGGCTGGCTTCAAACACATAAAACATAATTCTATTCCATTATATGTATATAATCGAGACAATCCAATTAGTGATGATAAAGTTGACCAAAACCTTCAGTGGAGCATTCATGCCGAAATATTAAAAAAGAAGCCTTTTAAAAGAATTGAAAATTACAAAAACGAATTAAATAATGAAAACGAAAACAAAACTTCAGAAACAAGCACCAAAATCTCTTAAACCTACCTTTAATCAATACATTAAAGATAATACAATATATAAATTCTCTACTCCACATCAGGATTTTGAATTGTCAGATGAGCAAATGAAAAATTTATTTGAACAGGCTAATGAAGCATTTACGTTTTATTCAACCATTTCAAATCGTTCAAAAGCAAAATTGAAACAAATACAAACATTCTGGACACAACAATACTTTTTAGCTCTATGCAGAGAAACATTAGGTATTGTTAGAGGTAAATACGATAATTTACCAATTCCAGGTGGTCTTTTAAATTTAAATTGGCAACATTTGTATGATAAAGGCTTAGAAGAACAACATTCTTTACAAACATTATTAATTGGAAAAATATAAATATGATTAAAGCATTGATTTTTAGTAAGGACAGGCCCCTGCAATTACGAACACTACTCGAATCCATAGCAGTCAATGCTCCTGAAGTATTTGATATTACAATATTATACAAAGCCTCAAACAGTAAATATGAAGCTGGTTATAATGCTTTGCAAAAGTATGATAAAATTATTCCAGCAAACTGGGTAATGGAAGAAGATTTTAAAAAACAAACTTTAGAATTTTTAAATCACACAGAAGATTATACTTGCTTTTTTACTGATGACGACATGATTTATAGACCAGTGGTGGAAGAAGAAATAACAAGTCAATTAAAATCTGACCCGGAAGTATTTTGTTTCTCACTAAGACTTGGCAAAAATACTACCTATTGTTACATGATGCGATGTGATAATGTAATAATTCCATTAGAAGAAAATGATAAATATATTAAATGGGATTGGTCAGTACATTATGCAGATTTTGGATATCCATTATCTGTTGATGGACATGTATTCAGAGCAAAAGACATTTTAAAATTAGTATCAAAGGTAAGTTTTACAAATCCAAACAATTTAGAATCTTCTCTGCAGGTTTTTGATAATTTTCCAAAAAACAAAATGGTATCTTTTAAACATAGCGTTTTAGTAAACAATCCAATTAACATGGTTCAAAATGAATACACCAATAATCGCCAAGGCGAACAACATGGTATATCTCCAGAAGAACTTGTTGATAAATACGTTCTTAATGGAGAAGTTATCGATTTCAAAGCAATAGACTTTAGTAATATTACTGGCTGTCACCAAGAGTTACCTATTACATATAAAAAGCATGAATATGCAACACAAAATTAAAGTTATAACACCCTTCTATAATCCTGGTGACTTTTTAGAGCTATCAGTAAATTCTGTATTAAATCAAAAGTATGATGATTTTCAAGTCATTTACATTGATGATTGTTCTACTGATGGGTCGGATAAATACATTCCTAAAGACCATCCTAAAGTAAAATACATCAGAAACACTGAAAGAAAAACGGCACTTGAAAATCTTCATAATGCTATTATGGAACATTGTAATGCTGAAGATATTGTTGCTATTGTTGATGGTGATGATTATTTATCAACAAAAAACGCTCTACAAATCATCAACGATATTTATTCTTCTGGTGAATATTGGATTGTATATGGAAGCTCTGTAGCTTCTGATGGCTCGAAAATAAATTCTAAAGCATATACAGAACAAGAATTTACTCAACTTCGCAATTGGCATATGTATGTTTCTCACATGAGAACATTCAAAGCTTCTCTTTATCATAAGATAGGTGAATTTGACAAAAACTATTCTTGTATGAAAGATAAAGATGGAAATTTTTATAAAATGACATATGATTGTGCTATGCTCTTTCCAATGATGGAAATGGCCGGTTTTAATAGAATAAAATTTAATGACAAAATAATTTACATTTATAATCGTCAAAATCCATTGTCTGATTGCTATGTTAATGAACCTCTTCAAAAGTCAATTCATCAAGAAATAAATTTAAAACCTAAATTCAAATTAATTGAAACATTGTAATGAAAATAGGACTAATTGCAATCGCTACCGGTAAATACACACATTTTATTCCTGAATTATACGAAGGATTTAAAAATAATTTTTTTGTCAATGATGAACGCACCTTGTTTTGCATTACCGATAATATAACAGACTCTGCTATTCCAAAAGAGGTTGTGACATTACAAACCACACACGAACCATGGCCTGGACCCACCTTAAAAAGATATCATAAAATTTTAGAACACGAAGATGCTTTCAAGGGATATGATTATATTTTTATGATTGATGCAGATATGCTTATTGTTAATAAGGTGGATAGTGAAATATTACCGAAGGACTACGAGAAAGTTACAGGAACTTTGCATCCTGGATTTTTACATAAACCTGGCACTTATGAAACCAATCCAATTTCAACAGCATGCATTGACCCACTAAAAGGACAGTTTTATTATGCAGGCGCTTTTAATGGTGGTTTTACAAGAGCGTTTTTAAATATGTGTCGTGTTATTGCTAATAATATAGACCAGGATTTGGTAAAAAATTATATTGCCATTTGGAATGATGAATCACATTTAAACAAATATTATTCAGAACATCCACCTAAACGACTAACACCAGAATATTGCTATCCACAACACGTAAACTTTGATTTACTACCATTTGAAAAAAGAATCATAGCAATTACAAAACAATTAAGTGAGTATCAACAATAATGAGAAAAAGAAATGAATATGAGGTAGTTTTATACACTGGCGGAACATTTGATTTGTTCCATGCCGGCCATGTAAATTTTTTAAAGCAATGCAAAAACATATCAGATTATGTGATTGTAAGCTTGAATACTGATGAATTTATTGAAAAATATAAAGGCAAGCCTCCGATTATAAATTATGAAGACAGAAAGGAAGTTTTGCTATCGTGTAAATACGTTGATAAAGTCGTAGAAAATATTGGTGGTTCAGATTCTAAAATATCAATAGAAAAAGTAATGCCTGACATTATAGCTATTGGTGATGACTGGGCAAGAAAAGATTATTATAAGCAAATGAATTTTACTCAAGAATGGTTGGATAAAATGGAGATTACATTAGTTTATATGCCATATAAACAAGGTATTTCAAGTTCTGAAATTAAAAAACGTTTATTACAGTAATGAAAATTGCATTGTGTTATTCAGGGAACTTCAGAACATTTAACGAGTGTTTTGAAAACCATTATTCAATATTTAATCATCCAGAAGATGAAGTGGATGTATATTTTTCTACTTGGAAACAACTTGAGTTTGTTGAAAAAATTAATGATAATTGGCATCGTAAAAGCGAAATGCGTTTATCACATAAAGAAGTGACAGAAGAATTAATTAATAGTATAATAAACGACCGTTTTAAAGTTAAGGCAATACATATTTCAGACATAACTCAAACTTCATTTATACCCCCAGCGCCTTATTACCATGGCTTAATGTGTCAGTATTACCAAATAGATAAATGCAATCAATTATTGAAATATCAAAAAGAGCAATATGATGTAATTATTAGAATTAGACCTGATGTTATTATCAATAGTTTTGATAGAAATATTTTAATTGATGTAGCCAAAAATGATTTTATGTATTTTAATTACATGACATGGTTTAATTACCCATTTGATAAAACTTGCATAAATGAAATGATTTGGATTGCAAAACCTGAATTAATGGATAAATGCTGCAGAATTTATAACAATTTTCACAATATTCATTCTGGGCTACAGACCTGCGGGGTTCAAACTTATGGCGAAAAGGTTTGTTATGAAAATTTGAAATTGGAAGGTATCACTGATAGACTTAAAATATTCAATTTTAACTATAATGTAATAAGGTAATGATTAGAATAAATAACTTTTTAAACCAAAGATTAGGTAATCATCTTTTCATGTTTGCTGCCGGCTATGCATTAGCAAAAGAGAATAATGATAAATTATATTTGGAGCAGTCATGGAAATATGTGCCTTACTTTGAGAATTTGGATGTTGAATTAATTAATTCAAGTACACCAAGTAAAGATATTACCTTTACTGAAGTCTATAAAGAAACGGAAGGAGCACCAGCATTTAATTATGTAAAGATTCCATATAAAAGCAATAAACTGCTTATTGATGGATACTTTCAGAGTGAAAAGCATTTTAAATATTTTGAAAAAGATGTACGAAAAGCTCTTTCTTTTGAGCCTAAATTCTTATATAATTTAACTGAAAAGCATAAGGTTTTAATAGAAAACCCCAATACATGCGCGGTACATATCAGAAGAACTGATTACATTCAAAAGAGCCAATATCATCCAGTAATGCCATTAAGTTACTATTTGAAAGCTATGAAGGAAATGGGCAAAATGACTTTTATCTTTTTTTCTGATGACATAGCTTGGTGTAAGGAAGTGTTCACTCATCCTGACTTTATTTTTATTGAAGGTCAGACAGACATTGAAGATTTAGCTTTAATGAGCATGATGAAAAATCAAATTATAGCAAATAGCAGTTTTTCTTGGTGGGGAGCATGGTTAAACAACAACCTAAACAAAAAAATAATAGCTCCAAATATATGGTTTGGTCCGGCATATTCTTATTTTTGTACTGACGATATAATTCCAGAATCATGGCAGAAGATATAAATAAAGATGATGGTATAGATAGAATCGGTCCATGGCCGGTAGAAATTTACCATCCAGAAATTAAAGTAAATGAGCTTTGCGATTGGGCAGAAGTAAAAGTTTATATTGATGAAATACCTGAAGGAACTATAATGGCCGCTTTAGGGGTCTTATATGTAAATGTACTTTTTTTATGTGAACCTAATTGTATTTCTGGACTGAGAGAAAAAGCAATAAAAAACAAAACTCTGTTTGATTATATTTTCACTCATGATGAAGAGGTTTTAAGACAATGTGATAATGCTTATATTTTTAAACATGGTGGTTGTTCAATAGATTTGGAATTTTACAAAAACAGTAAAAAGTTTTCTGTTTCTACAATTGTTGGCAATAAAGCTATGTCTGATGGTCATTTAATGCGACATTCTTTATATTTAAGACAAAATGAAATTACTACTCCAAAAGATTTTTATGTAAGTAGTCGAGGACCATTCAATAATGTTTTCAAAAACAAATTGCTTTTTGAAAGAAAGGAGCCATTGTTTAAATCAATGTTCCATATTACAATTGAAAACAGCAGTTCAAAATATTACTTTACCGAAAAAATAACGGATTGTTTTTTAGCTAAAACAATTCCAATTTATTGGGGATGCAAAAACATTGGCGATTACTTTGATACACGCGGTTTCTATGTAGCAAATAATTTGGACGAAATTATTCAAATTGCAAATAGTATTACAGAACAAGATTATTTGGATAAATTACCATTTGTAGAAGAAAATTGGAAAAATGCTCAGCAATACAGTAATTGGGAAAATGATATTGGAAATAATATTCGTAAGGTCATAAATCACGAACTACCTTACACCATGCCAACATTTCAATTCAAAAATACATGAAATTTACTTTTGGTATAATAACAACCGGATTAGCAGACAATAATTTAGAAACAATACTTAAAAGCATTGAGGATGAGGTGCCAATTGATTGCTACGAAATAATTATTGTTGGAAATAGTAAAATTACTGGTAACAATATTAGCATAATACCTTTTGAGGAAAACATAGTTCAATCATGGATAACCAGAAAAAAGAATTTAATTACGCAAAATTCTAAATTTGAAAATATAGTATTCATGCATGACTACGTTAAATTGAATAGTGGTTGGTATAATGGATTTTTACAATTTGGCAACAACTGGGATGTTTGTATGAATCAAGTGTTTAATTTAGATGGTTCTCGTTTTATTGATTGGATGGGACTGCCTGATGACCCTGAGTACGGCAATGTGCTTTTGCCATATGATTATCCTGGCAGTGAAGGAATGTATATTTCCGGAACTTACTTTGTTGCAAAACGAATTATAATGCAACAGTACCCGTTAAATGAAAATTTGAAATGGGGTGAGGGCGAAGATATAGAGTGGAGCAAAAGAATATTGGGAGGTTTTATACCTATTTGGTTAAAAAATAGAAATATGGTTATAGCAAAAAAAGTAGCAAAATATAAAATGAACACATTTAGTTCCGTTCAATTTTTGAAACAAAAACATATGTCTTCAGACCATAAAACGACATATGATTTACATAGCGGAAACGAAGCTCGCCCACTTCCATCAACAATAGATAATTACCCTTTCCTAAAACATAGACAAAAATGATTTCTGTTTTACTTTGTGTATATAATGGCGAAAAACATATTGCTAAATCACTTGAATCAATCTTAAACCAAACCTATAACGTTTTTGAGGTATTGATTGGTTTTAATGGCACCACCGATAACTCAAAAAACATTGTTGCAAAATATTTAGACCATAGAATCAAAATTTTTGACTATAACCAAGATAAAGGTAAAGCCAAAACCTTAAATAAATTACTGAAAGAGGTTAAGGGTGATTGGTGCGCTATTCAAGATGATGATGATATTTGGCTACCAAAAAAGTTAGAGACTCAAATTGAATTTATGAGTAGATACGATGTTATTGGCACGCAATGTGACTATATTAATGAGAACGGCGATATTATTGGTCATCCATTAGTTCGTTGTGATAATGATGAAATTGCTCAATATAGTCTTAATGGAACAAATCAAATCATAAACACTTCAGCAATCTTTAAAACCGAAAAAGCTATTGAGGTTGGTGGATGGGATGAAACTATAGATGGTATTGAAGACTATGATTTTTGGCTTAAGTTAATAAAAGCCGGCTGTAGATTTCATAACCTATCTCAGGCTTATGTTCAACATCGTTTACATGCCAATAGCAACTTTAATACAAAAAAATATGACATAAAGTCTTTAATTGAAAAATATAAATGAAATTTACATTTGGAATAATTACCGGTGGCGACCAGGAAGAAAGAATTAATATCATAATTGATTCAATAGAATCTCAAAATATTCCTGCTGATTCATATGAAATTTTGATAGTTGGCAAGTGTAATATTACTCGCAAAAATGCAACTGTTGTAAAATTCAATGAAAGCATAAAACCTTTATGGATTACAGCTAAAAAGAATTTGATTACGTATCTGGCAAAATTTGAAAACATAGTTTACATGCACGATTATATTGCTTTAGAACCAGGTTGGTATCAAGGATTTTTACAATATGGGAATGATTTTAAAGCGTGTATGACTAAGATATTAGATTATGACAATACGCGCTATAATGATTGGATGGTGTGGATTTTTGATACAGCAAATTACTATCCGGAAATAGTAAACAATAGTGAATGCTTATTACCATATGACATGGACCACTTATCTAAAATTATGTATTTCTCTGGTACTTATTGGGTCGCCAAAAAAGAGATAATGCAAGAATTTCCTTTGGATGAAAACCGGGTGTGGGGACAGGGCGAAGATGTTGAATGGAGTTATAGATATAAACAGAAGTATAAGTTTTATATAAATCCAAATTCATCCGTTAAAATTATCAAGGGTAAGAAGGGACCTGGATTTAAATTTCCAACTGAAAAAACTTTATCTATTTTTCGAAATCTAAACCCGTAATCTTCCTTTTTTTGATTAAGACTCTAATTTTACCAAAATACGGTAAAAATGAGTCCTAAAATTATAATTTTCGATTTGGATGGTGTTTTAGTTTCAGCAAAAGATATGCACTATCATGCCTTAAATGAGGCGTTGGCAGAAGTGGGTTCTGATTATGTAATATCTTACTCAGACCACCTTTCTAAATTTGATGGGTTACCAACTAATAAAAAATTAGAACTTTTAACTATAGAACGCGGACTTCCTAAGGAGTCTTACCAATTAATTTGGAATGCAAAACAACGTAAGACAATCGAGTATATTAATAAAAACATGACTACCGATGTGCGTATGGTTGATGAATTAATCAGATTAAAAAATGAAGGTTATAAATTATATGTAGCTTCCAATTCAATCCATGAAAGCATTAAAATGATGCTTTTAAAAAAAGGATTACTACCATATATTGATTACTTTTTCTCAAATGAAGATGTAAAGTACTCCAAGCCAAGTTCAGAAATTTACCTCAGATGTTTTATTCACGCCAACTGTTCACCTAAAGAAGCAGTAATAGTTGAAGATTCTCCTGCCGGCATTAAAGCGGCTATCGATTCAGGTGCCAATGTTTTAATTGTAAAAAATCCGGAAGAAGTTACATCAGAAAGTATTATTAATTACATCAATTCTTTAAATCAGCAAAAGCAAGAAAAATCATGGGATGGTAATGATTTTAATATTTTGATTCCAATGGCTGGAGCTGGTTCACGATTTACACAAGCTGGTTACACTTTTCCAAAGCCATTAATAGAAGTTAATGGCAAACCAATGATTCAGGTTGTAACTGAAAATTTAGGAATTAAAGCTAAATTTATTTATGTGGTTCAAAAATTACATTACGAAAAATACAGCTTGCAATATTTACTTAACTTAATTACTCCAAATTGTGAAATAGTAATAACCGAAGGAGTTACTGAAGGCGCAGCATGTACCACATTGTTAGCCAAAGATTATATTAACAATGACAAAAATTTAATTATTGCCAATTCTGACCAATTTATGGATTGGGATGCAAACCGGTTCTTTTATACCATCACTAATAGTAATACAGATGGTACTATTTTAACTTTTCAATCAACTCATCCTAAATGGAGCTTTGTAAAACTAAATGAACAAGGTTTTATAACAGAAGTAGCCGAAAAACAACCTATTAGTGATATTGCAACAGTAGGAATTTATCACTGGAGTAAAGGAAGTGATTATGTCCGGTATGCTGAACAAATGATAAAAAATAATATTAGAGTAAATAATGAATTCTATGTGGCCCCAGTATACAATGAAGCAATAAAAGACGGCAAGAAATTTAAAAATTATAACATACAAAAAATGTGGGGTCTTGGAACGCCTGAAGACCTAAATTACTTTATTGAACATCATGAATAATGGACTTATTTAATCTTAAAGAATTTACTAAAGGATGGTTTATTGGAAATTTTGAACCATCGATTTTCTCAACTTCAGATTTTGAAATTGCTGTAAAAAATTATAGTGCTGGTGATGAAGAAGACGAACATTTTCACAAAATAGCTACTGAATATACAGTTATTATAAATGGAGATGTTGAAATGTTTAATCAAAAATTTAGCAGCGGAGATATTATAAAAGTAAACCCCGGAGAATCGACAGCTTTTAAAGCATTAACTAATTGCCAAACTGTTGTCATAAAATCCCCATCAATTAAAAACGATAAGTACAATATAAAATGAATTACAAAGAATTAGCAAACGATGTTAATAATCCGATAGGATTAGAATTAGATAAAAATGGTAGTCTAAAAATGCGAAAACATCATCACCCTGTATCTATTATGATTGCAGAGTTTGAAGCTATAAAAAGATGTGTTATCGAATGTAATGCTCAAAATGCATTTGAGGTGGCTACAGCATTTGGAATTTCATCCATAGCAATTGGTATGGGTTTGAAAGAAACTGGCGGTAAACTTGTAACAATGGATGCTTACATTGAGGAAAAATACAATAGTTGTGGCGGGTATCATCCAACAAATTATGAAGTAAATGAAAAGGACCCTGATGGATTAAAATGTGTAAAATATTTAGTGAAAAAATTTGGATTACAAAATCATGTTTATCCAACGGTTGGTTTTAGTCCAGTTGATACAGAAAAAAATCTTGAAACGGTTTTTGATTTATCGAAAGATAAAATTGATTTTGCGTTTATTGATGCCGGGCATTTTGATGAAGCTGTGAGGAGAGATTTGTTATCAATAAAACCATTTTTAGCTCCAAATGCGTACATATTATTACATGATGTGCATTGTTTTAACAAATCTTTTCCAGAATTCTTAATGGAGCACTTTGGATGTTCCTATGAAATAATAGTACCATTTGAAAAAGGGGGATATAACTTAGCAATATTAAAAAATTTAAAATGATTTTTATAGCACACAGAGGTAATATTAATGGCAAAAATCCAGATTTAGAAAATAAACCATCACACATATTACAAGTTTTAGAACAAGGATTTCATGTTGAAATTGATGTACGTTATATTGATGATAAATTTGTTCTTAGTCATGACTTAATTTCTCCAGAACAAGTTAATGAAGAATACATAGTTGATGAGAGTTTTTTAGAACATCCAAATCTTTGGTGTCACGCAAAAGATGCTGAAGCATTTGAGATGATGTTAATGAATGTAAATATTCATTGCTTTTATCATGAAAACGATGAATATACACTAACTTCAAAAGGAATTATTTGGTCATATCCAGGAGCATTACCAATTTATAATTCAATTCTTTTAAATTTTGATAAAAATTATACTTTTAATGAAGTTCCATCAAACTGTTTAGGCATATGTAGTGATTATGTTGAAATTTTGTTTGAACAATATAAAATTATAAATAATGGCAATAACGAAGAATAAAATAAAGAAAGCCCTTCTGGTTGGCGCTAATGGGCAAAACTCATCATATTTAGCAGAATTTTTATTATCCAAAGGATATGAAGTTTATGGTACAATTAGAAGAAACTCAGTGCCTGAATCACAAACTACAAGAATAGAAAAAATTCACAGTAAAGGTCAGATAAAACTTTTTTATGCTGACCTAACTGACCCTATAAGCATTGAAACAGTAATTAAAAACATTCAACCTGATGAACTTTATCATTTAGCTGCACAATCTCATGTTCAAATATCATTTGAGTTACCTAAATATACTTTAGATGTAAACGCCGGCGGAACTTTAGCGGTATTAGAAGCAGTAAGACGATTTTCTCCACACACCAAAGTATATCATGCAGGAACATCAGAAATGTTTGGAAATAACAAAGACGCAGACGGTTTTCAACGCGAAACCACTAAAATGAGTCCAGTAAGTCCTTATGGTTGTAGTAAATTATATGCCCATACTTTATGTGCTAATTACAGGAATTCATATGATATGTTTATATGTTCCGGAATATTATTTAACCACGAATCACCGCGCAGAGGTTTAAATTTCGTTACCAATAAAATAGTACATGAAGCTGTTAAAATTAAACTTGGACACTCTAAAAAATTGGTATTAGGTAATTTAAAAAGTAGTCGTGATTGGG
>Ga0116192_1001686_pt1 | contig 15286 bp, 18 predicted proteins | sample AD_UKC113_MetaG_FD_89876 | JGI IMG/M metagenome (GOLD analysis project Ga0116192, IMG submission 89876) | Active sludge microbial communities of municipal wastewater-treating anaerobic digesters from Hong Kong - AD_UKC113_MetaG | ecosystem: Engineered > Bioreactor > Anaerobic > Digestate... | reverse complement strand
TATAATATATTTATTAAATAAGTTTAGAATAGATTTAAATAATTTTTTAAATGTTATTATTATTTTACCTATTGGAGTTATAATATATTTATTAAAGACTTGAGCTATAAATTTTCCAAATTTAATAAATTTTTCTTTAATAACATCCCAATATTTATAAATTAAATATCCAATTCCTACAATTGCCGCAATAATAAGAACTACAATACCTGCGGTTGAAGAAAAAATAGTAAATAATATTTTTCCTACAATTACTAATATTTTACCAATAAATAATAAAATTTTACCTAAAAAGAATAAAGTTGAAAATATAGTTTTTAAAAAAGAAAAAGTCCCCGTTATTATACTTATAATTTTTGGAAAAAAATATAATATTACAAGTAAAGAAGGTAAAATGTTACTTAATATATTTATAACTGGTTCTAATACTTTATTTAGTTTTCCTAAAATATCTTTTATTTCTTTTTGTTGAAAACCTAATAATTGTAATATTTCAGTAATAATTCCAATTGTTAAATCTTTTAATACTGGTTTTAATAATTCTGGAATTGTCTTTATAAGTAAATCTATTATAAATTTTATAATAGTTGGTATATAATTAACTAATGTTAATAGTGCATCTTGTAGTGTTGATAATAATACGGGGATAAAAAAGTTAAATACTCCATATTTTAAAAGAATTAGAAAAGTTAAAAGTTCACTTATAAAGCTTGCTGATGCAATTTTTTTAACTGATCCTAAAAGTGTAGTAAAGAATTTATTTTTAAATAATTTTAAATAAGCTTTTCTTATTATACTATCTTCTTTATCTTTCTTTTTATCTTGAGGATCATTTTTTTTATTATCATCTTTTTCTTCAATATTTTCTAAATTTTTATCTTTTGTTAATTTTAAATATAATTTTAAAAAAGATAAAAAAACTGGAAGGAAAATTTTATTTAATTTATCTTTTTTAGCACTAAAAAATTTCATTGCAAAATCAAAAGCTGTTTTGCTTTTAATTTTAAATTTTTGTAATTCTAATTTTTCTTTAAATTTATTTCCAATGAATAAATTTTTAGGTAAAACTAAACCTTCCATTTTTTATTTTTTCTAACCATAAATTTTTATTTTTAATTATTAGTAATTATTTTTTTGAAAATTTAGAAATAGATGAACTTTTTGATTTAATTTGTTGTTCTAATTTTTTATGCTCTTCTTCCTGCATTTTATTAATTTCATCTAATTGTTTTATTCTATATTTTAAAATCCAATAAGGCATATCTAAAATGTCTTTTTCAGAAAGTTTTAATTTATACTCCAAAATAAAAATTTGATTTTGCAAAGACTCCACTATTTCTTTCGGAAGAAATTCTCTTAGTATTATAGCTGTCCCCGTAAGGTAATAGCTGTCTAATATCAATGACTTCCCGAAGTGACCTCCTTTCGATTGTTCCACAAATAGGACATTCAAGATCTATTTCTGTTTTTAATCCAAAATCTAAAATAGTTAAAAGCTCATCTAATTGTCTTATTATATGTCGTGGAATTTCATTGCTAAATTTATTAAATTTTTCATTGTTAGGTAAATTTATATCATTGATTGAATCAAGACACATAGCTTTTGCATATAGTATTAAATATTTTGCTTGTTCATCTTTGATTTGTTTAATTTCTTCTTCTTTTTTTTCTTTTAATTCATGAAGAGGAACATTTGCTTCTCTTCTATTTTGCACCATTTTAATTTTTGGTAAAAATTTTTTTTCAGCTTCTTTTTTAGCAATGAGAATATCTCTTAATCTGGGATAATGAAAACTATAAGAAGTTTCATTATCTATAAATGTAAAAGGTTCTTTAATTGTTATAGTATTTATTTCTTGTTCCCTTGTCCAACCCTCAAAGTCATCTAAAGGATTATTTTTGTATTTTTTATACAAGTATTCTCTAAATTCTTCATCTGTCATATTAGAAAAAGTTTCTTTGAAGAATTCTTTTATTTCTATATCTAAATCGGCTAAAGATTTATATTGCAATTGTAATAAATTAACATTTGTTTCATTTATAATTTTTTCTTTATCTGATTTATCCCCTTGACATTCACATACCCAATAATGGATATGATTTGTAGTGTCAAATTTTGCTTTAATACCTATTACAATTTCCAACAATTCTTCTATAGTTGCAAGGGATAAATCTATTTCTTCATCTGAAATACAATTTTCTTGTAATATTGATAATAGAGTTTCTAATAAATTGTCATCGTTACTTAATATAATATCATTTACTTGTTTATTTGTATAGTCCTTAAAATATAATATAGGAGGAAGAGAAAATCTTCCCATTGTTTCAAATTCAATTTGAACTGTGTTACCTTTATTAAGCAAAGAAACTTTATTTTCATTATCTAAATTAAAATTTTCTGCATTTATAGATTTTCTTCTATGAGTAATAGGTGTAATAATAGGATCATTATTATTCATTATTATTATCTCCTTTTTATTTAAAATTTACTTTATATTATATTAGTTAAAGTATAGAGGAAAGGGCATTTATTAATCTAATATTATCAGCTTTAAATTCAATTGTTATTTTCTCAATATCGCTGTCTTCATGAGAATATTCAATTCCTGTTATACTTTTAATTTTTAACCCATCAATTTTTATCCAAACTAAAGAGGGTAAATAATCTTTTTGTTGAGGTATAATTAAACATGTTCTTTCTGATTGAGATTGGTCATCTCTTAAGTAATATTCTCTTGTTTTTGGTTCATAATAAGCAATTTCATCAAGCCATGTTAAAAAATAATTTTTAACTGCCCCTAATTGTGTTTCTAAAAATGTCATACTTATTGAATCTGTATAATTTATATCTTTGATAAAACTAAAACCATTTACTCTGTCATATTCAAAACTTACTAATTGAATATCGTTTATAGCATATAAAAAAGTCCTCATCAACTGCACGCCTAAAGCAATGCTTGCTCCTTGTTTTAATGAATCTTTACTAAAACTTTTGATATTTATTTTTTCAGGATATATTATACATTCAAATAAACATTTATGTTGGAAACCAGCATTATGTAAAATAATTTTATTAGCCTCATAAATATATGAGGCTTTATCAATTACTTTTTTATATTTATTTATAATAGAATTAGATATTAGTGACATAGTTATTTTTCAATTTTTTGACCATAAATAAATGTAATAGATATTCTCATTGGATCACCTGATTGATGATCAAAGCTATTAACTTTTATAGCCTTAGGCTTTGCATATTTAAAGATAAATTGTTTTATTGCTTTTTGAGATTTATCTTCTGCTTGCACTATAACAGTTGCATTTGTTGTTAATTCAGGCATTCCTGTTCCATTAGATTCATCATATACAAGATTTTTCCAATTTTCTAAATCATTATATACTTTCCACTGTTGGTCAACTCTTACTTCAACTGAAAATTCTTTACTTGTATCTTGTAGCATCCCTGTTTTTGGTATTTTATAACCCTTATGGTAAATTTCATAAGTGCTAACTGCTTCTTCTGGCATGTCAAAAGAAGTATCACATCTTAAAGATATATTTTTTGCATCTCCTCCTCCTGGTATACCATCTGGGAAGATCAGCATATATTGAGAAACAATTTGATCATCTCCTAATCCTAATATTTGATCAACATTTATAGACATATTACTTACCTCAATTTATTCTAAAATTTTTTTATGCTATTAAATCATTTATATTTATTGTCTGACCTACTCTTGTGAGTCTTAGCTTAATCCATTGAGAATTAGGCATAATTTGTATATATAGATCAACAATAAATTCTCTATTTTGCAAAGCTATATCATTATTATTTGTTTCATCACAAACAACAAGATAATCTCTAATCCATCCTGACTGTTTTATAGGTTCGATAAAATTATCAATTTGCACTTTCGCCATTAGTCTGTGCATTTGATCATTAACTTTAAATTCTTGTTTTCTTAATATTTGTTTTGAAACAATTTCTAAGATATAATCATAAACTCTTCTTGTTCCAATATAAGATGTATCTGTCCATACTGGACTTAATGTTTGATCCCCATAAACCATAACCCCATAGACTGGATCAAATATAATAGGATTTATTTTGGCATTATAATAATTTGTTAAGTCATTTTCTGTAAAATCGTTTTCCATTTCTACAACTGTCCAATCTTGTAATTGCCCCCCATATTTTCCATCTTCATTAATACCTGCAGGGGAGTCTGCTAAATATCTATCAACCATTTGTGCAAATTTACCACCAACTGATCCTATTAGAGAAACCCATGCAAAGCTATTATTATAATTATCTTTTATTTTTGCCCAATTGTGGTAAATTGCCATTTTATCCGTTGAAACTCCTAATTCTGAAACATAAGTTATAGCTTGTGCTGGTGTTTTTCCAAGAGGAACTATTGTAATACCAAATGAAAAAGTTTGATATTGTGTAACAATAGTTTTAATATATTCTGCATTATTTCCTGTTGTATCTATAAATAATCTTGCTGGATATTTATTTGCATATTTGAAATAATCCCAACATGCTTGATAATCACTTGCTTCAGGTTCTTCCCCCCTATTACCTCCTGCAAAGTCTATCTGGGATGTAATATTTAGATTATATGTTCCTACAAATGAAGTATTAACTTTAATTTGCACATAAGGATCATCATTAAATACATCCATATAATATAAAGAACGACCAAAATAGTCTTTTTCTTGAATAAGGGAATATTTATATGTTTGAATAAGTGAATATCCTAATTGAGTTTTTCTATATAACTGTAACTCAAATTGACTTCCACTTATATATTTTACAATACAAGCTAAATCATCTTTATAAGGAGATGTTGTCATAATACTATGAGATATATTTGATGATTTATCAGCACTATAAATATATTGACAGTTAATATCTACTCCATTACCTGGAGCTGTGGCAAATGTTAAACTATATGCACCCGTGGTAAAATTAATTGATCCTGTAATATAACTACCTGTTATTGTTCCTGTTTCTGATATAGTTAAAGGAATTTCACTTGTATCTAACAATATTTTAAAATTTTGGGGATAAACAATTGGAAAATAAGATAATGTTCCTGTAAATTCTGTTGTTGTTCCATCTCCTGTATTTATAGTTTCAACTATAGATGTAGGGATAGCATTAAATGTAAAATTTTCATTTCTTCCTATAGTAAAGGGAACTACATTATTTGATAATATATCAACTCCACCAAACAGTGCATTTTTCCCTATAGAACTAACAACCCATATAGGTGCATATCTTACATAAGCTAAAATTTCAAAAACATCAGGATATTGTGCAGAAGGAATACCTAATTTTTGAATAACATCATTTTCTGACTGTAATAACATAGGTGTATTTTTACCTTTAGAAGATTTAATTACTGCAGCTCCTTTATGGTCAATAACTGAATTAGTAAATCCTGCTAAATCTTTTTCTATAATTGAAATTCGACTCATAATTTATTTACCTCAAATTTTTAAAATCATATTATTTATTAGTAAATTTGTTTTATTTTTTTACCTTTGTAGCGACCATAAATTTGTGAAGGTTTATAAATAAAATTTTTTTCAAAATTTGTTTTAGTTGTTCCTGTTTTACCTTCTGCAATGTCAAAATTTATTTTACCCCATAATCTATATGTCTCTAATGACTGACAATAAGGGCATTTATAAGAATTTTCAAAATTATCAAAAATAGATTGTTTGTATACTTCAAATATATTATTACATTGAGAACATTTATATTCAGATGCTATTGACATAATTTCTCTCCTTATTTACATAAAATTTATTATTAGTAAAAACAATAAAAAAACCTATACTATATTATTTTAGTATAGGTTAAAAAATTTGTTTTTTAGATTTGTATTATTTTAATGTAAACTACCCACGAGCCTAAAGGCGAAGGGGTTTCCTTGCTCCCAATCTTATGAATTTACTTAAATTTTTAATTTTCTCTCCATCCAACATATTTACCTTCTAAATAATGAAGTTCCCCATCATAGCTTGATAGAAAATTTCCTAATCCATCCGTTTCAATCATATCTTCAATAACATCATCCCAGTTTATATTGACATTATTTTCAATAAATTTTAGTAAACTTTTTCCTTCCCCATATATATCAATTAGATAATCAATAAAATTTTTATCAGTTAACCTATCTTCAATTAATTCATCTCTATAATCTTTAAGAATATCATCAATAGATAGATCTTCTTTTATATTACCTTCTTCATCCTCATATTCTGAACGATCAAAGGAAGATATCCTTTCTTCCAATTCATCAAGCAAATCTTCAATCATACCATCATCATCATATTCATTTTCTATATCACTTTCTATACTTTCCCTTACAATTCTTTCTAAATCATCTTCATCACAAAAATTATAAACAACATGCCATACATAATCTTTAGAAAAACTTTCTAATCCCATCTCTTTAACATTTGCTCTTGCAATATCATAAGCATATTGCTCTGCATTTTCTTCTGTTGTTATGGTATATTCATTATCATCAGACACTATTATTTTATATTCATCCCTTGAAACTTTATCAAATTTAGTAATATCTTCATAAATATCTTTATATTCAGATAGTAATTTTTGAATAGAAATTATTAAATTTTTATCTGTAATATCCTCATCAAAATTTGTTTTTAAAAATTTCTGTATTTTTTGTATTTCTTTTGTTGATAATGCCATATTATTGTTACCTCACTTATTTATAATTTATTTATTAGTATTTTTTTTTATTGTATTTATAATATAAAAATATATTAAAAAAATTTAAAAATTTTATTCTTTTGTTTTAATTTCAATATCTTTATATGGGTATAGTCTAAAGCTATTATCCCCAAATACAAAAATAGCTTGTCCTAATTTTGGACTATCATTTTGTTTAACAATTCTTACAATAAGTTTATCAATTTCTAAATCCCATTCTTCATTTCTGGAAGGAAAAAATCTTTTCTTTAATAATAGTGGTCTATTTATAGCCATAACAATACGACTTCTTGCAGCATATACACTTCCTCCCTCAACATGTTCTGGTTGCAAAGTAAAACTATCACATTGATCAGGATCAGAAAACATTTTTCCCGCTCTGAAAATATTTTCATTACTTTGTAAAACATTTATAATATGAATATTATGTTTTTTTGCAATTTGTAATAATTTATTTACCCCTGGTTTTAATTCTGTCCCAGCTTTTCCATTTAATTCTTCAATTTGTTCTGTTAAATCTATAGTAACAATACAATACCCATCTTCAGGTAAAACATTTTGTTCTTTAAAAAACTGTTTTGCTTTATAAATATATAAGTCTAATTCATTTAAGGTTAATATAGGTTCTGCATAGTATAAATAATTCTTTTTTTGTTTTTGTTCTTGTAATTTTTGTAAAATAATATTTTTATTTTCATTGTTTTGATCTAATTGAAGAATATCTTGTAAAGATAAATTTGTTTCAATTGAAAGCAATCTATCTAAGTTACTTTCTTCTGTCATTTCAAGATTAAAAGATATAACTGGTATTCCTTTATTAACTAAAGTCATTTCCATACATTTAACAAATAAACTTTTTCCACTTCCTTTCATTCCAAAAATTGTTGTCATTTCTCCAGGTGAGGCAGGTCTGATAATTAAATTATCTATAGATGAAAATCCATAAGTTTTTTTTCCTATTCCTTTTTCTCTGTATTCAATTATTTTTTCATAGTCTTTAACTAATATTTCAAAAGGTTTTAAACTGTTATCATCTTGATTGAGTTGAATTGTGGAATAAAAAATTTTATCAGCTAATTCTTGAATTTGTGTATAATCAATTTTTTGAGAAATTGTTGTATTAAGAAAGTCATTTACATTAAGTAAAATTTCTTTTTTAATTGAATGTTCGTATAAATTGTTGCAATAAATTTTAAATTCCTCATAATTAACAAGAGGAGTATTAAAAATTTCAGTTATATATTTATATTTATCTTTGGTAATAAAAGAAAAAAGAAGAGTGTTTGTAATTTTAGAAATATTTTGTAAATCATATTTTTCTTTTATAATATTAAAAATTTCTTTAAAATCTTTGTTATCAAAATAGGATGACTTTATAATATATATATTTTCTGGATATTCACAAATATACCTTAATACATATAATTCATAAGAATATATAGGTGGTAGGATAGAGAAGATATTATCCATTATTTTTTCTCCTTTTTTTTAAAAAATTAAAGTGTATTTATAATTCTTTTATATTTTTTACGACTAAAAAATTCATTATCTTTATCTATCATTTTATTTTCTAATTCTAAATCATAAATGGAATAAAAATATCTTAGCATTTTTATATTTTCTTTACAAAAAAATAAACAATCATCTATATTGGTATGTAAAGGAGTAAAATTAACTAATTGCCAATTTATTTTTAATTGTTTTTCAGCTTCTTTTATTTTTAATTTCCAATTTTGAGGAATATTTTCATCTTTCCACATATTTAACAATAATTCGTCTAAAGTATTATATGTATTAATAATATAAATTAATATATTTGTTGGTAAATATGGAATAGCTATTGGTATACAATCACTTTCATCTCCATGTATACATTTAAACATACATATTTTATAAATGTCTGGATTAAATTTATATTTTTCTTTAAAATTTATTATGTCATATATGTTATTATAATTATACCAATCTGTATTATTATCTATGCATCTTGCCCAGTCTAAGTCTACACTGACTAATAATATTTTTGAATTTTTATTTTGGTTATAAATATATTGTTGCACAGGCAAAGTTAAATCATCCGCCTCATAACCATTACAATATGATATAATATAATTATAGCTATAATATTTTAAAATTTCAATCAGTTTATCTAATGTTGTATAAAAAATAGGTGGTATATTTTCTGTTTTTCTTTTATGTTTATATAAAGGATATAAAATTTCTCTTTCATTTATTTTTGAAAAAGGATTATCATGCAATAAAAAAATTTTTGTTTCTTCATAACCAAATTTTTGTTTTAATTCTTTTATTCTATTTATACTATCTTGTATAATAATAGGGTAGTTTATATTTGTATAATTTTTTAAATTATTTTTAATTATTGAACAAACACTGCGCCAATATAAATTATTTAAATCTATAATAATATGAGAATATTTTTTTTGGTGCATTTTAACTCCTATTATTTTTTTAAAAAAATTTTAATAATAATATAAAAATAAAATTATAAATTTTTAAAATAAAATTTTATTTTTAATTGCTATAGATTTTTCTTGATAATATATTAAAACCTCTTTAATTATTTTTTAGAAAATTCTGATTTTTCCAAATCATTTATCATTGAAAGTAAATGTTTTATTCCCCTCATTTCTTCAGGAGTAACATTTGTAATATTATCTTTTTCTTCTTTTGAATTTAAGTTATTACTATTTTGTTGTGGTATAATCATTTCAGGTTGTTTAACAGTTGCTTCTAATATTTTTAAAACTGGATTTATTTTTTCTGTTTCATCTTTACTTAATATTTCATGTAATTTAATCAATACACCATAAGGAATATCATCATCTTCCTGTAATTTTTGTAACAATACATTTTCTACTAAACTTTTTATTTCCGATTGTTTACTAATTTTTTCAATGTATGTATTAAAAAATTGTAAAAGATTTTTAGCTGATGTTTCTTGTAATAATAGTCTTTGTTTTTGAGATTCACTTAGATCAGTTACAGAATTTATAATTTGCACTATGTTTTTATTTTCAGTCATACTTGTTTTACCTTATCCTGCACTAATTCTATAATATTTTCTATATTTTGGTTTTGTAGTTGTTTATATAGATGTTCCCCCATTTGTTTTTTTAATTTTATAATTTTATTTCCTAAACTAATAGTGGAAATTTCAATTGATTTTTCAAGTATATCAAAATCTATTATTTGTTTTATTTCGTTCCATGATAAATTTTTAAATTCTTTAAGCCAAAAACATAAAGCAGTTAATAATAAAATTTTATATTCTTTTTTAGATGGTAATTTAATTGTATCACCATCAAAATAAAAGATAAGCTTTGTTAAATATTCATCAGGTAATAATTGAGCTAACATATATATATCGCTTGTAGTATTATTTATAGCATAGATATAAAATAGTAATTGATTAAATAATTCTTTATTATCTAAAGTGTCTTTTTCAAAATATGTTTCTAAAATTGTTTTAATATGCTCTTCCATCTTTTATATAACATGTAAAAATATAATTTGTTTTTCTTCATTCCATCTTTCATACACAGATTCTCTTAATTCAGATGCTCTTGATCTTATAGCATCACTATTGATATTTATTTCTAATGTTGAGTCTGATAAAATAGATGTTGCATCTGCTAAATGATCTAATAATTCAGCCTGACATAGAGTAATAACATCATTTTTCCTCTCATATCTTATATCATTGAAATTTAAACTATATTTTGCCCATACTACATATAAAGTGCCTGCAATTGAGGAAAATACTTTTAATTTTTTATTTACATTATCAACTCTGGTTGATACTGATGTAAAAGTATTTTTAATTGATTGTGCTTGATATAAAGATAATAAATTTGTTTGTTTTAAAGCGGAAGGATTATACTTGTTTTGCCCATATGTTGATTTTGTTACAATATCATTTCCTTGAAACATATTAAAACGGATTAAATCCCAAAACGATGTTCCTGAGGGTAATGAAAATCCTGTATTAAGGACTCTTGCGTCAACAACTCCAAAAGTATATTCATCAGGAAAATTTATTTCTGTTTCACCATTAACAGAATATGTATTTTCTACAAGTAAAGGAAATTTTGTAAAATAGTTTCTTAAAACAAAAGGTATAATTAAAGTTTTAATTTGTTCATCACTTAATAATAAATTATCAACTTGTGGATAAGCTAACACTTTTTTAATTAAATTTAAGTCAATATCATCTATAATTACATTATCAGACATATTATATTTACCATAATTACATATTTATTATTAGTATTAATCTGTAAAAGACTTAATAAAATTTTGCCATTCTTCTATAGAATCTATAAAAGGTTTTGGACAAATTTTTCCTGTAATATCAAAGTGTCTTAGTAATAAAATATTATTTTCTTTTAATTCTATTGGTTTAACAATTTGAGGATTTAAAGATTTTTCAATATCAATTTTTAAATTATTTTTTCTAAGATAATCTTTAATAAAAAGTTTAGCATTTTCAACAGCACCCTGCCAATCTATTTGACTTTTTTTTATTATATCATTATTACATATTTCTACATTTATTGTTTGATAATTTTGTTTTTTTTGAAAAATATTATATGCTATAGGTTTATAATCCCTTTTATAGTTTTTATCTCCACAACTCCAAGCAACTTCATTTAAAGGTATTGTTTCAATAATATTATTCATATCACAAAATACATGAGCTGATCCATACCTGAAAGGAGTAATACCATCTTTTTCAAAAAATAATTTTTTTTGTTGTTCATTTATTTTTGTTATATAAGGTCTATTTAAATATTTATAATGAAAAACTGCATCTGCTTGAGGCATATCATTTTGTGTATAATGAATCACAATAGCTTTAATACTTTGTAAAGGTATACAAGGTCTGTTAGGATGAAATTTATCTATATGTTTAATTATATAATTCATATTTTTCCCTTTTTTTAAAAATTTTTAACAAATTTATTTATTAAATAAGTTAAAAAAGTTTGTTTTAATAATTCTTTTTCTTTTTGTATTACAATATCAGGAGCATTCATTTTTGATAAAACATAAAGCCTTTGTGCTCTTTTATTTTTAATAAAATCATATAAAACTTTTTCTCTTTTTATCCATTGTTTGATATTCTTAATAAGCATTCTTTTACCACTCCTTCATTATTGATATTTTTATCATCAATGAATAACTTAAATTTTTCTTGTAAAGTTATTTCATTAAATGATTTGTGTTGTTTATTAGTAATATCATCAATTTCTAATGATTGAGACTTATTTATTTCAATTCCTTCTTCTCTAATATAATATCCTTTATATAATTCATACACTGCTTTTAATGAAGGTGCATTTTTAATATTTAATATATTATTTTTATTTTTTGGAAATTCCCCATATTGTATATTTTCAAAAGTAAAATATAAAGGTAGCGAAATTTCTTGTAATGTGTCTTTTATATGAATAATTTTATGTTTTTGGTTTTCCCCGTTTCTTGTTTCAATTGGAACCCCTATAATATGATGTTTATTGTAGTTTTCATCTTCATATATGTCTTTTTGAATATGATAGTGTCCATAAATAATATAAGAATTTTTTATATTCTCAAAAGAAACTCCTTCATTATAAAATTGATATCTCCCAGGAGTAACATGACAGAAAATATAATCAAATTGTCCTTTTAAATTATTATATTCATATTGAGATTGAATAAAAGGGATAAATAAACATTTTTTATTTTCTATTTCAATGTTAACAATATTATCAATTACTATAACATTAGACAACAATGTAAACGGTTGTAAAACATTTCCTTTTATTCTGCTAAAGTCATGGTTTCCAGTTAATAAAAAAATTTTATTTTTATGAGTAATTAAAAATTGTTTAAAAATTTTATATACTTCCCAATGAGGGGATGAATTATCAAAAATATCTCCTAAAAAAATTAAAATTTCATCAGGATATTTTTGTTCAATAAATTGTAATAAATTTTGTTGTGAAGACAAAAAAGGTTCTTTATTTTTTAAATGCAAATCACCTATTATTAACATATTTCACCTCTTTAATAATTTTTATTTTTTAAAATTTCACAAAATTTTTTTAATGTTGAATAAATAATTTCTAAATTTACTCTATTATTATTTATGTAACTTATTTCATATTCACATAAAGCATGACTAACACACAAAGATGTATATTTTTGTAATAAATTATTTAAAATATTATATTTTTGAGTGTATGATAATTCAGGAATATTGCAAAAAACATCTGGAATTTTATTTTTATAAATTAGATTATAATATTTATCTTTTATATTCTCCATTTTTATTTAACCTTTTTTTCTCTTCTTATTATTTGATTATTAGTATTATCTGTAAAAGATGACATTATTTTTAAAAAAGTAAATATGATTAAATCTTTAGATAAGTAATTGTAATTATATAAATTATATAATTCTTGAAGTATATTTTTTAAAATATTTTGAAAAACTTGTTTATTTTGAAATTCTTTAGGGATAATAATATTTTGAATTTTAATTTTTTCAAATTGAGATAACTCTTTAACAATAGTTGCTTTATACAATGTTATAAAAATATATCTTATTTGATCTAACATTTCTTTAGTTATGTCATCAATTATTGTAAAATCACTTTTTAATATTTTTGTAATAATATTTGATAGAGATGCATTTGTTGTTAATGATAATTCTTTTTGAATGTCTTCTAAAGTCCATAATTCTGAATAAATTACTCTTTCTAATAAAGAAAGAGATTGTCTCATACTACCATTACTATTTTCTGCAATAGCGAGCAATACATTTGCTTTTTCTTCTGTATCAATATTAATATTTTCTTTTTGACAAATGGAATATAAGTATGTTGAAATATCTTCTATTGATAAAGGTTGCAATCTATATAATACACATCTATTTTTAATTGCTTGTGGAACATCACTTTCAGACATTGTTCCAAAAATAAAATAGATATCTTTATATTCTTTTTCAATAGGCTTTAACATATTATTTAAAGCCGCTTGTGTTTTTTTCATTTCCTGTATTTCATCAATGACAAATACTTTTGCATGAGCTTTTGATAATGTTTTTACTTCAATTTGTTCTACTAAATCTCTTACCTTATCAATTGTTAAATTACTTGCATTTTCTTCAAAATAAAAATTATTTAATTTCTCATTATCAATTGTTTTACATATTTCACAATTATTACAACTGTTACCATGTTCATCTTTATGTTGACATAAAATATTTTTTGAAATAATTCTTGCTAATGTAGTTTTTCCAACACCTGTTAATCCTGATAATAGAATTACACGAGGAATAGTGTTTTGTTTAGAACGTAACAATAATTCTTTTTTTATTTTTTCATGTCCTATTATTTCTTGTAATGATTTTGGACGATATTTATTATACAATAAATTATTTTGTAACTCCATAATATCTCCTATAAGTATATGTATTTACAATAATATAAAAATTTAAAAATTAAAATTTTAAAAAATTATTTATTTTTAATTCTTCTATAATATTTATTAAATCTTCTTCTTTTGTTGCTTTTTCAATTTGTTCTTTTTTATTTTTATATTCTATAGTTTTATTCTTATATTCTTGTATTGCTGTTTGATAGTCTTTTAAATCTTTTTGTGTATCTATTTTAAGATCTTTTCTTTTTTGATATTTAATTATTTCATTATCATTTTCTTTGCAAAATTCTTTGTATTTCTGTAAATTTAATTCCTGAGCTTTTTCTTTCAATTGCTCTAAAGAATACTTATATCCAACAACAATTTTTCCATCCTGCCATTTATGATATTGTAAATCATAATCGATTAATTGTGGGATTTCTCCGTCATACCATTCATAACCTTCTTGATACACTTGACTTCCAATCATTACATAATCGCCAAAACATTTTATATATACACCCATAGATTAATCCTCTTGTATCTTGAATTGAATTGGCACAAGACAATTTATTGTTGAGCTTGCTGTAACTCCATTCCTTTCATTATACCCCCAAGCAAACATTCTGCGTTTACTTGTTATTGCTACGAGAGTATACCCACAACCTTCTGTTGTATAACACCCCATAGTATCAACTATTTCATCATTATCAAGTGGTAATAATACTTTAGTAAATGATGTAATTGGCGATGTAGTATGTCCAAGTCCAAGATAACCAACATCATTCCAACCACATCCATACAAGCCATCAGACTTCATGATGAATGTTTGATAAAGATGGTTGTTTTCATGAGAAGATTGCCCATTTAAAAATATATCTTTAACTCCAGTTGCAACAATAGTTGGTGTTGTTCTTGTTGTAGTTGTTCCGTCACCAACAGCCCCATAATCATTATACCCCCAACCATATAAATCGCCATTTGAGCATAATGCATGGATTGTTCCTATGTCACGCCCATTTGCTTTTAATTTTATAACATTATTTGCAGGAACACTAAGAACAGTTACTGGTGTTGTTCTTGTTGTAGCTGTTCCATCACCTAAACT
>Ga0116192_1001678_pt1 | contig 15322 bp, 12 predicted proteins | sample AD_UKC113_MetaG_FD_89876 | JGI IMG/M metagenome (GOLD analysis project Ga0116192, IMG submission 89876) | Active sludge microbial communities of municipal wastewater-treating anaerobic digesters from Hong Kong - AD_UKC113_MetaG | ecosystem: Engineered > Bioreactor > Anaerobic > Digestate... | reverse complement strand
CTATGCAGATAATCCTCTCCCCGCGAGTGGTACGGGATATAACAGGCCGTACCCACGGGATTGCCCAGTTGGCTTAAGTGTCTGTCCATATCTAGATAGAGCTGCCCGGCAATGGGAACACACAGGGAAAAATCCTCCTCCAGAAGACTTCCCAGACAAAACATAGTGATCTCCTTAGGCTTGGAGAAAAGGGTAAGATAGGCCTGATCAGCATATGAGGTAAGGTTGTAGGTGCACTCATAGGGATCGTACCATCCCCCGCCATTCCGCCCCGGCGCCACATTTTCCAGATAACGCATGATAAAGTAGCTCTGATATTTCGGAAGATGCTGCTGGGTGTAGGTGGGATTGCGGGTTTCGGTACCCGTATAGATGCGGTCGAAAATTTCAGGCTGATCCTTAAGATTATAGCCAGTGCATTGATAATGCTCATACCAGTTGGGGTACTTGATGATCATGGATACCTTGGGATTCACCTTCCTGGCGGTACCAATGATGATGTTTTCGGATACCTCCCGCATAAGGTCAACCCTGAAGTCAGACCAGCTTCTCTCACCTTTGGCGGTGATGCAGGCCTCACACTTGCAATTGGTAAAGAAGAAATCATCCAGTATGATCTCGTCGAACAGACCTGCCGTAAAGGCAACGACACGGGTAAGAAGCTCACGGTCCTGCTCTCTGGAATAACAAAGGGAAGAAAAACCGCCGATCTCAGGGTTCGGGCTGTCGGTGGTGATACCGCCGCTGGTCTGAATTCCTCTGTTCTTAAAGAATTCTTTCAGCGCTTTCATTTTCTCCTCTGAAATGAATTTGCCGCTGCGATAGGTTTCCAGATAGACCTTTGAGACCCGGATATGCTTTTCGATTGATGCGAATTTCTCTCCAAAAGCCTCCAGATTATCGATATCAATAAGATTTTCAACCGGACAATAGATTGCTGCTCCAAAATTCTGATAAGCCATATTATGTCCTCCTCATAATGGTCGTGATGTCATGGTAACCATGCTATGAAGCTTTATACCAACAAAAAGCCGGTAATCCTCATTTCCTTATGAAATTTTCCTTAAGCATCGGTTAAGCTCCCCTGGTGCTTCTCAAGTGGAAGACTATATGAGACTTTAAGTATTAAGAACATCGTTGCCTGCGATACGCCTCGATGGACGATTCTATGAGATCTTCCCGGAGGTATCGGCTGAATACTTTACAGGCAGCCGGATATAAACCTCAGTCCCCTTATTTTTCACGCTCTTGATGTCCATACCATAGGCATCTCCATAAAAGAGCCTTATGCGCTGATACACATTATGAAGGCCAATACTCTTGGAATGGTCTTCCCGATTCTGGAGCTTTATTCTTTCGAGCAGTACCGTTAACTGTTCATCGTCCATCCCGATACCGTTATCCGAAACCGTCACAACCATCTGATTGTCTTCGGATTTGATATCGATGCGAATATAACCATCCTTCTCCTTATCCTCAAGCCCATGAATAAAGGCATTTTCCACCACAGGCTGCAATAGGAGCGGCAGAATCTTATATTCCTCGGTATTGATGTCTTCACCCACGACGATATCGTAGTTGATTTTGTCCTTGAATCTCAGCTTTTGGATATCCAGATATACGGCGATATATTCCAGCTCGGATTTCAGACTCACCATCCTTCCACCCGTTTCAAGAACATGGCGCATGGATTTGCCCAACAGCTTAATGGCTGTAGCCACCTCCTTATCCCCCGCACTATAGGCCTTCATGCGGATGGTCTCAAGGGTATTGAACAGGAAATGGGGATTGATCTTGCTGGCCAGCATTTCCAGCTGCATCTCCTGCTGATGGTTGATCATCTCCTGCTTGGTGATTCTCTCGGTATAGATCTCCTCATCCATACGCTTGATGCCCGCAATCATGATCTTCAGGTCGGAATAGAGATCCACAAGCTCGTCGTTTCCCTTAAAGTCCTCAATGATGTTCAAATCACCGGTGCTGACCTTATGCATCTCCTGCCTCAGGGTCTTGATTCTTGCGCTCAGGGTCTTTGTGAAGATGGATACCATGATAAAGGGCACCAGCAAGCTGATGAGCACGATTAAGGCACTTACCCGGGTGATCCTGTTGGTGTTGGCTATAGCCTCGTTGTCTATAGTCGCAATGTAAAGCTTGTCCTGGCTTCTAACCATGGAAAGCGTCGAAAGCTGCAGGACAACATCCTCGCCGTCATAATCAACAATGCCGTTGTAGGTGTAATAGCGCTGATCATAATCGATTGGATAACCCATCTCCTGGTTGACGTGGCTATAATTGGTGGAATAGAATATGGGATCATCGTTGACGGTCACTTCAGTGATCAAGGGGCTGGTATTTATTCTGGACTTCAGGTAGTTCCCGTTGATGCCTATAAAGAGGATGGCATAATCATTGGCCGAAATGACGGGAATCTTTCGCACAAGCACCAGCTCATGCTGTACCGAACCCACAAAATCCTTGGTAGATACGGTAAACCAGTGAATTCCCCAGCTATTTTCGGCCTTTTGATACCATTCTGTATTCTTGATATCGTCGGTAGCCTGCTTGAAGTGACCGAAATCATACATGGTGGGATTATTGTAGTAGACATAGATCCTGGAAACCTCAGTATATCTGCCGGCATAATCATTCAGGTTGTCATAGCTGCGGCAGGCGGCATAGGAATCCTCAGGGGAATTATAATTGCCAGCCAGAACCTTGTGAAGCTCCTTGTCCGAGAACAGATTGTCGGATATGTTCAAAATGGAGATGGTGGCATCCAGCATAACGCTTCGTACCCGCACATTATCGGCCACAGCCTGTGAGTTGTGCTGGCTCATGACAAGATTGCGGGTATTGATCAGCAGGTAGATGCCAATGATGAGAATGGGTAGGATGCCTGCCACAAAATACACAATGTAGAGCTGCTTCTTAATCTCCACCTTGCTTATGTAGTTTCTGATACGTATGGCATTCTTCCTGAAATGAAACATGACTAAAACCTCGCCATCCCAATTTAGGTGCTGCTATTTTGACCATCAGATCCAATGGCCTTATACAAGGCCTCAACTCTTGCTTTAAGGGCTTCAATAGAACCGTTGTTCTCTATGATAATGTGGGCAAGCTTTTTATACTCATCCTGCGGCATTTGAGCGTTTATGCGGTTTTTTGCATCCTCATAAGTGAAGCTGCTGCGGGCCATCACCCGGCGTATTCGTTCCTCGTCATGGCAGGTCACCACCCATATTTGATCTACCGTGTCCTGAAAGCCTTTTTTCACCGGAATGGGCACGTCTAGGACAATAACGCCGTCAAAGCCCTGATTCTTCAGTGCATCAATTTGACGCTTCATGATTTCGGTTACTTCCCGGTGGATGATATTCTCAAGCAGCAGGCGCTTCTGCCTTGAGCGAAACACAATTCCGGCAAGTTTCTTCCTATCCAGCCTTTGGTCAGGCATCAGTACGTCATTGCCAAAGGCCTTGATGATTTGCTGCCAGGCCTGCTTGCCGGGCTCGGTGACCTCTCGGGAGATCTGATCGGCATCCAAAACAACTGCTCCCAGCTCTCTGAGGATTGACGATACCGATGATTTGCCCGCTCCGATACCCCCTGTAACGCCAATGATCATAGCCCCTTCCTCCTATTTTGCCTCATACCAATTGCTCCCCGTGGAGACATCGGCAATGAGCGGAACCGAAAGCTTTACAGCTGCCTCCATGTTGGTCCTTACGATATCCCTGACCTGCTCCAGCTCCTCCTTGAGTGTTTCCACAAGCAGCTCGTCATGCACCTGCAGGATGAGCCTGGACTTCAGCCCTTTCTTCCTGAGCTCGCGCCAGACTCTCACCATAGCGATCTTGATGATATCGGCAGCGCTTCCCTGAATAGGCGTATTCATGGCAATACGCTTGCCAAAGGAACGAAGGGCGAAGTTGGAGGACTTCAGCTCGGGGATATAGCGAATGCGATGAAACAGGGTTTCCACATAGCCCATCTCGGTACCCCTCTTCACGGTTTCCTCCATATAGTCACGCACCTTGGGATAGGTGGAGAGGTACCCCTCGATATATCGGGCGGCCTCCTTTTTCGTCACATTTATATCCTTTGCCAGACTGAAATCGCTGATACCGTATACAATCCCGAAGTTTACGGCCTTTGCACGGCGGCGCATCTCGCTTGTGACCTCGCCCACAGGGGTATTAAACACCTGGGAGGCCGTTAAGGAGTGGATATCCACGCCCTCCAGAAAGGCTTTTTTCAGCATGGCGTCATCAGTGATGTGTGCAAGCACCCGAAGCTCTATCTGGGAGTAATCGGCATCCACAAAGGTATAACCCTCTTCGGGGACAAAGGCCCTACGGATCTCGCGGCCCAGCTCGGTACGGATGGGAATGTTCTGAAGATTGGGCTCAGTGCTGCTGATGCGGCCGGTGGCCGTCACCGTCTGGTTGAAGCTGGAGTGTATCCTCCCGGTGGTGGGATTGATTACCTTGATGAGCCCCTCTGCGTAGGTAGATTTGAGCTTCACCAGTTGCCTGTATTCCAGTATAAAGGGGATGATCTCATGCTTGTCAGACAGCTCCTCCAGTACCTCGGCATCGGTGGAATAACCGGTTTTTGTCTTTTTACCGGCCTTCAGACCAAGCTTTTCAAACAGAATCACGCCCAGCTGCTTGGGTGAGTTGATATTGAAGGTCTCGCCGGCCAGCATATAGATGCTTTGCTCCAGGGTTCTGATGCGCTTGTCCAGCATATTGCCGTACTCCTCGAGAACGTGGGCATCCACCTTAAAGCCGTCATGCTCCATATTGGCTAAAACAAGCGCCAGGGGCAGCTCAACCTCATAATACAAAACATTTTGGCCGCTTCCTTCCAAAATGGCCGACTGCTTTTCAAATATGGCCTCGAAAACAGAGATGGCCTTGGCCCCAAAGGCAGAAAGCTCCTCCGAGGTAAGCTCCGATAATGTATGCTTGCCCTTTCCCTTAACGGCTTCGGGAACTGAAAGCTCCAGATTCAGATGCTTGGAGGTCAGAAGATCGATGGTATAGGCATTTGCCTGGGCATCCAGGAGGTATTCGGCGATCATCAGGTCAAACATCCTGCACTTTAAGTCCGTCCCGTGGCTCAAAAGCCAGAGATAGAACTCCTTCAGGTTCAGGAAAATCAGCAGAATGCCCGGGCATTTGAACAGTTCACCCATGATCTGGGCGATTTCGCTCTCAGAAAGACCGCCACAAGGCTGGATAAAGTAGTGCTTGCCTCTGGCACCCACCGAAATGGCGACAAGGCTTCCCCCGATGCGTCCCGATTTTTCGATATAGGGATAAAAGGCCGCCTGCTCCTCCCGCTTTAAATCAGACACCAGCTTAAGAAGCCCGTCCGATGTGGTGATGTTTACGGTGGGCCTTGCAGTAAGCTCACCGCCGTCGGCTCCGGGGGCTTCCACATCCTCCAGTCCCATCTTTTTAATGAAGAGATTGAACTCCAGCTCTCTGAAAAGCTCCAGGAGGGCGCCTCTGTCCATTTCGGCCCGTCTTAGCACCTCAATATCCCTAAGCTCATCGTGCTGTCTTAATATGGTGCCCAGGGTACGGCTGAGGTAGGCCGATTCCTTCCCGCTCTCCAGGTTAGCCCGGAGCTTTTCCCTGGAAACCTGCTGTAGGTTTTCATACAGATCGTCCAGTGTGCCGAACTGCTTGAGCAGTTCTATGGCGGTTTTTTCACCAACCCCGGGAACACCCTTGATATTGTCTGAGGAATCCCCCATCAAGGCCTTCAGGTCGATGAGGCTTCTTGGCTCAAGCCCGTACTTATCAAAAACCACGGTGGGGGTATAGCGGGTGGTCTCTGTTTTCCCCTTACTGGTGGTTGGGATAATAACCGATACCTTTTCGCTCACAAGCTGAAGGGCATCCCTGTCGCCGGTGAGGACAGCCACATCCAGGCCATGATCCTCTGCCATCTTGGAATAGATGCCGATGATATCGTCTGCCTCAATACCCTCCTTCTCGATAACCGGAATGGCCATGGCCTTAAGGACGTTCTTGACAAGAGGAAGCTGCTGGGCCAGCTCATCGGGCATTCCCTTTCTGGTTGCCTTATAGTCCTCGCTCATGAGATGGCGAAAGGTTTTCGCCTTCATGTCAAAGGCCACGCCGATATAATCGGGCTGCTCCTCCTCAATGTACTTATTCAAAATGGTGATAAAGCCGAATACTGCATTGGTGTATACACCCTCACGGGTTGTCAGCATGCTTGGACCCTTCATGGCATAAAAGGCTCTGTTCAGAATACTATTGCCATCTACAATCAGGAGTTTGCCGCTCATCCTTTTTTCCTCCGTTACGACAACTTGTACGTGTCATATCCTTATTGTATAATAATGTGGTGTCTTAATCCACTGCAATCACTAAAACACGGGCAATGATCCAGAATATCCTATATATGCGGATTTATCTGGATAAACTATTCTTGCCGGGATTGCGCGGATTAAACATGGACAATAAAAATCTATTCTATTCGAGAGGACATGGATTGAGATGATCAATACGATTCTTGTTACAGATGATAACGCACTGGATAACGCTGTCTTAAGGAACTACCTGTCCCACGAGCGTTTAAATATGGTCTCGGCCCTCAATGGTCGGGAAGCCTTGGATTTACTGGAGTCCCGCAATATCGACGTCATCGTGCTGGACATGGTGATGCCGGTTATGGATGGCCTGGCCTTTTTAAGCGAGTTCAAGAAAACTGAGTATTATGGAACCGTTCCCATTATCGTGGCTACCCATCAGGATCAACCGGAAACAATCCAAAAGGTCCTCTGTGAATACGAGATTTTCGACTATATCATCAAGCCTCTGGATCACATCAACCGTTTAATCGTCGTGAATAAGATCAAGTCCGGCATTCGTTATCGAAACGCGCTGAAAGAGCTTGCAGCGTTAAAAAAGGAACGTCTTCATGAACAGAATTAGATTTCTTTTCGCTAATTGGGTGACAAAGATGGTCACCTATGCGCTGAGGCTTGTTAAAAGCGGCGGTACCAGTCTGCCGGGAAAGCTGGCTTTAAAGCTGTACCCCGGAATCCTTGGGGAGCTGTCGGGCAGATTTAAGGTGATCATGATTACCGGCACCAATGGAAAAACCACAACCTCAAGGATCGCCGCCAGCATGCTGGAGCAAGCCGGAATTCAATTCGTCACAAATAAGTCCGGTGCAAACCTTTCCAGCGGTGTCATCTCAACCCTGGTTGGCGCCCTCTCCTTAAGCGGAAAGCCCAGAGTTCCCTATGCCTTGCTGGAAACCGATGAGGCCGCCTTTCGTACCCTTGCCCCACGCTTAAAACCCGAAATCGTCATCGTAACCAACTTCTTCCGGGATCAGCTGGATCGCTACGGAGAGCTTTATACCACGTTGAACAATGTACGAGAGGGTATAAAGGGCACCCCTTCCACAAGGCTCATTTTAAATGCTGATGACTCCCTCTGCGCCTCGCTGGCCGACAAGGTACCCAACACCGTGATTTTCTTCGGCATGGCCGATGGGGTCTATCCTCAAACAGGGACAAGCCTCAATACCGATGCGGCTTTCTGCATTCGCTGCAAGACTAAATATGATTATTCCTCGGTATCTTTCGGCCATTTGGGTCATTTCAACTGTCCGGCCTGCGGCTATGAGCGTCCCCAAGCCGGTCTGGAGTGCACCGGCATCAGCTCCTACGACAGCCAGGGTTCCAGAATTGAAATAACCGGTCCGGATATGCAGCTTTCGGTCAAGCTTTCCATCCCCGGGCTTTACAATATTTATAACGCCCTGGCCGGGGCCGCCCTTGGCTATACCCTCGGGCTGGAGCCCAAAAGGATCATCGCAGCGCTTCAGGATTTCGAGTGCGGGTTCGGACGAATGGAAGCCATCCCGGTGAAGGATAAGTGGCTCAAGGTTATATTAGTAAAGAATCCCACAGGCTTCAATCAGGTTTTAAGCTATCTTCTAACTCAGGAAGGAAGCTGTGTGATCTCCTTTGCCATAAACGATAGGCTTGCCGACGGCACCGATATCTCCTGGCTATGGGATGTGGACTTCGAGCTTCTTTCCGATATGCAGGACAGAGTGCGTGCCTTTTATGTTTCAGGCATCAGGGCCGAAGACATGGCCGTAAGGCTGAAGTATGCCGGTATCCGTTCCGACCGGATCCTCATGGAAAAGAGCTTTTCCTTATTTTTAAACAGGGCATTATCAGCCACAGAGGAAAAGGAGACCTGCTTTATTCTTCCCACCTATACAGCCATGCTGGATATCCGGAAGATTCTCAGGAAGCGTTTTGGCCTGAAGGAATTTTGGAAATAGAGGAGCCAAGCCTATGTTTGAAATAAAAATATGTCATCTCTATCCGGACCTTTTAAATCTCTATGGTGACAGAGGCAATATCATCGCCCTTACCAAGCGCTGTCAATGGCGGGGTATACAGGTTTCCTACCATTCCATATCCCTGGGAGATACCTTTGACCCTGAAGCCTATGACATCGTGTTTATGGGCGGTGGGCAGGATTATGAACAGGGTATCATCCAGGACGATCTTATGGGAGAAAAACGCAAGCGCATCATAGAAGCCGTGGAGGGCGGCAAGGTTTTTCTGGCTATCTGCGGCGGTTTTCAGCTTCTCGGCAAGTATTACAGGACCCATGATGGCAAGGAGATTGAGTGCATCGGTGCCTTGAATCTCTGGACCCATGGCGGCAGCAAGCGCTTAATCGGGAACCTGGTATTTGCCTGCGACTTTTTGAAAAATAAGAACTTTGATGGTCTGGTGGTGGGCTTCGAGAACCATTCAGGCAAGACCTACTTAGGCCCGGAGGTGGAGCCCCTGGGCAAGGTGTCAAAGGGCTTTGGCAACAACGGCGAGGACGGCTTCGAGGGGGCCCGGTATAAGAACACCTTCTGCTCCTACTCCCACGGAAGCCTGCTCCCCAAGAATCCTGCGCTCACAGATCATCTCATCACCCAGGCCCTGAAGCGCAAATATAAGGACTTCGTGGCCCTGCAAAGTCTGGACGACAGTATAGAGGCTATGGCCCGGGAATCATTGATTAAAAGGTTCTCGGCGTAGCCAATCAGGCAAGCGGCAATAAAGCTTTCGATCAAATCCATAAATAAATAGGCCATGAGGCTTAAAGCTTCGCTGTGACTGCGCAGCAAGCGCGAAACAGCCAGCTATAATTATTGCATATTAAAAAGCCCACCTCATGCAGTTCAAGCATAATGGGTGGGCTATTATTCTGCAAATCTTTATGATGTTCAGGGCATTCAAGAAATTAATACTCGGCGTTGTTGACTGTTCTGGGATACGGAATGACGTCTCTGATGTTCTGCATGCCTGTCATATACATAATCATTCGCTCAAACCCGAGTCCGAAGCCGGCATGACGGGTTCCGCCGAAGCGCCGGGTGTCCAGATACCAGTCATAGTCCTTCTGATCAAGCCCCAGCTCCTCCATTCTGGCAATCAGCTTGTCATGGCGTTCCTCTCTCTGACTGCCGCCGATGATTTCACCGACACCGGGAACCAGGAGGTCCATGGCTGCCACCGTCTTTCCATCATCATTCAACCGCATATAGAAGGCCTTGATTTCCTTGGGGTAATTGATGACAAAGACCGGCTTTTTCATGATCTGCTCGGTGAGGTAGCGTTCATGCTCGGTTTGCAGGTCACAGCCCCACTTCACAGGGTACTGGAACTGCTGTCCGCTCTTTTCCAGAAGCTCAATGGCCTCAGTATAGGTAATACAGCCAAATTCGGAGTTCAGAATGCCGTTAAGCCTATCATAGAGCCCCTTGTCGATATGCTCATTGAAGAAGTCCATCTCTTCCTTGCAGTTATCCATGACATCCCTAATGATATAGCGAATCATATCCTCGGCAAGCTTCATGTCCTCCTGAAGGTCGGCAAAGGCGATTTCAGGCTCGATCATCCAGAACTCGGCGGCATGGCGTGTGGTGTTGCTGTTCTCAGCCCTGAAGGTGGGCCCGAAGGTGTAAACCTTTCCAAAGGCCATGCAATAGGGCTCAACCGCAAGCTGACCGCTCACTGTCAGGCTGGTATGCTTGCTGAAGAAATCCTGAGAGTAATCCACCTCACCCTTATCGGTTTTAGGCACCTGATTCAAGTCAAGAGTGGTCACCTGGAACATCTCTCCCGCACCCTCACAGTCACTGCTGGTGATGATGGGCGTATGAACATAAACAAAACCCCGATCCTGGAAGAACTTATGGATGGCATGGGCAAGCACTGACCTTACCCTGAAAACGGCTGAGAAGGTGTTGGTTCTCGGCCTCAAATGGGCAATGGTTCTCAAATACTCAAATGTGTGGCGCTTCTTCTGAAGCGGATACTCGGGAACAGAAGCACCCTCGATCTCCACAGTTGTGGCCTTTATCTCAAAGGGCTGCCGGGCATTGGGTGTTTCCACCACATTACCGGTTACGCGAATGGCGCTTCCAACGCTCAAGCGCGCGATTTCCTCAAAATTATGAAGGGTATCGTCAAAAACGACCTGCAGATTCTTGAAAAAAGAACCGTCATTTATCTCAATAAAACCGAAGGTCTTGGTGTCCCTGATGGTGCGCACCCAACCGCATACGAGCACTTCCTGCCCTACATAGGCTTGAAATTCGGAATACAGATTCCTTATTTCGATTCTCGCCATTGTGAATCACTCCATTTCATACGCATAGCCATGTGGCCATAATAATCCTATTATAATCGTCCAAAATCTGGTCTGCAAGTGAATAACGTTTAATCTATAAGGTTTTGATGCTTAAAGCTGCTTTTACCTTTGGGTCAAATGCCTGTACTGCCGGAATATTTGCGCGACAATGCCTTCAACCGATAAGCCGCGGCAATCGACGGTGAAGTCTGCATAAGCCTCGTAAAGCGGCATTCTCTCATTGAAGACGTCCAGAAGGCTTTGATCCCTGCCCATCACAATGCCCCTGGTGGTGATATTCCGTATCCTCTTTCGAATACTCTGATAGTCCAGCTTGAGAAAAACCACAGGGCCTAGTTCTTTTAGGTGGTTCATGGCCTTGCTGCTTAACACCGCACTCCCGCCGGTGGCAATCACCATATCGCTGCAATGGATGCTTGAGAGGACGTCCTCCTCCAGCTTCAAAAATCCTTCAATCCCATCCTCGCTGATGATGCTGTGGAGCAGCCTGCTCTCTCTTTTCTGGATCATAAGATCAGTATCTAAAAAGCTTAATCCCATGGTTTTGGCAAGTACCACACCGATGGTGCTCTTGCCTACGCCGGGCATCCCGATCAATACCAGGTTTCTCATGAATATTTTCCTTTCATAGCATCCGGCATGGCCGCAGTCTTAAATAGCATTTTATCCCAAACACCCGGATTCTAACCCGATACAGCCATGGCTCATATCAGGATATGGCTGTATCGGCATCTCATACCAATGCTTAATCCACTCCGCCTACATGCCCTAAAACATATGCAGCGGCAACTGAACCGGCCTTCATGGCTTTTTCTATGTCGCCGTCTTTTAACCAGGATAATGAAAAGGCTGCCTGATAAGCATCTCCGCATCCAGTGGTGTCCACAACATTGGAAACCGGCTCAGCTGGCTGATACCAGGACTGACCATTTATCAGGGCCACGCTGCCCCTCGCGCCGAGGGTAACCACAATCAGCGCATTATAGCGTTGCGAGAGGGGTTTGAGGACTTCAACCACTTCGTCATTGCCGCTGATAAAGGTGATATCGGTCTTGGTCAAAACCCTTTCCATGATAGCATAGTCCCTGAAGTCCAGATAATCCACCGCCAGGCGGTAGTTTTTCTTGTTTTCCAGCACAGCCGAAAAGCTGGGATCATGGAAGGTGATGGCCACCAGATCAAAGGTGTTGAGATAGTCCAGATCCTCCGGTGTTGCCCTGTATTCGGCGTAAGCACCGCCATCCCAGCTGTCGGGAAGAAAATAGCGATCCCCCCCGGCATCGATATAGATCCTGTTGGAGGCAGTCCGGGTCGGAAGTGTACGGAGAAAAGCAGTATCAACCGACTTTTCCTTTAAGTAGCTCCGGATCAATTGGCCGTATTCATCGTTGCCGATGGCACCAAGAACTGCGGCCCTTTCGGCCCCGCTCTTCCTGGCCTGAATCGCAAAGTTCAATGAGTTTCCGCCAACATAGCACTTGCCGGTATCCGGGAAAACATCCACACAGCATACCGACATGGCAAGAACATTCATTTGAAGCACCTCTTTTCATTATAAGAAATGGTATCATAACGGATCGGAGGAATCAATCGCTGAGCTTTCCCTTTGTCCAGGCACAGGCTTTCGGCTAATTCAACATCTCATAACTTAATTTAGGCGACCGGCTTATGCATTACCACAAAATTACATTAAAGCCTTTATCTTTGCGACCTCAAATGATATACTACCATGAAAGACAAACCCTTGGAGGCTTTGCCTATGAAGACTGATGTAAAGAAATTCGTCCTCACCGGACTCATGACCGCTATGGTCTTTGTGCTCACCTTTACACTCAAGGTGCCTGTACCCTACACTTCAGGCTATATCCATCTGGGAGACAGCATGATCTACCTGTCTGTCATCGTTCTGGGGCCCGTGTATGGGGCATTTGCGTCGGGAGTCGGTTCAATGCTCGCCGATCTCTTGGCAGGATATGTGCAATACGCCATACCCACCCTTATCATTAAATCACTCATGGCCCTGGTCATGGGGCTTATCCTGAAGTCCGGCACAAAAAAATCCACCCTGGCTGCCGTGGGCACCTCCTTAAGTGTATGGACGCTTTTCAGCGGCGGTGCCATTCTTTACCTGCAGAACACCATCAACACCTTAGGAATGAGCATGGTTGTGGAGAGCTTAATCGAGGGAGAAGCCACGCCTGATGCCATCCAGGAGGCTGAGAAGCTTGTCAATGCGCTCCCCTTAAAGCTCGTCCTGGGTATCGGCGCCACGCTGGTAATTATGTCTATTGCGGCCACACTGATTTCGAAGAAAACAGGTCACTTCACCGTAAAGGCCATCATCGGCATGACAGCGGCAGGAATGTGCATGGTCATGGGCTATTTTCTGGTGGAATCCTTTATGTACAGCCCCATTGCCGCAACCTTCAGCATACCCCCGAACCTTCTTCAATTCTTTGGCGGCGTGATCGCTGCCGGTATCTTGGCTCCAGCCATAAAAAGGGCTTCATCCCTCCTGGAGAAATGAAGCCTTAAGGTAAACAGCCTATTTGCTTATCCCTTTGCCAACCCGGCGATCTTCAGGATCTCAACGGTGGAGGGAAGCTTGTTCATAGTATAGAGATGAATTCCGGGGGCACCACCGTCAAGGAGCTCCCGGATTTGATTTCCGGCATACTCCTCTCCCGCCTTTCTCAAATCATCGGGCTTATCCTGGTATTGATCGATCATGACCACAAGCTTGGCTGGAATAGAGCAGCCGCTTCTGGCCGTCATATTCTTGATCTGTGCACTGAAAATGGGCATGATACCTGGAATGATAGGACATTTTATCCCCATGGCCGCAGCCTTATCTATAAAGTCAAAATAGAGTCGGTTATCAAAAAAGAGCTGTGTGATTAAAACATCCACACCGGCATCCACCTTTTGCTTCAGCCTCTCACGATCCTCATTAAGCCGCTTGCTGTCTATATGACCCTCCAAATAGCAAGCACCGGCGATGCAAAAATCATAGGATTTCTTGATGTAAGCAATTAACTCATTGGCGTAACGAAAGACTCCCTTCCCGAAGTCGAAGTCAGGTTGACCTATGGGCGGATCGCCTCGCAGCGCCAGGATATTATCAATGTGCTTCTCCTTTAATTCGGCCAGCAGTGCATCAATCTCTTCTCGGGTATGCCCCACACAGGTAAGATGGGCCATGGTTTCAATACCATAATCATTCTTGGCCCTGGAGGCTATCTCAACCGTTCTCCCCCTTTGGCTTCCGCCTGCGCCATAGGTAACGCTTATGTAATCAGGTGAAAGGGCTTTAAATCCCTCAAGAGAATGGAACAGATTCTCCAGCGGCACCTCGGGCTTAGGGGGAAAGATCTCAAAGGCTAAGGTCGTCTTGCCGGATTGATAGTACTGGGATATTTTCATGACACAGACCTCCTGCATACTTTCTGTCTATAGCAGCATCAGCACCCAGGCTAAACTAGATGAGCGAGATGATCACAGGTGCCAATAGAATGGATAACAGGGTTGAAACCGATACGCATTTGGATGCGAAGACAGCATCCTTGTGAAACATCTCGGAAAACACTGTGGTATTGGCAGCGATGGGCATGGCCAGGGCCGTGGCAACCACCGCTCTGGGAAGCTCGGGAATGTTTAAAAACATGGTGCCATAAATGGCGATTGCAGGCATGACCACAAGGCGGACTGCAGATGCAAGATAAACCCTCCAGTCAGAGAAGACTGTCGAAAGGCGTGCCGTGCTGATGACGCCGCCAATGATGAGCATGGACAGCGGCATGGTCATGTCCCCCACGATTCTCACAGCTTCCTGAATAACCTCAGGGACGGGTATGCTTAAGGTAAACAGGATCAAGCCGACATAGACAGCAATGATAGATGGATTGGTCAGAACCTTCTTGGTTACCTGCTTTGCTGTGCCCTTGCCGCCAAACATCATATAGCCATAGGTCCATAAAAACGTATGGAAAACCACGATATAAAAGGATCCGTAAAAAACACCCTCATCTCCATACAGGGCCTTCATCAGCGGAAGCCCCATATAACCGCAGTTTGAGAAGATGGCTGTAAACTGCATAACCGGGGATACATCGTCGGGAAACCTTCTATATATGGTCTTTGAGAGGGTGATGGAGATGACAAACATCACCACTGCTAAACCCACAACCCAGAGTATATTCTTCAGTCGCTCGGCGGTGAAGGAGATGAAGAAGGATTTCAGCACCAGCATAGGAGAGGTCACAAAAAGCATACATTCTGAAAGCTTCATGCTCCCCGTGGCATCAATGATTCCCTTTTTACCTGCAACAAAGCCGAGTACTAAAATGATAAACAAGATGATAACCTGATTTAAAACAATCTGAAACTGTTCCACTATAAGTCCTCCAAAAAAACATCCTATATAGTATATCATGATGGTTCTAAAAATCAAAACCCTTATGCACTCCGATCGCGTCAACTTACTGTAGGAGACTGAAAGATAGATGTCTCCCTGAATTGGTTCTCAGCAAGGCCACGCCCTTTACAACAAGCATCCCCCATATGGTTTGCCAGCCAGGGCGGCCCCTTAT
>Ga0116192_1001675_pt1 | contig 15338 bp, 15 predicted proteins | sample AD_UKC113_MetaG_FD_89876 | JGI IMG/M metagenome (GOLD analysis project Ga0116192, IMG submission 89876) | Active sludge microbial communities of municipal wastewater-treating anaerobic digesters from Hong Kong - AD_UKC113_MetaG | ecosystem: Engineered > Bioreactor > Anaerobic > Digestate... | reverse complement strand
CCTGCCACGCTGTATGCGCTTGCTGACATCGCCTGTTTCCATCATCCAATTATCCATGATGATATTCAAGATGGTGGATTTTCCTACTCCAGACTGACCGGCAAAGGCAGTTCTCTGCCCTTTCAGCTCCTGGTGAAGGACATCGTACCCTAAAGGGCCGAACTTGCTCATGACAATGACCGTATATCCGACATTGGCATAAATGCTTCGAATCTCTTCTACTTTTACATTGGTTTCAAGATCGGATTTATTGATAAGGACAATGGGCTTAATGTCCTTAACCTCACAGGTGAGCAAGAGCTTGTCGGCAAGGCCGAGATCGGGCTCCGGGCTGTTGATGGAAATCACGATTCCCATCTGATCGATATTGGCCACAGGCGGCCTGACAAATGCATTTCTTCTGGGGAAAATATCCTCGATATGCCCCAGCTTTTTGGAAGCATCCAGTATCCTGAAGGAAACATCATCCCCGGGAAGGGGTGTGACGCCACCCGATTTTCGGTGAACCCCCCTCACCTTGCATGTGAATATACTCTTGAGGTCTGCTGCATCCAAAACCTCGTAGAAGCCTCCGACACCCTTAAGAATAATTCCTTTATTCATAGAATCCGTTTCACAGCATGCTTCATGCTAGTATACCTGCTCCTGACTCAGCACATTATTGATAAACACCCGAACCGTCACACCGCCGCCCGCCGGAATCGGTGCCAGAACGGCATACGGGAAATCGGATACGGGAACCATCTCGTCACGGAAAATGGTCTCGTCATTTGTCGTATTATTGATGATGATAGCCTTTACACGTACGGTATCTCCGGTTACATTTGAAGGCAGGTTGATCTGAATGGTCATTTGGCTCACATTGCCGGTGCCGCCGCCGTTGTCACCGGATATAGGAGGCGTCGGTTCGGCACTCGGTGTGGTGGCATCTTCAAAGTAAAGCTCCACTGCAGTTTCTTCCAGAACAGATTCACCAACCTTAGGCGACTGATCGACGATCTTCCCCTGGAAGCCATTGCGATCCTCCGGGAAGGTGCGCCCCAGCTTCAGGTTGAATTCTTCAAGCTTTTTCAAGGCTTCATCATAGGTCAATCCGATAAGATCAGGCATCGGTATTTCCTTCTTTTCAGGTCCAAGGCTGTAATAAATGGTCACCTTGGTGCCGCGCTTAACCTTGGTGCCGGGTTCGGGCTCAATCTTAGTTACCAGACCCACACCGATATCCTCGTTGAATTCTGCCTTTTCATCCACCAGGAGCTTATACTCGTCCTGAAGCTGATATTTCAGCGCCGTATGGTCCACGTTTGTAAAATTCGGTATCTCCACAAGGTCCTCCCCCTTGCTGACCACAAGCTTCAAACGTGTGAAGCCGTCGGTCTTGATGGTGGACTGAGGACGGGGTTCCTGATTGATGATGCGGCCTTCTACCACCTTATCATCGTAGACATACTCAATATCAAAGTCTTCAAGACCTGCCCGTTTCAGCTCGGTGACCACCTCATTGATATCGCGGCCCACATAGCTGCCTACGGTAAACTCCTTAGGATGGTTGGATTCAGCAGGTATCAGCCCATTAAGAATGCTGTTGACAAAGAAATAGACACTGCCTACAATAACGCCGATTAAAACAATATACAGAATAGGGAGAAGAATACTGGAAGCCTTGGTCTGGCGTTTCTTTGCCACCTTTTCCTCACCTCTTGCCATTTCATCATCCCCTATCACTTCTATTTTTTTCGTGTTGTATTTATTCTGATCATGCCGGACATTGGGAAGCACGATATTGAGTGATTGCCCGGGCTTTGCTCTCATGTTCTCAAGGTCATTCATCATATCGGCAACCGAATCATACCTGTCGTGCTTGGCCTTGGCCATGGCCTTCATAATGATCATGTTCATGGCTTCGGGAAGACCCGGCTTAACCTCGGTAGGAAGCGGAGGCATATCCTGAATATGCTTGAGGGCTATGGCAACAGTGGTTTCCCCGTCGAAGGGAAGCTTGCCCGTCACCATCTCAAATAGCGTGACACCGATGGAATAGATATCGGATTTTTCATCGGTGAAGCCGCCTCGAACCTGCTCAGGAGAAGAGTAGTGGACAGAACCGATGGTATCCACTCTCATGGTGGCCGTGTCGGCCGATGCTGCCCGGGCTATGCCGAAATCGGTAACCTTGGGTACGCCGTCGGTGGTCATGAGAATGTTTTGGGGCTTGATATCGCGGTGAATGATCTTTCTGTTGTGTGCCTTGCTCAGCGCACTGCAGATTTGAATGGCGATATTGACAGCCTCGCGCCACTCCAGGCCGCGACGCTGCTCGATATATTCCTTAAGGGTGATGCCCTCCACATATTCCATGACGATATAATAAAGATCCTGATCCTTGCCAACGTCATATATCTGAACGATATTGGGATGGGTCAGGCTGGCGGCTGCCAGCGCTTCTGTTTCAAAACGCTTGAGGAACTCACTGTCATGTTTGAACTCATCTCTTAAGATCTTGATGGCCACATTGCGTTGAAGGTATTGGCATCGTGCCTTATATACCTTTGCCATGCCTCCGGATCCTATTTCAGACAGAATCTCATATCTATTCCCCAAAATCCTACCAATCATTTTTACACCTCTTTAATCAACAACTAAATTTTAGCGATAATGACGGTGATATTATCATTACCGCCGCGCTCATTGGCCAGCGCAATCAGTCGCCTGGCTGCATCCTCGGTTGACTCGCTATTGATGACCTCTAGTATTTCATGATCGGCCAGATGCTCATATAAACCATCGGTACAAAAGATGTAGACATCTCCGGGCTGAATACCTTCCTCATAAAAATCGGGCATATAGCTATCCTTAAAGCCAAGGGCTCTTGTTATCTTATTTTTGTCGGGGTGGTTGCTGGCCTGATCCACGGTGAGAAGCCCTTCCTTGACCAGCTCAGCCACATAGCTGTGGTCGGTGGTGACAAGGCGTATGCTGTTATCGCGCACCTGATATACCCGGCTGTCGCCAATATGTGCAATATAGAGGGTGTCGCCCTTTACGATGCCCATGGACAGCGTCGTTCCCGATTTAAGGCCGCCCAGCTTCTTAGCAGAGTAGGCCATAATGTTCTCATTAATAGCCTTAATCCGTTTCACCATGAAGTTGCGCATTTTTTCAACGGTGTTCAGCGCGATGCAATCCAGTACAAGGGACGAAACCTGCTCAACGGCTATTCGGCTGGCTTCCTCCCCGGCGATATAACCTCCCATCCCGTCGGCCACAATAAAGCCCACAGGCTGACCATCGTTGTTTAATACGATGTTCCAGTTATCCTCGTTTTTTTCCCTCTTCAATCCAATATCGCTGAGTGCCGAATACTCCACTCCTACACCTTCCCGGATTCCAGCATTGTGTTTCTGCGAAGCTGCCCGCAGGCAGCCATGATATCGCTTCCGAGCTCTCTTCTCACCGTTGCGGCAATTCCTGAACGCTCAAGTCTCGCTCTAAAGGCTTCTATTCTCTCTCTTCCGCTTTTGCTAAAGCCAGTGCCCTCCACCGTATTCACGGGTATGAGGTTCACATGGCAGAGGCTTCCCTTCAGCTTTCCAGCCAAAATGGCGGCATGCTCCTCCAGATCGTTCACATCTCTGATGAGGGCATACTCATAGGTCACCCTTCTGGATGTTATTTCGGCATATTTCCTGCACGCTGCCAGCAGCTCATCCATGGGCCAGGTGCGCGCCACAGGCATGGTTTTCCTGCGTATTTCGTCGGTTGGGGCATGAAGGGATACCGAGAGATTCACGGGTATGCCCTCCTGGGCAAAGGCCAGTATTTTCGGGACGATTCCGCAGGTTGAAACCGTCATCTTTCTATAGCTCAGATTAAGCGTATCCTCGCGGTTGAGCTTTTTCAGGAATGTCATCACGTTGTCGTAGTTATCGAAGGGCTCGCCGATCCCCATAAGCACCACATGGCTGATACGCGCCTGAATATCATTGGATATGGCCAGAATCTGAGCCATCAGCTCCCCCACCGTCAGGTTCCTCACAAGCCCGAGCGGGGAGGATGCACAAAAGGCACAGCCCATTCGGCAGCCCACCTGGGTGGAAAGGCATACCGAATAGCCATAGTGGTATTGCATCAGCACGCTTTCAATGATATTGCCGTCGCTAAGCTCAAACAGATACTTTCTGGTGCCGTCTATGGCTGAGATCAGCTTGTCGCGTATCCTTAAGCCCCCCGCCATAAACCTTTGGGAAAGCGCTTCTCTCAAGGTCTGGGGGAGATTGGTCATCCGGCTGAAATCCAACTCACCGGAGTATAGCCATTGCCATATCTGCTTACCCCGGAAGGCCGGCTGACCGATGGCTGTAAGCTCACGGGCCAGTTCCTCGGGTGTCAAGTCAAGTAAATCAAGCTTATCTCCCATCGCTTTACCCTCAATATCCTTTAAACCTCATGACATCCACTTCTTTCATGAATTATATAATATTTTGGTGTGAATCTCAACCTGAGACTATAGCAGATAAAACTTGTTAGTTTAATTTAAAATTTGTGTAAAAAGCCTTACATAATTCTTTCCTGCAATCCCTTCAATGTCCCTGTCGGAATAATTCATTCTCGCCAGCATATTAAGGATGCTTCCGACGCTTTCCACACCGCTTATGCCGTCAGGGAGATCATCCACTCCGTCGAAATCACAGCCAAGGCCAATAGCACCGGTTCCGACAAGGCCAGCTATGTAGTCGATATGCTTTATTATGCTCAGAATACCGGCATTTCCCGTATATTCCAGAAAGGGAGGATACAAATTGATACCGATGACCCCTCCTCCGGAGGCAATTCTTTTGATCTGGTCGTCGGTGAGGTTCCGCCTGTGGCCGCACAGGGCTCTGGCATTGGAATGGGAGGCTGTGACAGGCTTTTTGGCGATTTCCAGAACATCCTCCAGGCTTTTGTCCGAGATATGGGAAACATCCACCACCACCCCTAACGATTCCAAACGCCGAACCACCTGCCTGCCAAAGTCGGAAAGCCCATGATGGGTATTTTGACCTGCAATACTGTCGCAAACCTCATTATCATAGTTCCAGGAAAGGGTCATGATGCGAAGGCCCAGCTGATAGAGCCGGTCAAGCTCGGCCAGGCTCCCACCGATTATTTCAGCACCCTCGGCGCCGAGAATCCCGTATACATGTCCCTCCGAAATTCTCTCTAAGTCCCTTCGGGCTCGGATAAGGGTCAGCTGAGGATGCTCCCGTTCGGCCTCAAGCCCGAGCATGAACTGCGCCTGCATATGCTGTTGGGGGAAGCCTCGATAGGGGTCGTCGGCAAAGCAGGTGAGAACCTGAACAAAACAGCCATACCGTAATGCCCTCAGGATATCCCATTGACGTCGGTTTGATAGAAGATCGGAGGCTTTTCCTATTTTGGACAGGATGTCGCAGTGGGCATCAAAAATCAGCATGAAAACACCTTCTCCAAATTCCTATGGGTATGTATATGTTTTTCCGACGGAATAATGATTGCCCCGCAAAAAGTCGCCAGCGACTAGAAGGCAGCCCTGAGATGGCGGATATCGGTCACCTGATAATGCTTGTCCATGATGACCTCCACTACATCAAATCGAACAGGGCTATTGTGAAGATGCATCTGGCTCAGGTATAGGCTTGCAAGGCGTGTGATTGATTGGCGCTTCTTCAGCGAAACAGCCTCCACGGGCAAGCCGAATTGGCTGCTGCTTCTGGTTTTAACCTCCACAAAGCAAATGGTATCCTTTTCACGGGCGATGATGTCGATTTCGCCCATCCTGCTCACTCTGAAATTCCTGGCAAGAAGCGTCATGCCGCTTATGGTGAGATACCGGGCGGCTGCGTCCTCCCCTATCCCGCCGATTTCCTTGTTATTCATCCATCCATCTCCGTGAGTATTTTTCATCCAGCCTGCTGATGAAGGCCAAAACCTCAGCCACCACCTCATAGAGCTCGGGAGGTATCTCGGCTCCGACCTTTATGCCCGAAAGGGCTTCTGCCAGATGTGCGTCCTCATAGACGGGTATACTCGCTTCCTTGGCCTTTTCGATGATCTTTTCGGCAATCTCGCCTCTGCCCGAGGCAATCACCCTGGGTGCTTTTCCTTCTCCGGGCTCATAGGCCAGAGCCGAAGCCTTTTTGATTTTTCCGGTATTATCATTGGATGCCATAGCCTCGACCCCCCTATATCTTTAAATCCAGCCTGGTGTTGAGGCCCAGTGCGTCTTCGGTTTTCTCAAGTGCATTGAAAAGATTCACCGGTTGGTCATCATGAACCCTGCAGCGGAGCTCAGCCAGCTTGTAGCCCTTTGCCTTAAGGGCATCGTAAAGCACCCGGTGATTGTCCTTCACAAGCTTAACCAGTTCCTCGCTTGCCACTCTGAAGTTAATGGTCACATAATGGTTTGTAGCATTCAAAAAGGTCTCTATCAGGCCCAAATGCCTGGTATTGAGCGATATAAACAGCGTGAACTTGTTGGGATCGATCCTTCCCCGCTTTTTCCTGTCTCGCATGATATACAGCTCACCTGTGGTGTTCTGCTGATTAAACATCAGCGGTATCTGCACGAAGGTGTGATAGGTGGTGACCTGGTTGAAGAACTGCATGGCATTCTGAAGCTCACGGATAATCGGCAGATTGGCCTCATGGCTTTTGGCATCCATTTGGGTCACAGCTTTTTCTGCTAGGGTCATGATCTCCTTCATGGCCTTAATCCTCTCGTGAAGCGCCACAGGCTCAGCTTCGCCGTTTTCTGCCTTCACGTAGGCTTTCTCGAAAACGCTCTCCAGCGCTTTTTTTATCTCTGCAGGCTCAAGCCTCCTTGCATCTCCCAGCTTATCCTGCATTGCTGCCAGTTCATCTTGAGCACGGTCAATCCATCCCTTGGTCACATTCTCCGAAAGGGGGTCTGACATTGGCTTTAGGCTGTCGGAGCCACCCTGGGGCAGTGCTTTTTGGAGGTTTGATAAGACCTTATGTAAAGCAGCCTCAAGGGCATCCCGGGTGACATGCTCCCCGCTGGCAAGCTGCCTCTCCAGATCATCCACCAGATTTTTTGTGAGCTGAAGCCTGGTTTGCTGATCTAGCTTGGGCCGATCATCGGGTGGAAGCTCGCCTAAAAGGTCGTCAACCAGGCTCTCGGCCAGCTTCTCCAGCTCCTGATGCTGAATAAGCGGCTTAACAAGGGTGTTTTCAAGCTCCCCTCCGGGATTTTCGACCATGCTATTTAGGATATTATCCCGCAGAAGGGAAAGGTTCTCATCGATCCTATACTCCTTTTGGGCCAACCTCATGAGAAGGGAAATCATCTCCTTGTCGGGCTGGATGTCGTTGGCGGCCAGAAAGGAGGCTTTTTCAGCATCCAGCCCACCTGCTTTCTCCATGATATCCAGGGCTTTGGTGATAAGCGCTTCTGTAGGCCTTGCCCCCAGAAGACTCAAGCTTTTTGATATGGCCGCTCTATCGGGGTTTGCTTCATCGGATATGTTATCTGCCTGGGTTTCAGGCTGAATGATCCTTGCTGTGAGCTGATCCTCCACCCTTTCACCGATCTGCAGGGTTAAAAGAGCGCCCTGCTGGGCTGAGAAGCCCTCGGGCACCCGGGCTGTAAAGGATGAGCCGTCTAGCAGCTTCAGGAAAAGCAAGCCGTTTTCGACCGCAACAACCCTGCCCTGGAGGGTATCACCGGTCGTCAGGACCTCCGGGGCTGTCTTTCCTACAATCTGCAGGAGCTGTTGAGGTAAAAAACCGTCTATTTTCATATCTGTCACTCCAACATGACATGCTAGGCTTCAATCGGTCAGATTCTTGGTAAAGCTTCTGCGATGAACGGGCGAAAGGCCTAAGCGCTTGATGGCCTCGATGTGCTCAGCGGTGCCATATCCCTTGTGTGCCGAAAAGCCATAGCCGGGATACTTTCCATCCAGCTTTTCCATGATCCTGTCCCTGGCTACCTTGGCCAATACTGAGGCCGCCGCAACGCTGAGGCTGTTCTCATCGGCCCTTGGCACCGATTTTTGCCGGATGTCCATGGCAAGCCTCACCGCATCGATAATCAGGTAATCGGGCTTGACCTTCATGGAGAGGATGGCAACCTCCATGGCCTTCTTAGTGGCGTTTAAGATGTTTACCTCGTCGATGTATGTACTGTCGGCTATCCCTATACCGTAGGCAATAGCCTTTTCCCGTATTTCATCGTACAGCCGGCTTCGCACCTCGGGGCTGAGCTTTTTAGAGTCATTAAGCCGATAGATCACCGCATCCCTGGGAAGGATGACGCAAGCCGCCACAACAGGCCCTGCAAGGGGGCCCCTTCCGGCCTCGTCCACCCCGCCGATGAACTTATAGCCTTGTCCATAGGCTTCCCGCTCCATGACCTGCATGGCCTCTAAGCGTGCCATTTCCTTTCGCTGGGCTTCAAGCCTCTTATAATACTTATCGGCAAGTTTCGCGGCTCCCTCGCCATATTCGTGGGAAAGAGATCTTAACCATGCCACAGCCCGCTCCAGCTCCATGGCCTCGGCCTGATTCTTCAGTTCTGTCAGGGTCAGCCGCTTCATGCTTCTACCTCCGGAGGGCTTTCCATTGTAATTTTACCGATTTTTCCGCCTCTGAACTCATCCAGAACGATAGCAGCAGCCCTGTACAGGTCTACCTCGCCGCCTGAAACCAGGCAGCCTCGCTTGCGCCCCGCATCCTCCAACAGCTCCAAACCCCTCTTATCCAGATCAGTGAGCTTATAGCGCTGGGAAAGCAGCTGGGGATAGCGTTTGGAAAGCCGCTCCATCAGCTTTCCGGCAAGCTCTGCGGTATCCATGATATCGTCCTTGATGGCCCCCGTGAAGGCGAGATTCAGGCCTGTTTCCATGTCCTCGAACTTCGGCCAGAGGATTCCCGGCGTATCCAGAAGCTGAATCTCAGGATGAATTCTCACCCACTGCTGGGTACGGGTCACACCGGGCCTGTCCCCGGTGATGGCGCTGGCCTTTCCGGCGACTTTATTGATGAATGCTGATTTACCCACATTGGGGATACCCACCACCATGGTCTTGACGGGTCTTGAAATGCGGCCCTTGGCTGCAGCAGCCTCTATTTTACCCTTCATCATGTCTTTGAGCTTGCTCTTCAGCTCATTCAAGCCGGTGCCTGTGATGGCATTGGTAAAGATCACCTCAAGGCCTATCCTTTTGAAGTAGGCCTCCCAGCGTTTATTTGCAGTGGGATCGGCAAGATCGCTTTTATTGAGGGCGATCACCCGGGGCTTGGCCCCCACCAGAGCGTCAATCTCCGGGTTGCGGCTGGAGACGGGGATTCTGGCGTCCAAGAGCTCAATCACCACATCCACCAGCTTGAGATGCTCGCCTATGACCCTTCTCGTTTTGGCCATATGACCGGGAAACCATTGTATGATCAAATCAGTCAACACCTTCTATCATGATACTTTTGTAGTCTATCCCAAGTTTAACAGAAATAACGGTGCTTATGGAAGGGGCTAATGAACCGGCCCCCGTCACATACTAACTCGCGTCCTCATGCGTAAAGATGGATAACAAAAAGAGGACTTGATTTAAGTCCCCTTCATGTCTTTGCGATTAGTCCTTTGCGGTTGTGAGGTCTTCCTTGATTCGAGCAGCCTTACCTACTCTGTCGCGCAGGTAGTAGAGCTTAGCCCTTCTGACCTTACCTCTGCGGATGATCTCAACAGAGTCAACCTTGGGAGAGTGGAGCGGGAACACCCTTTCAACGCCTATACCGTAGGAAAGCCTTCTGACGGTGATAGCCTTTCTGATAGCTGTGCCGCGCATGGCAATGATGGTTCCCTCGAATACCTGAATTCTTTCACGGTTTCCTTCCTTAACCTTAACGTTGACCTTTACATAGTCACCGATCTTGAGGTTTGGAAGATTCTGCTTCATGCCTTCTTGCTCAAGTGCACGAATAATATCCATTGTATTTTCCTCCAATTCATAGAGTGTTCTTACCTGAATCCTTGTGACGATTCCTTGCAGGCAGCGGACCACCCTGTAGTTCACGCCGTAACATTATACCATTTGGCACATACAAATGCAAATATAAATATTCGGAATATTTTTCCACTCATTTTCTTCCTCATTTGATTATTTGCCCCAGTACTCATCCAGCGCGTGTTGACGCTTTTTCAGGAGCTAGCATTCTTATGCCGCGGCTTTCGTCCGCTTTCTTTACCTGTCCCTCTGCCCTATTTTAACAGAGATCAGCTGTCATGAACAAGGCTTCCTGCGGCGTCATACCCTGTAAAAAGGACGTTTTTACATCCTATAAAAAATATTGAATATTAGGAACCTTTCATTTATAATCAATATAATGTTCAGTAGCAGTACGAAGTAAAAGAAACCATTATGATTGTAGCATTATATGAACTAAAAACCGTAAGACTTGAAAGGAGCAGTGGTGTAATTATGTCAAATAAGCTTAAGGTAGGTATCGTTGGCGGAACCGGCATGGTTGGACAAAGATTTGTCGCCTTGCTTGAGAACCACCCCTGGTTTGAAGTGACATCCATTGCAGCCAGCGCCAATTCTGCAGGGAAAACCTACGAGGAAGCCGTCAGTGGCAGATGGAAGCTTTCTACCCCAATGCCCGACAGCATCAAGAACGTCATGGTCAAGGACGCCTCGAAGGTTTACGAGGTTGCTTCCGATGTTGACTTTGTTTTCTGTGCCGTCGACATGAAGAAGGACGAGATAAAAGCCCTTGAAGAGGCTTATGCTAAAACCGGAACCCCGGTAGTCTCCAACAACTCGGCCCACCGCTGGACTCCCGATGTACCCATGGTAATTCCTGAAATCAACCCTGAGCATATCGGCGTGATCGAATACCAGAGAAAGCGCCTTGGCACCTCAACCGGTTTTATTGCTGTGAAGCCCAACTGCTCCATTCAAAGCTATGTGCCGACCCTTAACGCACTCTTGGATTACAAGCCCACTCAGGTTGTGGCATGTACTTATCAGGCTATTTCAGGCGCCGGCAAAACTTTCAAGGATTGGCCTGAGATGATCGACAACGTGATTCCCTATATCGGCGGCGAAGAGGAGAAGAGCGAACAGGAACCCTTAAGAATCTGGGGTAAGATCGTGGACGGCGCTATCGTGAAGGCTCAAGCCCCCATCATCACCACCCAGTGCATCCGCGTTCCCGTAACCGACGGTCATATGGCAGCCGTATTTGTATCATTTGAAAAGAAGCCCTCCAAGGATGAGATATTGAACCGCTGGACCTCCTTCAAGGGTCGTCCCCAGGAGCTGGGTCTCCCCAGTGCGCCCAAGCAGTTCATCACTTACTTTGAGGAGGATAACCGTCCTCAGACCAAGCTGGATCGCGATATTGAGAACGGCATGGGTATCACAGCCGGAAGACTCCGTGAGGACAGTCTGTATGATTATAAGTTCGTCAGCCTCTCCCATAACACCCTGAGAGGCGCCGCAGGCGGAGGCGTTCTGATCGCAGAGCTGCTCAAGGCCGAGGGATATATCGTGAAGAAGTAATCAGAGGTACTCCCTCAACCGACCTTCATCATAAAGGGGTTGTCTTAAAAAGGCAGCCCCTTTTTGTTATATGTCTTCGTGATGTTCAGGTTTACGAAGCATCCGCAGGAGCAGTATAAGCTGTACGCGAAGGTGCAGATTAGCATTAAGCGGCGTGCCTGCCTGCAATTTAAAGCTTCGCTGTGATAGCGTAGCGAGCGCGACTTGAATCCTTGGACGGATTCAGGAGCGCTTAATTGCTGCAGGCTACAGCCGCTGGCGTATTGCCAGCAACTTCGCAGGAACGAGTGTTGAGCGTCATACAGCTTACTGCATCGAGGACAGCTAGGCGGCCTGAACATCATGAAGATCTTAACACTTTCAAGACAGCCCTTTTTCTTGGAGAACGCATCCAATCGCTCCTTCATACCGGTTCGACCATATCGTCCAAAGGCTCCATTGCTACGCCCGGCTCCTTTTTCAGTACGCCTCTGATCAGGAGGAATGCCGCAACCAATGAGATGCCCAGCACCCCATAGATCATAAGGGCATTGTCCCCCACCCAGATAAACAGCGGATCCAAGATGTAATTTGAGGCATTCAGTGAGAAATGCAGCAGGATGCAAGCAAAGAGAGAACCGCACCTTAGTCGGACCAGCCCCAGCAGAAAGCCCGTGCCGGCAGCATAGACCACCCATACAATCTGTCCATGAAGGAGTCCGAACAACAGGGCTTGCATTATAAGGGCCAGAGCCACAGGCATACCGCCCATCAGCGATTTCATGATCAATCCTCTGGTCATGACTTCCTCAAAGATGGGCGCCATGATGATGGCGTTGATGACACCGATGTAGGATTGGGTATCCAGGCTGCTCACCGATTCGCCATACTCCGACATGGTACCCTCAGGGATGGGAAGCAGCGAAAGCGCATAGGTAATCAGGATATTCAGAAGGATTCCCAGCATCAGGAGCATGGCGGCCTTCTTTATAGAGAAGGGCTTCAAATCCAGCCGTTCCCGTATGGATTTCTTTCTTGCTTTTATGATAAACCCGTAAGCAACAAGGCATACGACATCAACGATAATCATGTAGAGCTCGTAATTGATTTCAGCACCTTCTGCCACAGAACCTGACAAGGCCTCTGCAGTCTGCGAAGCTTCAGCAGGGGACGTTAAGGAATTGAATGACATATCCGCAACAGTCACAATAATAATCACGATGGCATATATGGCCAAATATCCAACAGCAGCCCCAAAACTTTTTAAAAACCGCATTTCTTCTGCTCCCATTTTTTGATGGTTTCTATCTACCATTGTAATTGAGGGCATCCATCAAGTCAATGAAAAGGGCTGCCTGCCTCATCCCATGCCGGGATGTGATTGGCATACACAGCCTGATTCCTGTCAACGATCTTATTAGCATCAATCGCTGTACGAGAAAAAAAGATAAGATTTTTAAGACGAATATGGAAAATCGTAATGATTATTGCCTTAAGGTTTCATATAATAACTCTTTGAGGGGCTTATCCTATGCCCTATCAATGTCGGTTGGGAGGATGTCATCATGAAAGCGTTGTTCATCGGGGGCACAGGTATCATCAGCACAGCCATATCAAAACGCGCAGTAGAGCAGGGCTGGGAGCTTTTCTTGCTAAACAGAGGCCTGCGGCCCGAAAGGGTTCCGGCAGGTGCCAAAGTCATTCAGGCCGATATCGGTGATGAGGCCAATGTTGCCAATTTGATTAAAGACATGGAATTTGATGTGGTTGCCGATTTTATCGCCTTCGTGCCTTCACAGGTAGAGCGGGATATACGGCTGTTCGGTCAAAAGACGCGTCAATTCATTTTTATCAGTTCGGCATCGGCCTACCAAAAGCCCTTGTCTCATTACAAGATCACTGAGAGCACACCCCTCGCCAATCCCTATTGGGAATACTCCAGAAACAAGATAGCCTGCGAGGAACGGCTCATGGCTGAGTATCGCAATAACGGCTTCCCCATCACCATCATTCGGCCAAGCCACACCTACGACGAAAAGAACCTCCCCCTCGCTGTTCACGGAAAAAAGGGAAGTTGGCAGGTCATCGACAGGATAATAAAGGGCAAACCTGTGATTATCCATGGAGACGGCAGCTCCTTATGGACAGTGACCCATAATTCTGATTTTGCCAAAGCCTTTACGGGCATCATGGGAAACCCGGCGGCCATCGGAGAGGCCATCCACATAACCTCCGACGAATCCATCACCTGGGACAAGCTCTACGATTGCATCGGTCTGGCACTCAATAAGGAGGTCAAGAAGGTTCATGTTACAAGCGATTTCCTCGCAGCCTGCAATTCCGACTTTCTTGGGGGGCTCATTGGGGATAAATCCAACACCGTTGTTTTCGACAACAGCAAGATCAAACGGCTGGTCCCCGATTTTACGGCCACTGTTCGCTTTGATCAGGGGGCGCGGCTATGCGTTGAGCATCTCTTGAGTCATCCCGAGCTTCAAATTCCGGACCCGGAGTTTGATGCCTTCTGCGATAAGGTCATCGCTGCCCAGGATGCTGCCCTTAAGTTTTTCAAGCAGTGATATACAGCTTTATCAGGGAGTGTCCCATATGGACGCTCCTTTTTTGGTACAGGCATTCACAAGTTTTGCTGTCCCACATAAGATGAATTAAGACAAGATCAGACGAGAAGGGAGGCAAAGAACAATGGTGGATTTTGATTTCACTGAAATCAAGAAGCAGCTTAAGGCAGAGTTGAAGGCTGAACTGGAAAGTGAACAGGAAGTTGAAATTGAAGAAGATGAAAGGCATGATACCAAGCAGATCAACAAGCAGATCAACTATAATATCCTGACTCAGAAGCAGTATCAGGCACAGAAGGCTGCTGCCGAGAACGAAGCCGAGAATGAAGCTGAAAACGAGGCTGAAAACAAGGCTGAAAGCGAGTCCGAGAGTAAGGCCGGAAGCAAGTCAGATGCAAAGGCTGAGGTAAAGGTTGAGGCTGACAAAAAGCCGAAGTATTATTGAGCCAAACAGTGGGGATTTTTTCCCCACTGCCCCTGATATATTCCCAAGGAGGTGCTCATTCATGGATGAGCCTGCTGTTACTCCGCAAAAAAAGAAAATTACCAGAAAAAAAGCGGTGATTCAAAAGGACAGCTTGCAATATAATGCCCAGGACATGAACCAGGAACAAAAGCTGGATATGAACCCTATACAGTCTAATACGCAGCACCTTCACATCTATATTGACAACAAGGGTCAGGATTATTCGGGCAGAATTACCGGTACAACCTGCCTTGAGGCAAACAGATCAACTATCCGGCATGCCGAGGTTCAACTGTTCTTTGGAGGAGAAAGCAGATGCCCTGTCATGAAGGCGCACTCGGACGAGAACGGCAACTTCACGCTTGAGCGCCTGCCCCCCGGTTTTTACACCCTTTATGTTAAATCCGGAGACGCATTGCGCTATCAGTCCGGGTATATCAAGCTGCTGCCCTGTGAGACCGTCTATCAGACAGTTCTTTTGAAGGATTAAGCTGCCCGCCGCAGTTAACATAAGCGGGTATAAGAACCGGGTTATTGATTTAGCCCGGCTTGTTTTGTGTAAGGCAATAGAAGCGCACAGCAAGTCCGCAATCAACGGACAAAAGGCTGCCCCTGCGGACAGCCCTTCAACACCTGGATATACCTTATGCTCATCTTAGACTACTGGATGATTTCAACTACAACCCTCTTGTTATCCTTGACAGCTGCAGCCTTCATAACAACACGTATTGCCTTGGCTATCCTACCCTGTTTCCCGATAACCTTGCCCAT
>Ga0116192_1001671_pt1 | contig 15343 bp, 14 predicted proteins | sample AD_UKC113_MetaG_FD_89876 | JGI IMG/M metagenome (GOLD analysis project Ga0116192, IMG submission 89876) | Active sludge microbial communities of municipal wastewater-treating anaerobic digesters from Hong Kong - AD_UKC113_MetaG | ecosystem: Engineered > Bioreactor > Anaerobic > Digestate... | reverse complement strand
GAATTTGAAGAAAATGATGGAAAAACTCAAAGAAGAGTTTTTTTGTTTCATTTTTCGATTACTTTTTCGACAAAAATTTTATAACCTTGCCGCTTAAAAATAGACTTTTTAAGGAATGACTATCTAACTCAATAGTTTATTTTTCATCGGATTTTCTTCCGGGATTTTGAAAAAGATGTTATAAAGTTGCTACCAATGCTGGAATTGTGATTTTTAGTTTCTCTTTTATTCGCAAGAAATAAATTTTGTAAAATTTTCAATCCTTTTTCTCCAATTAATAATTCGGTGCGGTCTGTCCACGTTTCCATACAGTGATTGTTTAACTTTTTCTTATACAAAGTTATCAGTTTAAAACAACAATTCATATTTTTTAAAAAGCTTTATCATTTTTTATTTTATGTCGAGGAATCCATAAATAAAAAACTGTCACAACTACATGCAACAGTTTTTTATCACAATCTTGTAAAAGAAAATTCATTTTTTCTTTTGTTCTTTTGCCCAACTATCTTTGAGCGAAACAGTACGATTAAAGATTAAATTTTCAGGTGTAGCATCCATATCTACAGTAAAATAGCCAATTCGTTGAAATTGAAAATGATCCAAAGGTTTAGCATACTGCAAAAAAGTTTCCACTTTACAGTCGGTCAGAATTTTTAAAGAATCTGAATTGAGCAATTCACGGAAGTCACCTTCTTCTTCCGAAGGATTTTCAACTCGGAACAAACGATCATATAAACGAACTTCTGCTGATAATGAATGGGCAACTGAAACCCAATGAATAGTACCTTTAACTTTGCGATTGCTTTCAGGCATTCCACTTTTTGTATTTGGATCGTATTCGCAATAAACTTCAACAATTTCACCTTTTTCGTTTTTTTTACAGCCCGTACATTTAACAATGTAGGCACTTTTTAATCTGACTTCCTGTCCGGGAGTCAGGCGAAAATAATTTTTCGGTGCATTTTCCATAAAATCATCTTGTTCGATATACAATTCTTTTGAGAAAATAATTTCTCGTGTCCCTGCCGAAGGATCTTCGGGATTATTGGGTGTTTGAAGTATTTCTATTTCATTATCAGGATAATTTGTAATAATCAATTTCACCGGATAAAGCACCGCACTAACTCGTGTGGCAATTTTATTGAGATTTTCACGTGCTGAATATTCCAGCAAACCAATATCATTCAATGCATCGAATTTGGTGTAGCCAATTTTATCTATAAAGTTACGTATAGCTTCGGGCGTGTAACCTCTTCTTCTAAGTCCACAAAGAGTTGGCATGCGAGGATCGTCCCAGCCATTTACCAGACCTTCCTGCACCAGTTGGAGTAATTTTCTTTTACTTAAAATAGTATAAGTTAGATTTAAACGATTAAATTCAATTTGTCGTGGTCGATAGTCTGAATCTTGATACTGATCAATGAACCAATCATAAAGTGGACGATGAACTTCAAATTCAAGTGTGCATAGAGAATGTGTAACTCCTTCAAAATAATCACATTGCCCATGAGCAAAATCATACATAGGATACACTTTCCATTTCCAGCCTGTGCGATGATGAGGATGCGAGGTAATAATACGGTACATAATTGGATCGCGCATGTGCATATTGGGCGAAGACATATCAATTTTTGCTCGTAATACCATCGCTCCTTCAGGAATTTCACCTGATGACATTTTATAAAACAATTCAAGATTTTCTTCGATGGGACGATTACGGTATGGGCTTTCGATACCAGGAACAGTAGGCGTTCCTTTCTGTTTTGCTATTATTTCAGCAGATTGTTCATCAACATAAGCTAATCCTTTTTTGATAAAAAAAACAGCCAAATCCCAAAGCTTTTGAAAGTAATCAGAAGCATAATATACATTTTCCCACTGAAAACCAAGCCATTGAATATCTTCCATGATAGAATCGACGTATTCAACATCTTCTTTTAATGGGTTGGTGTCGTCAAAGCGTAAATTACAAATACCACCATATTTTTCGGCAATACCAAAATCGAGGCAAATGGCTTTAGCATGTCCAATATGTAAATAACCATTGGGTTCAGGAGGAAAACGCGTCTGAATTCTACCTCCATTTTTCCCTTCTTTTAAATCTTGTTCAACTATTGCCTCGATAAAGTTCAAGTTTCGTTTGGAAGATTCTTCTTTGTATATCATATATTTATTACTCAAATTATTTTTATATCAACCTCTTTTAAAGATAATTGATGTAGATTTGAAAAAAGAATAAAAAAGATTTTTTGATCGTTTGATAGAAAGAGTAAAATATTTATTCAAAGTAAGCCTTGACAATACCTCTTTCGGAATTACGGATAAATACTAAAACAGCTTCCCGTTCTTTTGTGGCAGGCAATTCGGCTTCGATCCGTTCAATTGCTTGCGAAACATTCATCCCTGATAAATATAAATAGCGATAAATTTCCTGAATACTACAAATTTGTTCACTCGTAAAGCCACAGCGATGTAAGCCAATAGAATTAATACCTTCAAATGAAAGTGGTTCACGACCTGCTTTTATATAAGGAGGAATATCTTTATTTACTTTTGAACCGCCTTGAATGATCACATGTGAACCAATATGGGTAAACTGATGTACTAACACGCCCCCACTTAAAATTGCATAATCATCTATTACTACCTCACCTGCCAGTTGAGAAGCATTCGACATAATAACATTGTTCCCAATAACACAATCGTGAGCAATATGACAATATGCCATTATCAAACAATTGTTGCCAATTACAGTTTTCCCTTTTGAGGCTGTGCCGCGATTTACAGTAACGTATTCGCGAATGGTGGTGTTATCACCAATAATGGCAAGAGTTTCTTCCCCTTTAAATTTTAAATCTTGCGGAATAGCTCCAATAACTGCTCCGGGAAAAATTTTGCAATTTTTCCCAACTCTGCTTCCTTCAAGTATGGTTACATGAGGACCAATGGTGGTTCCTTCTTCAATTTCTACGTTTTTATCAATAAAAACAAAAGGTCCTACTGTGACTGATGGATCTATTTTAGCTTCTGGATGAATATAGGCAAGCGGTTGTTCCATTTTCTCTATATCAACTTTAATTATTTTTTGTAATTTGAGCCATAAATTGAGCTTCTGCTACAATTTTCCCGCCGACAAAAGCATATCCTTTCATGTTCGTACAGCTATGTCTGATTTCGTCTATCATCTCAAGACGAAAGATAACAGTATCGCCAGGAAGCACTTTCTGACGGAATTTTACATTATCTATTCTTAAAAAATAGGTAGAATATTTTTCAGGATGAGGAATAGAATTCAGAACTAAAATTCCACCTGTTTGAGCCATTGCTTCTACGATTAGAACTCCCGGCATCACGGGCTCGTTAGGAAAATGACCTACAAAGAAAGTTTCATTTGCTGAAACATTTTTTATTCCTACAATAACTTTATCATGTATCTCAATAATTTTGTCCACCAAAAGGAAAGGCCATCGGTGAGGTAAAAGCTTTCTGATGGCATTTATATCCAATACAGGAGGAATGCTATCATCATAAATAGGAACAGGAACTTCTTGCTTTTTTATTTCTTTACGAATTAATTTGGCAAATTCTGTATTGATTTTATGTCCTGGATAATTGGCAATTACTTTACCTTTAATGGGTTTACCAATCAGCGACAAATCACCAATGACATCAAGAAGTTTATGTCTTGCTGGTTCATTTGGATAATTAAGTTCATTATTAATATAACCTAATTTGGAAGCATCAATAGGTTTTTGATTTAATTTCTCAGTAAGAAAATCCATTCTTTCCTGCGAGATTTCCTTGTCATAAATTACCAGTGCATTTTTTAAATCCCCTCCTTTAATAAGGTTCATGTTCAATAAAGGTTCAATTTCATGAACAAAAACGAATGTGCGAGCAGAAGCAATTTCTGTTACAAAATTATCCAGTGAATCAAGTGAAGCAAATTGATTGGAAAGCACTGGTGAATCAAATCCGATATGAACATCAATGCTAAATATATCGTCGGGTAATAAAGTAATTTTTGATTTAGAATCTGGCAAAGAATATTCTATTTTTTTTCTAACAATATATTCATCTTTTTTAGCATTCAGTTCTTCTATTCCAACTTCCAAAATTTTTTCAACATAATGTTTGGCACTACCATCTAAAATAGGAAATTCTGGTCCATTAACTTCCAGCAAACAATTGTCGATTCCTAAAGCATACAAAGCTGCCAGTGCATGTTCTACCGTACTTATTTGAACTTCTCCTTTTTGCAAAACGGTACCACGAATTGTATGGGTTACATTTTCTGCTAAAGCTTCAATGATGGGTTGTTCAGGAAGGTCTATTCGTTTCAGCTTAATTCCATGATTTTCAACTGCTGGTATAAATGTTAAAGAGATTTCTAAACCTGTATGTAATCCTTTTCCTTGAAGAGTAAATTTTTCCTTTATTGTTTTTTGTTTTGTCATCATTTTACTTGTTAGAATAAAAATCCTTTATGTGAGTCAGTACTATTAATTATTGAGGATTACCTGATTGAATATTTTTTTCAAGTTCTTCCACTTTATTTTTCAATTCTATAAGAAGATTTTGTATTTCCGGTAAATTTTTAAAAAGGATAGAAGACCTTCTAAAATTACGAATGGGTATAGCAGGAGAACCAATAATAATCTGACCTGGTGTTTTCACTGAATTTGTCACACCTGATTGTGCACCTATTTGTGTATTGTCTGCAATTTGTAAATGTCCTACAATTCCTACTTGCCCGGCTAAAACACAATTTTTACCTATTTTTGTTGAACCTGCAATTCCTGTTTGTGCCACGATAACAGTATTTTCTCCAATTTCGACATTATGAGCAATCTGCACCAAATTGTCTATTTTTACTCCTTTGTGAATAATAGTACTACCCAATGTAGCCCTATCGATCGTAGAATTTGCTCCAACTTCAATATCATCTTCCAACACAACGTTGCCTAATTGAAAAATCTTTTCGTAGATTCCTTCTTTGGATTGTGCAAAACCAAAACCATCGGCTCCAATCACAACACCACCATGCAAAATACAATTATTACCAATAACACAATTATGATAAATTTTCACTCCTGGATAAAGAATTACATTTTCACCAACTGTGGAATTTTCTTCGATAGCACATTGGGCATATATTTCAGAATTTTTTCCAATTTTAACATTTTCACCAATAAACACAAAAGGAGCAATGTAAACATTCTCACCAATTTGTGCCGTAGGAGCAATATATGCCAGAGACGAAATGCCTTTTTTGTGGATTTGATTTTGATTAATGAGAGAAAAAAGTTTAGCCAATGATTCATAAGCATTATCCACACGAATTAAAGTAGCAGTAACTTTTTTTTCAGGCTTAAAATCCTTATTTATTAAAACTATACTGGCCTTACAATCGTAAAGGTAATGATTGTATTTCGGATTGGACAGAAAAGTAAGCGTACCTGGCTTTCCTTCTTCGATTTTAGAAAAACCACTTACTTTTACAGAAGGATTACCTTCAATTTCTCCTCCTAAAAAATCTGCTATTTGTTGAGCGGTAAACTCCATAGTTAAAAATTTTGGCTACAAAAGTACTAAACTATTTTTAATTTTTCACTTTTAGAAATAAACAATTTTAAATATTGAAATATAAACTTTTCATTATTAAATTATAATTCTAATAATTTTATAATCTACAGTAACACAAATAATGCTTATAAACTTTTTTGGTGAGCACTTTTATGTTCAACATGTCTGATGCTTCAGTTATATCTTTCACAGTATTATTTTTGTATAAAATATTGATTCTTTCTTCGCTGGGATTGTAGGTATCTGTACTTACCGTTTCTTCTCCCATAAAATATTCCGCTTCTTCAGCAGAAATTTTAAAATGTTCTTGATATTGACTTAACAAATGGTGTCGTTTAGTTTCGTTGAAACCATGTTCTAATATTTCAACTTTAAATAATTTTCTGTTAATAAACGACTTACACAAATATGATAAAACTTTATCTTCGTTATTTGTCCAAACTTTAATGGCACAAATCAGGTCTGAGTCGTCAAGATTTGCAAAATTGTCGAGTACTTCAACCGATTCACTAAATTTTTCTTCATTTATATAATTGTATAAAAAATAATGCAAAGCTGGTGAAGAAAAAAGTTTTTTACCGCTCAATACCAACTCTTTGGCTCTTGTTAGTATATTGATTAGCATTCTTTCAACAGCTACACATGTTTTATGCAAATAAACTTGCCAAAACATCAAACGTCGTGCCACAAGGAATTTTTCAATAGAATAAATGCCTTTTGACTCAACTACCAGATCGTCATTAAATATATTTAGCATATTAATAATGCGAGCAGAACCAATAATTCCTTCACTTACACCACAAAAAAAACTGTCACGGCTCAAATAATCCATTCTGTCCATGTCCAGTTGACTTGAAACCAATTGATGTAAAAATTTTTTGGGATATTGATTAGTAAAAATTTCAATTGCGGTGGTCAATTTCCCTTCAAACTCTTCATTGAGACGCTGCATCATCAAAAGAGAAATTTTTTCGTGGTCAATGTCCGTGACCAAACTTTTTTCCAGTGCATGGGAAAAAGGTCCGTGTCCTATATCGTGCAACAGCATACAAGCCCGAACAGCTTGTTCTTCGCTTGTAGTAATAGAGTGACCTTTTTGTCTCAACTCTTTGATGGCTTCACCAACCAGATACATACAACCAAGTGAATGTTGCATGCGGGTATGTTGGGCGCCAGGATAAACATAATAAGAAATACCTAATTGCTTGATACGATTTAATCGCTGAAAATAAGGATGTTGAATGATCTCATATAAAAAATCATCAGGAATATTGATAAAACCAAAAACAGGATCATTAATTATTTTTAGTTTATTCGATTGTTCCATCTTTATTATTTATGCTGATTAAATGAAATATTGAGAGAACGTTTATAACCTATGTGCCAGTATCTTCAACAGCCATTCCCAACATTTTTGGGTAGAAGATATACTCAATCTTTCTTCCGGAGAATGAACCCCATACATTTGTGGACCAATAGAAATCATATCCAACTGAGGATATTTTTCAAGAAAAAGTCCACATTCCAGACCTGCATGGACTGCTCGAACTTTAGGCTCTTCTCCTGTAATTTCCTGATAACATTGTTGAGCTACTTTAAGGATTTCAGAATTAAAATTTGGCTTCCATCCTGGATAACCTTTACTATGATGTACTTTTGCTCCAGCCAAAACAAAAACCGATTCTACCTGATGAGCTATATCATATTTGGCTGATTCAACAGAACTTCGTTGACTGGTAGTAATCAAAATTCGGTTATTATCTATCATTTTTACTGAAGCTAGATTAGTAGAAGTCTCAACTAAATCGGGAATTTCTTCACTTCTGGCTTTTACTCCGTGAGGGCAAGCATAAAGAGCATTAAGAAGTGTTTTTGAGCTTCTTTTATCCAAAACGGTATAAGGCATTTTTTCCGAAGAAAGTATAAATTGCAAATTAGGCTCACTTTGTTGTAATTCAGATGTTATTTCTGCAATATATTGATTGAATAAAACACTCAAATTTTCTTTTTGGTGAAAAGGAATAGAAATTATTGCGGTAGCTTCACGTGGAATGGCATTGGATAAACCACCACCTTCCATACTATGAAGATGTACTACTACTTCTTTGCTTAAATTCCACAGAAATCGAGTCAAAATTTTAATGGCATTGCCATGTTTTTTGTCAATATCTTCCCCTGAATGTCCTCCTTTTAAACCTTTAATTGTTATGGAAAAAGATAAATTAGTTAGCGGAGTTTTTCGAGGTATATATGAAAGATTAGCTGTTGTGTCAATTCCACCAGCGCAACCTATAAAAATAACACCATCATCTTCCGAGTCCAAATTAATTAAAATTTTCCCTTCTAAAAAATCAGGTTCTAAAGATGAAGCACCTGTTAAACCACTTTCTTCATCAACGGTAAACAAGCATTCTATTTCTGGATGGGAAATATCATTGGAAGTCAACACAGCCAGCATCATAGCCATACCAATTCCATTATCCGCACCTAAAGTTGTTCCCTTTGCTTTAATCCAGTCACCTTCTATATGAGTTTGGATAGCATCAGTTTCAAAATTGAAATTCACTTCACTATTTTTTTCACATACCATATCCATATGTGATTGTAAAATAATTTTTTGCTGATTTTCGTAACCTGAAGTGGCTGGTTTAGTAATCAAAACATTTCCTGCCTTATCAACTTTTGCTGAAAGATTATGTAGCTTTGCAATTTGAAGAAGATAATTTCTGATTTTTTGTTCCTTTTTTGAAGGACGAGGAATTTTAGTTATTTCGTTAAAATAATACCAGACTGTTGAAGGTTCGATATTGATCATAATATAGTTTTGACTTTTGAATTTCGAGTTACAAGTTTCGAGGAATATGAAAATTCAACAAAGATAATTAAAATTTTATAGATAGGAAGTTACCGAAATAAAAGAGATATAAATTTTTCCTTACATTTTCTGAAATACAATTTATATCACATAATTTTGTTATTTTAACTCCCGAGCTCCGCAAATTTCTGATGATATTTCATTCAGCCACCCAGCTTGCTGAAAAACACCAGTTTGAATTTTAATAAAACGAATATGCGGTAAATTAACAGAGTTACCTAAATTATCTACAGCATTTGAAATATCAAATTGATTGGAATGAACTGTTTGATCGTAATCAATACCAAAGTTATTTTCGGCATACCCCCACGTAAAACGATCAACAGGAACTTCCCATTGAGAACCACTATTTTCGTAAGCATCGGGTAAACGTGTTCCATAAAAAGTGATGCTATCATTTTCGTAATATTGCCACCACCACGAAGCAGTAAATTTTGTACCAAAACCTGAAATTAGTTCTCCTCTATTCCTTTCACTGTCTTTCCAAGTTATGTTGGCTGAATCTGAAAGAGCCTTATAGTAGCACACCCAATAATTTCTTTTTGAGTTTTCAAATTGATTTCCTTTTAATTCGTACCAGGTGTCATTGGGTTTTCCATCACCGTTTTTATCTTCCATTACATAAACAATAGCAGGCTCAGGCGAAACACCTGCCAAAGCAAATACTTCAAAATCATATCCTTCATGATTGATTACATTATGATCAAAGCCAGCTATCACATATCCGCCCCAACCCCCCAGGTACAGGCAACTTTTCACGTTAGAAGGTAAGCCAATAAAGTTTGCTGCATCTGTAGGTTTAACTATGTTGGCATGTTGACCAGGTGCATAGTGATATTCAAAAACATCTGTAATATAAGCAGAATCTGTTACTTCATTGTCTGATTTTTCACAAGAAACAATTCCTAAGATTAGAAAAATAAAAAACAATAGTTTTAAATAATGACACCAAATATTAAGAGACATTTTTCTGTAAATTAAAAAATGAAAAAAATTATCGAATTGTTATCATGGTAGCTCCAAAACCATATTGCTGAAACGAAGCGTCCTGAAAGTAAAATTTTTTGTATTGTGTTTCCAGAAGTTTCTGAATTTCTTTTTTTAATACGCCTTCACCTTTTCCATGAATGAAAACGATTTTTTGACCCTTGTTATTTTTATTCATTTCTAGTACTTCCCTGCACTTGTTCAATTGAAGTTGAAGCATTTCAAAATTACTCATTCCTGCTGGATTATCTATTAATTGTTCAATATGCAGATCAACTTCAATGATTTGTGGCTTCTTTAATTTTTTTAACTTGTGTGGGTTTGAAGGAATTTCTTTTTGTGAAATTACCTTTTTTATTTCTTTTTCAGGAATTTCAAGAAATTGTTGTTTCTCTTTTTCTAATAAAATATCTATCAATAAAGCTGGTTGATCAAAATAATCATTTTCGGTAAAACAGTGTAATTTGTAAAATTTATCGATTTCAACTTCAATATTTACATCAATTGCCCGTTGAATGGAATATTCCTTGTCCTTTTTATAAGCGATTGTCTGGAAATTTATTTTTTGCCATTCGGTTAATTGTTCAGGAGTGATTTCGGCAAAAAGTTCTTGCATGTTTGGTTCAATCAATCCATTCGCCAAACTCAAAGCAGCAGCATTTTCTAATAAACTAATGTTATAAAACAGGTAATAATTACTGTCATTGATCAGATAACATTCGTAACTGGTGTTTGGCAACTGTTTGATGTTGGTTGGCACGAAAGCCAAAAACAATTTGAGCGTATCGCCTTCAGATGTTTCTTCTGGAATCTCAATTTTTTTTTCAAGAGATGAAAAAGCTGGTTCTTTATTTTCAGAAAGAGAGGGCGTATTTTCTTTGGCATTTTCAGACGTAAAATCCCGAATAGGAAAATTTGTATTCCCGTTTACTGCAGCAGGAATTACAACACATTCATTTGCCAGCACAGGCACTTCAAAGCCATCATTGTCTGCCACGTAAATGATTTTATTCTTTTCATCAACATGCGTTACTATGCCGCTACCGACAGCGTTTAAAAAACGTACATGATCTCCTTTTTTTATCATGATAAGATAAATTTTAGAATAGTTTAAAAATTGTCACTTCTACTTTTAAAATGTGAAAAGTAATGATAAAGCTACTATCAAAAAATGGCAATTTTTTAGTACTTTTGCTGCAAAAGTACAACAAATTTTCTGTAAGCCCAGTGAATTCTGCCAACGAAAATATCATTCCACTGAATATTGAGGATTTTGACTATAACTTATCCGACGAACGTATTGCAAAATATCCTTTGCCTCAACGTGATGCTTCAAAATTATTGATATATAAAAATGATGTCATCACTGAAAACACTTTTTTGCATCTCGTTGAATTTTTACCTCCAAACAGTTTATTAGTATATAACAATACAAAAGTAATTGAAGCTCGTCTTGTCTTTTATCGCGAGACAGGTGCGCGTATAGAAATTTTTTGTTTGAAGCCTGCTGTTCCTTCTGATTATGCCTTATCGCTTGGTTCTTTTTCAGAATGTGTATGGAAATGTATGGTTGGTAATCAGAAAAAATGGAAAGGAGAAGTGCTTACAAAGAAAGTAAACATTGATAATAAAAATTTTCTTTTTCAAGCTGAATTGTTAGAGAAAAAAGGAAATGTTAGTTATATTCGCTTTTTCTGGGATGCTCCCAACGTTTCTTTTGCTGAAATTTTGGAAAAAGCAGGTGAATTGCCGATTCCTCCTTATCTGCATCGGAAAACGGAAGCGATTGACCTGATTTCCTATCAAACAGTTTATGCTAAAATGAAAGGTTCTGTTGCTGCTCCAACAGCAGGATTGCATTTCACACCTGAAGTTTTTGAAAGCTTAAAGACGAAAAATATTGAGACAACCGAATTGACTTTGCATGTTGGTGCTGGTACTTTTCAGCCAGTGAAAACGAAGAACGTTTTAGAGCATGAGATGCATACCGAAGTGTTCATGGTTTCGAAAAATACCATTGAACAATTACTTGATAAGTTGGGGAATATTATTGCTGTAGGAACTACTTCAGCACGAACATTAGAAAGTCTTTATTATATAGGGCTTTTATTAAGTCAGGATTCGTCGCTAAAAGAAAAACCAACTTCATTTTTTCTTTCTCAATGGTTACCATATACGATGAAAAATGAAATATCGACAAAAACAGCATTAACTCTTATTCTGGAATATTTGGAAAAAAATAAATTGAGTCATCTTTATGCTCAAACGCAAATCATGATCCAGCCGGGTTATACATTTCATTTGATAAATGGATTGATTACTAATTTTCATCAGCCGAAAAGTACTTTATTACTACTCATTTCAGCTTTTGTTGGTAATGATTGGCGGAAAATTTATCAATATGCTCTGGAACATAACTTTCGCTTTTTAAGCTATGGTGACAGTTCCTTGTTACTGAAATGATTTTTCAAGAAAGTTTTAAAAGCTAAAACAGTTAAAACAAAAATCTATGGAAAATTTATTGACTGATTCCCTTTTGTTTGATCAATTTTCTGATATTCAATATTTTTTCACTACCAGAAAAGGAGGCTTTAGTGATGGTAATTATACATCTTTTAATTTGAGCCCTTTTGTTGGTGATAAACCTCAACATGTTGCTCAGAATCTGAACAAATTAGCGGAAATTCTTTCATTGCCAACAGATAAAATTTTTTTCCCTCACCAAAATCATGGAAAACTTATTTATGAAATCGATGAAACTTTTTTGCAGTTTCCGCCCGAAGACCAAAAAAATCGCCTTGTCAATAGAGATGGCTTGTTTACAAATTTGAAAAATATCTGTGTGAGTGTCACTACTGCCGATTGTGTACCATTATTGTTTTATGATCCTGTTAAAAAGGCAGTTGCTGCGGCTCATGCTGGGTGGAGAGGAACTGTTCAGCAAATCGCAGCAAAAATGGTAATTACCCTTGTGCGAAAATACGGTTGTTCTCCTAAAAATATTCGTGTAGTTATGGGCCCTGCCATTTCGAAACAAAAATATGAAGTAGGAAAAGAAATTTTATTAACTTTCAAAATTGCTGGCTTTGAAACATCAGAAATTTTCAGTCAGCGAGAAAATAAGATTTTTTTAAATCTCTGGAAAGCAAATGAAATGATTTTGTTGAGAAGCGGAGTTTTAAAATCCAACATCGAAATCAAGGAATTATGTACCTTCACAAATTCAAGCGATTTCTTCTCAGCCCGTCGAGATGGTACGCCCTGTGGAAGAATGTTGAGCGGAATTATTTTACGATAAAAATATTTTTAATTTATTGTTTTGAAAATAGCAATCTCTTCACTGGTTCACAGTATTTGTCCTGATTTGGTTTTAGGTATTATTGAAGGAAAAGTCAAAAATTCACCAGCTTCTGGGTTGTTATGGCAAGAGATGGAAAAAGAAATGAAGGAAATTCTTTCAAATTATTCATTGGGACAAATCAATAAACGCCCTACCATTTTAGCCATAAGAGAAGCTTATAAAAAACTTGGTAAAGATCCTTCACGTTATCGACCTTCAGCAGAGGCTTTATGTCGACGAATCTGTAAAGGGAATTCCATTTATCAAATCAATACACTGGTCGATATTATCAATCTTGTTTCTATTCGCAGTGGCTTTTCAATTGGTGGTTTTGATGCAGACAAAATTCAAGGAAATCTTTTACTTGATATAGGGAACGAAAATGACAAATTTGAAGCAATTGGCAGAGGAATTTTAAATGTAACTGGGCTTCCGCTTTTTCGAGACGAAGCAAGTGGTATTGGAACGCCTACCAGTGATAATGAACGAACAAAAATAACTATGGAAACCAATCATTTATTAATGATTATCAATGCTTATGGAGGTAAAACTAAGCTTGAAGAAACTATAGATTATACAGTGGACTTACTCAAAAAATATGCTGAAATGACTGAATATGATATTTTTTATATAAAATAACATTTTTGTTTATTATTGCTACTGCTATTCCATTTAAATTTCGATTGGAACTTGATTAATAGACACTCATTTTAGCCCCTAATCATGTGTAATAATGGATAAACAAAAGAAAAATGATGGTTAGAAACTTTAGAATTCATTTCTTATAATTTCAAAATGTTATTGGTTGTTTAAAAATCTATTTCCTTTTTTATTTTTTTGTGTTTTTGGAAAAACTTCGATTTTCATGTACTTTTGATTCTCAATTTTTTTCTTTTATCTATGCTTTCGATTTTAGAGGAATATCATTATTATTTAAAGCTTGAAAAAGGTTTATCTGACAATACGATAGATGCTTATGAAAGAGACTTGTCAAAGCTATCACAATATTTGTCAGAGGCTCACATACCTTTGGAACAAGCTACTACCGAGCATCTTCGTGATTTTCTCATCGAAATTTGTGAATTAGGAATTCATCCTCGTTCGCAGGCACGCATTATCTCTGGCATCGCTTCTTTTTATCATTTCTTGATTTATAAAAATATTATTGCTGAAGATCCTACCGAATTACTCGAAAGTCCTAAAATTGGTTTGCGACTGCCTGAAGTGCTTTCCGTAAACGAAATCAATGCTATGGTGGCAGCTATTGATGTAAGTAAACCTGAAGGTCATCGAAATAAAGCTATCATTGAAATTTTGTATGGTTCAGGAATTCGCGTTTCAGAATTAATTGGTTTACAAATTTCAAAAATGAATCTCAAAGAAGGTTATATGCTGGTGGAAGGTAAAGGCAGTAAACAACGACTGGTTCCTTTGTCGCCCACTTCCATTGAGCAAATTGAAATGTGGAAAATAGATCGAAACAAATTGCCCATCAAAAAAGGAAACGAAGATTATCTTTTTTTAAACCGACGAGGTACTAAAATGACTCGAGCAATGATTTTTACCATTGTGAAAGATTTGGCAGCAACTGCAGGAATAAAAAAGAAGGTAAGTCCTCACACTTTTCGACATTCATTTGCTACACATTTGCTGGAAAATGGAGCCAATTTAAGGGTTATTCAACAGTTGTTGGGACATGAATCTATTACCACTACAGAAATTTATACCCATATTGATATTCATTATTTGCGAGAAACTATTTTGAATTTTCATCCTTTCAATCAACATTCACCTAAAACGACCAACGATACAAAAGATGAGGAATAATAAAATTTTCATGTTCTTTATTTGTCAGTTGTTGATGTTGTTATTTCCTTTTATTCTCATGTCAGCTCAAGAAACATTGGTTGTTGGTCAAGTTGTCAATCAAGTAAATAAGCAACCTATCTCATCGGCAAAGATTTTTTTTAAGAACACTTCAAAAATGGCAGTTAGTAATGAAGAGGGGTATTTTTTAATTCGAAATTCGGGCAAAGAAAAATTACTCATATTTTCGGCAGAGGGCTATAAAGATAAGGAGATAACAATCAAACCTGGCGAAAGCATTGGGATGCTGATAGAACTAGAGCCAGAAACTTTTATCATCAATAATTCTTTTACTGATAAAGAAAAAGATGCTGCCATACCCATTATAAATAAGGTTAGAGAACATCTTGAAAAGAATGATGAAACCAATTCACCTAACTATCATGCCATTGCCATTGAGCAAAATCTTCTAATTCTAAATAAGGTTCACAAACAAAATATTGACCCTCAAATTTATCATTATTTGCAAAATGCAAGTGTTACAGATTCTTTTTTAGTAGTTCCTATGTATATGAATGAGGTAAAATACCAATATTCGTCGAAAGGGAAAAAAGAGATTTCAAAAACTAATTTTTCTTCTCCGCAAAGTGAAGAAATGATTATTGAGCAAGTATTTGGTGAAATAAATCCTTCCTTAAATTTTTATCAGCCAACAGTTATTTTTTTTGGACAAAAATACATTAGTCCTT
>Ga0116192_1001669_pt1 | contig 15348 bp, 12 predicted proteins | sample AD_UKC113_MetaG_FD_89876 | JGI IMG/M metagenome (GOLD analysis project Ga0116192, IMG submission 89876) | Active sludge microbial communities of municipal wastewater-treating anaerobic digesters from Hong Kong - AD_UKC113_MetaG | ecosystem: Engineered > Bioreactor > Anaerobic > Digestate... | reverse complement strand
TATCGATATGTCGGTATCCCACATCGAGAGCCATTCGTACTGTTTCGTATGCAATTTTATCATCGTTTAGTCGAAAAACACCTAATCCTATGTAAGGAATTTTAATCCCGTTGTTTAATGTTGCGTATTCCATAATTTCCTTTTTTAGTCGTTTAGTCTTTCCATTACCGTAATTTTGTCGCGTCTTATTTGTTCCACTAGAGATTTTATGTTCTCAAACTTCAGATCGGGACGAATAAAATCGATAAATTCTACCGTCAACGATCGATTGTACAGATCTCCTTCGAAGTCGAAGATATTTACTTCCATGCTGATCTCGTTATCGTTTTGTAAGGTGGGGCGCGTACCGATGTATAACATTCCTTTGTAAATTTCGTTTTCGAGTCGGACAAAAACGGCATAAACACCTAATGCCGGGATCACCTTATATTTTTCCCATGCCTGAATATTGGCTGTAGGGAAGCCGATGGTGCGCCCTACCTTATACCCTTCTATAATTTTTCCTGAAAATTTGTAATTGTACGACAGTAATTTATTAGCCAATTTGATTTTTCCTTCGGCTAGTAAACGACGGATCTGAGATGAGCTTACATGATGGCCTTCAAAAAGTAGTTCGGTTGCCAGCATAACATCAATTCCCAATTCGCTGCCATATTGCACATACTCGGGAAATCCTTCTTCTCTGTTATGGCCAAAACGATGATCGTGACCCACAATCAAGGTGTGCACATTGATTTTTTCTTTCAGTGTCTTCTCCATAAATTCTTTTGCTGTCAACGCTGATAGTTCAACAGTGAAAGGCATACTTACACAATAATCGATTCCTGTGGTTTCCAGTTGTTCCAGTTTTTCCTCGTATCCACACAAAAGTTTCGGTTGGTAGTCTTGTTGTAAAACTTTGCGTGGATGTTCGGGAAAAGTAATTACTGCTGCCGGCAAATTCAATTGCTTTGCCTTCGCTTTTACCTGATTGATTAAATGTCGATGCCCTATGTGTACTCCGTCGAAGAACCCGAGAGTGGCAACCAATGGCTTGTGTTCGATGTGTTCTGTTTTTGATAAATCGATAAGTTCCAAAACAAGTGATCTTTTTGTTTATTACCAATAAACGCATGAACCCCCTTTTTGGTTTAAAGATGAAGAGAAAAACCTTTTTGAGTATTTTTATCGGGAATATAAATGATCAATCCAATATTTCATTATCTTTGCAAAACATGAAATGAATTGACCCCTATTTAATAAATAATATAAAAAAGAAGGAATCATGAAAACAAAAATTTTATTTGTGTCTGCAGTAATGGCGGGAATATTTTTTGTTTCTTGCCAAAAAGGAGAAAAAAATAATGTATTGACTAAAGCAGAAGAAGCCGAAGGATGGAAATTGTTGTTCGATGGCAAAACATTGAATGGTTGGCGCGATTACAATGGCGATTCGTTAACCGCGCCATGGACAGTTGAAGACGGAACGATTCGCGCATTAGGTGAAGGAAGTGATGCAAGTGGGTATATTGTAACCAATGATATTTATGAAAATTTCGAGTTAGTGTGGGATTGGAAAATTTCCCAAGGCGGGAACAGTGGTATGTTGTATCACGTTGTGGAACATCCAAAATTTAAGGTACCTTACATCACAGGTCCCGAATATCAGTTGATTGATGATGAAAATTTTCCTCAACCTCTTGAAGAGTGGCAAAAAACAGCGGCCGATTATGCCATGCATATCCCTGATCCGGCAAAGAAAAATTTGAAACCTGCAGGGGAATGGAATACTTCTAAAATCGTGTTCGATAATGGACATGTAGAACATTGGCTCAATGGCGAAAAAGTACTGGAATTCGAAGCATGGACAGACGAGTGGTTTGAACTGAAAAACAGTGGCAAATGGAAAGATGCTCCGGAATACGGATTAGCCCATAAAGGAGTAATTTGTCTTCAAGATCACGGTTCGTCAGCATGGTTTCGCAATCTCAAAATTAAAGAATTGCCTAGAAAAACAAAGGAGGTAGTGCTTTTTAATGGCGTCGATTTACACGGTTGGGAGGTATATGGAACCGAGAAATGGTATGTTGAAGATAGTGTTTTGGTATGCGAAAGCGGCCCCGACAAAAAATACGGTTACCTTGCAACGCGCGAATATTACGATGATTTTGATCTTACACTCGATTTTAAGCAAGAAGCCAATGGGAATTCGGGCGTATTTTTTCGCTCTTTCATTGAACCCGGGGAGATTATAAACGGCTGGCAAGTAGAAGTAGCACCCAAAGGGAACGATACAGGTGGCATTTATGAATCGTATGGGAGAGGATGGCTCGTTCAGATTCCCGACGAAAAAGAAAATATCTTGAAAGAAGGGGAATGGAATACATTGCGCATTCGCGTCCAAGGCGACAATGTAAAAACATGGTTGAATGGAGAAGAAATGGTAGATCTGAGTGACGAAAAGATTGGTAAGGCGCAAGGTCGCATAGCCTTACAAATACATGATGGAGGCGGTATTAAAGTCCGCTGGAAAAACTTGAAATTGAAAACCCTATAACAACAACTTGCATTTGACAGACCCGTTGAACTAATCTGAAAATGTTCAGCGGGTTTTTTTTGGCATCTTTTTTGTTGCACAAAAATAAAACGATGAAGGTTATTTTTTTAGAGGATAGTTTTTTACGAAAAAACAACCTATCTTTGTCTTATTAACTTACTAAAACAGCGAATGAAAGAAAAAAACAGGTTATTAGAAAGCATAATAGAAGGGATTCAGGAAAAGAAGGGAAAAAACATTACCACGATAGAATTGAAAGGAATAGCGGGTTCTATCTGCGATTATTTTGTTATTTGTGAAGGAAATACTCCGACGCAAGTTTCAGCTGTTGCCGAATCAATAGAAGAAATTGTAAGAAAGAATACAAAAGAAAAGCCGCTCAGAATTCATGGACAACAACGGGCCGAATGGATCGGCATGGATTATGGCACAATTATAGTGCATATTTTTTTGCCTGAGCTGCGTTCTTTCTACAATATCGATCACTTGTGGGCTGATGCTTTTCTCGAAAATATTCCCGGTTTAGAATAAAAACTTATTTCTTTTAAAATTGTTACATTCGTACACTATTAATTTTTTGGGAATTTTTAAATGGATAACAGCAATAAAAATTTAAACAGACAATCACCATCGAACCCCAATAAAGGTAATAAACCTCCAAAATCATCTTTTAATGCTTATTGGATTTATACCCTTGTTTTTGTGGCATTGTTGGCTTTGTATTTTTTTGGGGGCAATGCTACAGTAAAAGAAGTATCATGGTCCGATTTTCAGCAGTATGTAAATGAAAATCGCATTGAAAGCATTGTCATTTACAGCAATAAAGAAATGGCGGAAGCTACGGTCAGAAAAGAATCTGTAAACTATATTTTTGGAGATAAAGCCAACGCCGCTAGCGGGAATCCGGTGATTACCGTCCGCATTCCATCAGCAGAAGCTGCTTCTGAATTTGTCGATAAAGTGAAATCGGAAAAAGGATATAATATTGAGGTACGTTTTGATACGACGTCCGAAATATGGGGGATTCTGCTTACGGCTTTACCCTTTATTCTATTGATCGTTTTTTGGATTTGGATGATGCGCAGAATGCAAAGCGGTGGAGGTGGCGGAAGCGGGAATATTTTCAGCGTTGGAAAATCCAAAGCACAGCTTTTTGATAAAGATTCGGGAGTAAAAGTCACGTTTAAAGATGTTGCCGGACTTTCGGAAGCCAAGGAAGAGGTTCAGGAAATAGTGGAATTTCTAAAACATCCCGACAATTACACCAATTTAGGAGGGAAAATCCCTAAAGGAGCCTTGCTGATAGGGCCTCCGGGAACAGGTAAAACCTTGTTGGCAAAAGCTGTTGCCGGTGAAGCTAATGTGCCGTTTTTCTCTATATCGGGGTCCGATTTTGTTGAAATGTTTGTTGGAGTAGGCGCTTCACGCGTGCGCGATCTCTTTCGTCAGGCTAAAGAAAAAGCCCCATGCATTGTTTTTATTGACGAGATTGATGCCGTAGGACGTGCTCGGGGTAAGAATGTCAATTTCGGAGCAAATGACGAACGTGAAAATACGTTGAATCAACTGCTAACCGAGATGGATGGATTTAGTTCGAATAGCGGAGTTATCATTCTTGCAGCGACCAATCGTGCCGATATCCTGGATAAAGCTTTGTTGCGTGCCGGTCGTTTCGATCGCCAGATCTATGTTGAATTACCCGATTTGAATGACCGTAAGGAAATATTTAATGTTCATCTTCGTCCGATTAAAATTGATGAAACGGTAGATGTTGATTTTTTGGCTCGTCAAACTCCCGGCTTTTCGGGAGCCGATATAGCCAATGTATGTAACGAAGCAGCCTTGATTGCTGCACGAAGGAAAAAAAAGTTTGTGCAGAAAGACGATTTTTTGAGCGCGATAGATCGCATTATCGGTGGATTGGAAAAGAAAAATAAAATTATTACGCAGGATGAAAAACGCTCCATCGCACTTCACGAAGCCGGTCATGCAACCCTTAGCTGGTTTTTAAAGTATGCTAATCCCTTAGTCAAAGTCACCATTGTTCCGCGAGGGAAAGCATTGGGCGCAGCTTGGTATTTGCCTGAAGAGCGGCAAATTACCACTAAAGAACAAATGCTCGACGAGATGTGTGCGTTATTGGGTGGTCGTGCTGCTGAAGAATTATTCACGGGAACCATTTCATCGGGGGCAATGAATGATCTGGAGAGGGTCACCAAACAAGCATATGCCATGATTATGTATTTGGGTATGAGTGAAAAATTGGCCAACTTGTGCTATTATGATTCCACCGGCCAGGAGTATTCTTTTTCTAAACCCTACAGTGAAGAAACGGCGAAATTGATCGATAGCGAAGTAAAAGCCATGATATCGGAGCAATATGAGCGTGCCAAAGCCATTCTTTTGCAGCATAAGGAAGGCCACGGCAAACTGGCTGCAATTCTTTTGGAAAGAGAGATTATTTATGCAGAAGATTTGGAAGCGATTTTTGGCAAACGTCCGTGGATATCGCGCTCGCAAGAGATTTTGGAAAGCAATAAGAATATGAAAACAGATGATCGCACCATTCGATCGAAACCTCAGGAATTAAACCCTGTTAGTGAAACGAGCGATGATGCTTCAAATGGATCTTCTTTTAAAGAAGACGAAACAAAAGGACAGGGGTTATCTGATGACAAAAAGGAAGTCCCTATACCCAATGATGAAAATTAATCTCTTTAAATTTTATAACGAGGGCACCTACTATTACATGGGGTGCCTTCGTTGTTTTATGACATTCTTTTCTTTTTATTGATTTTAGATTTTATTAATAAGAATCAATCTAAATTAGTTCGAACAAAATGCCTCTCTTTTTCGTTATACCTTTGAAAGTGATTAACGACAAATAAAATGAAGAAATTATATGCTTATTTTATAGGATTAGTAGCGATGAGCATGCTTATATGCAACAATTCAAATGCTAAAAGTATTGATAATATTAACTCTAAAAACAGTAAAAGTATGAAATTCGAAAAAGTACCGCTTCCTTATGCTCCCGATGCTCTTGAGCCGATCATCAGCAAAACAACAATTGAATTCCATTACGGTAAACATCATCAGGCCTATGTGGATAATTTAAATAAGCTTATCGTAGGAACAGAGTTTGAGAATGCCGATTTGGAAACTATCGTAAAAAAGAGCGAAGGAGCTATATTCAATAATGCAGGTCAAGTTCTGAATCATAATCTTTATTTCACTTCATTTTCTCCTAATGGGGGAGGTAAGCCAAAAGGCAAATTGGCTGAAGCGATAGATGAGCAATTTGGTTCATTCGAGAAATTTCAGGGATTATTCAATGATGCCGGAGTTTCATTGTTCGGTTCGGGTTGGGTTTGGCTGGCTAAAGACGAGAATGGCAAACTTTCTATCGAAAAGGAAAGTAATGCCGGTAATCCGATAAGAAAAGGATTAACTCCCATCTTGGGATTCGATGTGTGGGAACATGCTTATTATCTCGACTATCAGAATCGCCGGGCAGATCACCTGAAAGAATTATGGAAGATTATAAACTGGGACGTTGTCAGTCAGCGTTATTAATTGAAGGCAGTTTATATCCGGTAGAATGGACATGTTTGACTGGGGATAGAGACGTCGAAATAACCGGCGTCTCTATTTTTTAGTTGCATCCCTTTATTTAAAAATCTTCTTCTTCGTAATTGATTGTGTTTTCTAAATTGTAGTTACTCCTATCAGTTTCATTGGTTGTGGTATTATCTTCCGTTTCGTCGAGAGGAGTGGATGTTATATCCAAATTCCGGTGAACCAATGTGTCTTTTAACAAAACATGAGGATCAAAATCTTCGAAGTCGAGCGTTTCCCAAAGAACATCTTTTAGTTTATCGATGCCAAAACCCGTAATGGAGGAAATAAATACATAAGGAATATCGGGTAAATCTTGTGCTATCTTTTTCATTTTCTCCTCATCCACTATATCCGATTTAGAGATAGCCAAAACGCGACGCTTATTCAGCAATTGGGGGTTGTATTGGATCAGTTCGTTTACCAGCGTATCATATTCTTTGCGGATATCTTCAGAGTCGGCAGGGATAACAAAGAGCAGCAAGGCATTGCGTTCAATGTGTCTCAAAAAGCGCAAACCAAGACCTTTCCCTTTACTTGCTCCTTCGATGATCCCGGGGATATCTGCCATTACAAACGATTTTCCATCCCGATATTCCACCATTCCCAAATTGGGTTCTAATGTGGTGAAAGGGTAGTCGGCAATTTTGGGTTTTGCAGCAGAAACTACCGACAGCAAAGTCGATTTTCCGGCATTTGGAAAACCCACCAGACCTACATCGGCCAGAAGCTTCAATTCCATGATCACCCATCGTTCCTCTGAAGGTTCTCCGGGTTGTGCATAACGCGGAGTTTGATTGGTTGCCGATTTGAATCTGGCATTCCCTTGTCCTCCCCTGCCCCCCTTTAATAAAATAACTTCTTGGCCATGTTCCGATATATCACATAAAAATTCCCCTGTATCGGCATCATATACTACCGTTCCGCAAGGCACTTCAATGATTTTGCTTTCTCCTTTTTTACCCGATGATTGGTTACGTGATCCGCTGTGGCCGTTTTCGGCAAAAAAATGGCGTTGATAGCGTAAATGCAACAGGGTGCGACAATTGCGGTTTCCGCGCAGGATAATATTTCCACCATCCCCGCCGTCACCCCCGTCAGGACCACCTTTTGGCAGGTACTTTGCCCTATGGAAATGGACAGACCCACTGCCGCCTTTTCCTGAGCGACAAAATATTTTTACATAATCAACAAAATTGGATTCCGTCATTCTTTTTTCTCTGCAATAACGTTGTCAACTGCTTGTGCTATGGAAGCAAAAATCTCTTCGATAGAGCCTTTCCCTTTAATCTCTACCAGCTTTCCTTGTTTAGCGTAGAATTCCTTTAAAGGAGCAGTTTGGTTATAATAAACTTTTAATCGCGATTCAATGGTTTCGCGGTTATCGTCGGAACGTCCCATTAGTTCTCCTCGTTTGAGAAGCCGGTTAATGAGCTCTTCATCGTCAACCTCAAGGCTGATGACAATGGATATTTCTTGTCCGAATTTTTTCAGTATTTTATCAAGAGCCTCTCCCTGAGCCAGTGTTCGAGGAAATCCGTCAAAAATAAACCCTTTCGCATTCGGATTTTTTTTGATAGTCTCTTCCAGCATGCCAATGACTACTTCGTCAGGAACTAATTGGCCTTTGGCGATGTAATTTTCGGCCATTTTTCCTAGTTCGCTCTTTTGTGCTATCTCAGCTCTTAATAAATCTCCTGTTGAGATGTGTTCCAGTCCGTATTTTTCTTTCAAATAATTGCTTTGTGTACCTTTTCCCGAACCGGGGGCTCCAAAAATAACAATGTTCAACATAGTTTGCTTTTTAATTATTCCGTATATATTTTTCATTGCAAAGATAGCCATTTGTTTCTTTTTTGGTGAATAATGGTTGAAACAATAACAAAGGAGGTTCTGAAGTTTGAAAAATAAAACGGCACAAAAGTGCCGTTTTATCTTGTTCGAGAGGTACCTGGCGGATTCGAACCGCCGTAAACGGTTTTGCAGACCGCTACCTAGCCACTCGGTCAAGGTACCGAGTAAAGTGGCCACAAAGATAATACATTTTCCCGATTTTAAAAACAACAGGCATTATTTTCTAGCAAATAGACGATTGAAAGCTTCTTCAACTTTTCGTACCGATTCAATCTTAATTGCTGTTTTTGCGGTAAACCCTTTCAGATTATGTGCCGGGATAAGGATGGAGGAAAAACCGAGTTTCTCTGCTTCAAGGATGCGTTGTTCTATACGGTTAACCGGCCGAATTTCTCCCGATAGTCCCACTTCGCCGGTCAAACAAATGTTTTTGTCTATCGAGATATCGAGACTTGACGATAAAATAGCGCTAATTATCGATAAATCCAATCCCGGGTCGCTTACACGTAGACCGCCCGCTATATTGAGAAAAACATCTTTTTGCGAAAGTTTGAAGCCCGCTCTCTTTTCCAATACCGCCAGCAACATGTTCATTCTTCGGATATCGAAACCGGTGGATGAACGTTGGGGTGTACCATAGGCTGCCGTGCTTACCAGAGCCTGAGTTTCGATCAAAAAGGGGCGGATACCTTCGATTGCGGCGGCGATGCTTACGCCACTCAATCCTTCATGGTTTTGGGTGAGCAGCAACTCTGAAGGATTGATTACTTCACGCAACCCCGACGAATTCATTTCGTATATGCCGACTTCGGATGTGCTGCCGAAGCGGTTTTTTATGCTTCGTAGAATGCGATACATGTAATGTTGGTCACCTTCGAACTGCAAAACCGTATCCACAATATGTTCTAGAATTTTAGGTCCCGCAATGTTGCCTTCTTTGGTGATATGCCCAATAAGTATCACGGGTATGCCCGATTGTTTTGCAAACTTTAAAATCGAAACAGCGCATTCGCGCACCTGGGAAATGCTTCCGGGTGACGATTCCAGCGCCTCGCTGTAAACCGTTTGTATGGAATCGATGACTACCAATCCGGGTAACGTGTTTTTAATATGGGTAAATATCTGATCGAGATTGGTTTCGCAAACAACCAGGCAGTTATCGTTTTGTATGCCGATTCTGTCGGCACGGAGTTTTATTTGTCTCGCACTTTCTTCTCCCGACACATAGAGCGATCGAATGTGTTGCAGTTTCAGTAGAGTTTGCAGCACGAGGGTAGATTTTCCGATGCCCGGTTCCCCTCCGATCAACACCACCGAGGCAGGAACAAGTCCTCCGCCCAGCACACGGTTCAATTCGGCGTCGATAAGGTTGATCCTTGGTTCTTCATCGGCTTTTATTTCGTTAAGAGGCAATGGCTGACTTTTTATACCGGAAAAAGAACGCATATCTTCTTCTTTGGCGAGGTCGTTTTTGCCAACGAGTTCTTCTACGAATGTTCCCCATTCGCCGCATGCCGGGCAACGTCCCATCCATTTGGGTGATTCATTGCCGCAATTGCTGCAAAAATATACCGATTTGAGTTTTGCCATTGTTCTTTCTTCGCAAAGTTAGCGAATATTTGCAAGTCGAACGGTTAAAATGAAACCATATTCTTCTATTTTACCCTAAAAACCTAAAAATTATCAGGGAATAATTTTAATTCGGAATCGATAGAGGATTCCTTTTGTCTCTATTCATTTGTAACTAGAACAATAAAAAGAATCCGGCAGCTCTTGCAGTTTACGGCCTATTTTTCTATTTGTTCGCAATTTAGAAGAATAAAAGTGAATGGTGTAGTATTGTTTAGAATTCGATTTTCAATTGTTTTTCTAATAGTGTAAAACTTTTGCGGTGGTGTGGGGTGATGCCATATTTTTTGATTGCCTCACGATGCAACTGGGTAGGGTATCCTTTGTTTTGTTCCCAACCGTAATCCGGGAATTCGTTGTGAAGATTTTTCATGTATTCGTCTCGGTAAGTTTTTGCCAAAATGGATGCAGCCGCTATCGACATGTATTTTCCGTCACCTTTTACAATGCACGTATGAGGAATATCTTCGTAGGGATGAAAACGGTTTCCGTCAACCAGAATATGTTGCGGTCGTACAGAGAGCTTGTCCAATGCTTTGTGCATGGCTTTTATAGATGACCTAAGAATATTTATTTCGTCGATTTCCTGGACTGAGCATGAAGCCACGCCAAAACATAAGGCATGTTTTTCGATAAGAATTCGCAGTTCGTTGCGATCTTTTTCCGAGAGTTGTTTAGAATCGTTCAGCTTGGCATGTTCAAAGCCGGGAGGGAGAATTACAGCGGCGGCAAAGACCGGCCCTGCAAGACATCCACGTCCTGCTTCGTCGCAACCTGCTTCCATGCAATTGCTATGCATGCAACATTCCAAATGCGGAAACGGTTTTGGTTTCATAAGGCAAGCTCCACCTTGTTGTCGGCAGGCGGATAATCCAATCGAAATGTTGCCGGATCGAAATTTTCCTGCCCCATTACTTTACTGAAAATTTTTAGTGCCTGTACCATTTCTTCTGTAAGTTGTTCATCGCCGCAAACATGCAACAGGTTCATCTGAACAATAACATTAGCTAGTGCCTGTTGGATTTCTTTGGGTAACGGTATGTTGAGGTTGTTGATTTTTGATAAAGCCGAAGCTTCTGTTTGTTGACGGAGTTTCTCTTTGTATTCTTCTGCCAGTTGTGGCTTTGAAGGGATCGAATTTACAGTATGAGTGGTTATTTTCAAGGTATCATTTTCAAGGAGAATCACGCGGTAAGGAAATGGGAATTGTGCCAGACTTCCAGTTTCCACGTCGGTGATCGTATTTCCGGAGGCCGAGGTGTAAGAAGTGATATCATTGGCATGAAAGTGTCCCGTAAAAACAATTTTTAATCCGCTGTCTGCAAGAATTTCCGCATTTTTTTTCCAGTCATTAATCAGATATTCCGGGAAAAAGGCGCTTTGATAAGGCATATGTTCCACTAAACCGTGGTGCATCATGCCGATCACGTTGATTTTTTTTTCTTTTGCTTCGTTGAGAATTTCCAATGCCCATTGGAGAGTTTGAGGAAGAATTCTTCCGGATGAAAGGGAGGAGGTATGGTATTCGTTATATCGATTGGTATCGAAACACAGCAGCCATAGAGAATCGTTCACAGAAGCGAGGTAACTCAGCGAGGCTGTATCGGACTTTAAAGCTTTTCCGTAGCCGAAATCGGCATAGATTGCCGCAAATTCTTCGGCTGTAACGTTCTCTGCCGGTTCGGTTTTGTCTCCCATGTATTTTTTTGCCGTAGGGACATTGATATCATGATTACCCGGCGCAACAAAGATTTGCGTTCCATTTTTTGTTAACGGCAGCAGTTTTTCCTTAAAATCCAGATGACTCTGCTTTTCCCCGTCTTTGCTTATATCGCCGGGGATGAGTAAGATATCGGGAGATTCATCGAGCAAATCGGTTACCACTTTATCCAGTACCGCATGAAGGTCTTCCGTATTCCTTCCCGCCGTTGTTTCGTATTTTTCTAATGCAGTGCCTTTCCCTGCGAGCCGGGACGAGAGATAATGCACATCGCTGATGATTGCTATTTTTATTGGTTTTGCTGCCCAAAGCGATAGCTCTGAGGTTAGGAAAAACAGGATATATAAAAGTCGTTTCATTACTGGGAATTCTAAATAGAATTGCTTAATCGGTGAAAGAGATAGAAAATGTGCCAATAGGAGTAAGTAAGGCTAATGGCACCATCGGTCGATATTTTTATGAATTAAGTAATCGTTCAATTTCTTCGATATTGGCACGAAATCCTTTATCGACTTCTACAAGATCTTTGACGGCGTTGCAGGCATGAAGAACAGTGGAATGATTTCTGTTGCCTACTTGTGCACCAATTTGAGAAAGTGAAAGTTCGGTGTGTTTTTTAGTAAAATACATGATTACCTGGCGAGCTTGAACGATTTCTCTTTTTCGCGATGCAGAGTGAACAAGTTCTTTCTTGATGTTGAAAAAATTGCAAACGGTATCTTGAATTTTTTGTACGGTAATGCGTTTTTTCTCAACTTTGATGGTTTGTTCCATTACGCGGCGGGCAAGGTTCATGTCGATATCTCGGTCGTTGATTATGGAATGTGCCATCAGCGAAACAATAACACCTTCGAGGTCGCGCACGTTATCGGTTACATTTTCAGCAATGTAGTCGATAACTTCGTTTGAGATGGACAACCCGTCGGAAAGTACTTTATGTTTCAATATTTTCTTGCGCAGTTCTTTGTCGGGACGTTCCAGACTTGTGGTCAAACCCCAGCGGAAACGAGTCAACAATCGCTCTTCCATTCCCACCATATCCATGGGAGCACAATCGGAAGTCATTACCAGCTGTTTATTGTTTTGATGCAAGTGATTGAAAATGTGGAAGAAGGTATTTTGTGTCTTTTCCAATCCCGATAGTTCTTGAATATCGTCGATAATCAATACATCAATTCCTTGATAGAAATTAATAAAGTCGTTTATGGTATTGAAACGTCGTGCATCTGTAAATTGAACCTTAAAAAGATGTGCAGAGATATAAAGCACTTTCTTTTCCGGATATCGATCCAGGATTCTCGAGCCTATGGCGTGGCAAAGATGGGTTTTTCCTACTCCTGAATTGCCATAGACGAATAATGGATTAAAAGCTGTTTTTGCTGGATTTTCGGCCACTGCTTCTGCAGCGGTGCGAGCTAATCGGTTGCTCTCGCCTTCAAAAAAATTATTAAAGGTATATTTGGAGTTTATTTGAGAATCGAATTCGGGCGTTTCAACGCGTTCAAAAGGGTTGGGAACTTTGATAGCTACTTTTTTTGCAAAATTTTTGTCTCCTGATTGCGTCTTGGTTTCTCCACGAAGCTCTACCGCCGTGTTGGTTTCGGTTTCAATCAATACGCGGTAATTTAAGATCGTTCCCTCTCCAATTTCGCGATAAAGGGTCTGTTGAATAAGATCAATGTATTTTTCTTCAAGATATTCATAAAAAAACTGGCTCGGCACCTGCACTGTTAGCACGTTGTCTTTATAGTTTAAAGGCACGATTGGTGCAAACCAGGTGTTAAACGCAGCTTCGGGAATATTATCGCGAATGACATTTAGACAGTTATTCCATAAAATCTTGAAATCTCCTTTCATTAGTTTATTTGAACTTGTTTTCTTATCGTTTCTCGAGTACAAATTTTGGAAATATATTTTATAAAAAAAAATGGGTCTCTTTTTTGAAAAAAGACAACAAAACACAGGATTAATAATCAATCCGATAATAATAAATAATTAAATATCAATTACATATGAATACGCTCTTTTGGGAAACCATTGTGAATCAGTATTTTTATTAAGTGTAAAAAAGTCATTGAAAATGAGAAAATCGCTTCATTTTTGTCCCTTAAATGCAATAATACAAATACTTTTCTGATTTTTATCGGCAATACATCTATTTAGAGCAATTCTATTTAAATATTTTTCGGCAAAAAGCACAAATAGGCTTCAATACTAGAATAGGCGCAATTTCACACTTAAATATTTCTTTGGATTTTTTCTAACATCTTCCAGTAATTTTGTTGCAGTGTTGATGGTAACAATTAAACTGTCGTGGAGTTCTGAACCATTTGTAAGTTTTCCCAACGAATTGTCGGGTGTGTTTAATTTTTGAGAGAGTAAATTCAAATTTGTAATTGTTTCGTCAAGCGTCACTAATGTATGGTTGAGATCGGCAGCGTATAATTCATCGCTAACGTTTTTCAGATTATCTATTACTACATTCAAATTTTGTGTAATTTCAGGAATCTCTTTTCCTATACTAAGAATAATGTTGTTGATATTATGAGCAGAAGCTTGTAATTCATTTACAGTTCTATTTATACCACTGATGGATTGCTGCCAGGCGGGATTGGTGATCAATTGGTTCAATGCTATAACGGTGGAATCGATGTGTAATAGGAGAGAATCGGCTTTTGGGGCAATTTTTTCGGCACTATCCATCATCCCTGCTGCTCGCCCTCCGAGCAAAGTATCACCGGGATTTAAATAACGGGTGGCTTTGTCATTGATTTTTAGTTTAACCGGCGATCCGCCCAGCAGGTCTGTGCCAAACTCAAGCGTACTTCCTTCTTTTATTTTAAAGTTGTCATTCAATCTTATTTCTACTGCAAACTTCAGGGGATCAGTATTGATTATTCTAATCGAACTAACTAATCCGATCTGATAACCGTTTACCAATACGGGAGATGAGATATTTAGTCCGGAAACATCGTCAAAAACAGCAATATAATTATTCTGTTTTTGAAAAATATTTATTCCTTTCAAAAAATTAATACCAAAGAAAATTATGGCAAGACTGACAAGGAATGATAATCCGATACTTGCGTTTTTGCTTAATTTCAATTTCATAAATAATATGTTAGTTAATTATTCGATTCGAACGCCATTTAGAAATTTGACGATGAAGGCATCTTTAAATTTTGGTTGTACTTCGTGTAAAATTTTTATGATTTCTGTTAGATCGGTAGCACTGCCGTAAGTATATTTATAGACAGTTCCGTCTTTATAAAAATTTACAGGAGATAATCCTTTAAAAACAGGAGAACCGGCTTCGTATTTTTTTGACGACGTCAGAAATTGAATCCGATATTCGATTGCGGTTTCCGCTGAATTTGCCTTTTGGGGTTGATTAGCAGTTTCATTCGAAAAAATCCGGTTTTTTTTATCATAATCTCTCTTGTATTCATTGAATGCCATGTAAATTGAATTTGCCATGGAATTTTGTCCGGAGGCACTTTTTAAGTATTTCTCATCGTTTGGATTGCTGATATATCCCAATTCGACGAGGATGCTCGGCATAGCAACTTCGCGCAGCACAAGGAAACCGGCTTGTCTGACATCTCGGTTTATTCTGTTGGAATTATGCACTAATTGGTGTTGAACCAATGAGGCAAGATGAAGGCTTTGTTTGAGATATTGATCGGACATGAATTCAAAGATAATGTACGATTCCGGTTCTTGAGGATTAAAACCTTCGTACTTTTGTGAATAATCTTCTTCGAGTAAAATAACGGAGTTTTCTTTTTTGGCAACCTCCAGATTGTCTTTGCTCCTATGTAATCCCAAAATAAAGGTTTCTACACCTTGAGGCGATTTTTGTCGTTTGGATAATGCATTGCAATGAATGGAGATAAAAAGATCGGCCTTCGCGCTATTGGCAATGGCAGCTCTTTGATCCAACGCAACAAAACTGTCATCTTTGCGTGTATAAACTACTTTTACATCGCTG
>Ga0116192_1001668_pt1 | contig 15351 bp, 13 predicted proteins | sample AD_UKC113_MetaG_FD_89876 | JGI IMG/M metagenome (GOLD analysis project Ga0116192, IMG submission 89876) | Active sludge microbial communities of municipal wastewater-treating anaerobic digesters from Hong Kong - AD_UKC113_MetaG | ecosystem: Engineered > Bioreactor > Anaerobic > Digestate... | reverse complement strand
TATACTTAATTAGCTGACTTGCTCCAGTTCCAGTAGTTGTTAAAGCATAATAAGTTCCACCAGTTGCCTCATTGGTCACATTCAAATATGTTGAAGAGTTAAAAGTAGTATTTCTTAGAAATGCTGCTGAACTATCAACAATAAAATTTACACCTAAATACTTTGACATAATATTTTTTTATTATTTTATTTTACATATTCTTTTTTTGAAAAAAAAATAACAACTTTTAAAATCCTATAATTACTACATCATAAATTTCTCCAGTAGAAGGAGGAGTAAAAAAATTAATAATATCAGTATTTAATCCTCTTTGTTTATCTGGATATATTTCATTATCATTGGTATCATATATACTTATAATATGATTTTTAGTATTTAAATTATGATTTATAATAAAATTTGTAGAAATATCATTTCCTAATATTTGAGTTTGATAATTTTTACCAGATGATCCAATTGAAGTATTTAAACCTAACTGAATCCATGAACTTGCATTTGTATATGATGTTTCATCGGATAAAAAATAAACACCATTATATTCTACACTAGGATCATTGGATACAGAAACTATAGCACCTTTATATAACCAATTATTTCCGTTACTATCTAACCATGTAGATGGATTAGTTAAATTGGAGTAAACATCAACAACTTGACGAGCATCTAAAGGTGCCTTTGCCAATACCTCAAAATTTGCCGCAAAATTAAATGTACCTTTATTTCTTGACATTGTCTACTTGCTTATTTTAAAATACTAATCTTATTTGCACCGAGCTTCTATCTACTCCATTATATGTATATCTTGTATAATTTGTAGTATATCCTTGTATATTTTTTGTTACCGAACTTGTTGTCCATAATAATAATGATGTCGCGGCGCTACCACCAGGATATTCCCACTGAGAAGATACGGTATTATATTGTTGCACACCAACTAAAGGTCTATTAGTAGGACTTCCAGTCCATGCTGTTGGTATTTCAAATTTCTGTTTATTTCCACCAGTTTCTGCTACCATAGTCATTGTTATATTATTTCCATATAACATAGACACTAATGTTTGTTTAGTTAATGTAGTTATATCTACCGTAGTAGCAAAAATTGGATAGACACCTTCAAATGTTAAAGACTGAGGACCAACAGAACCAGACGATAAAGGAGATCCATACGGGTTTCCTTTATTATCATAAGGTTGAGGACCAGTTGAATATAACACCGAACTTGTCCAAGGTGGTTGATTACCAATTTTAACATAATATGTTGCAAGACTTTGTGTATTTGATAACAAAGAGGATGATACATCAACTAAACCAGTACCAGAATAATCATAAGTTATTGGTAATCCGCTTCTATAATTTTGAAAATTTCCATTAATTAATATTTGACCTCTATTAAATGTTGATGTAAATGTTAATGGAACATTAGCACTAACTTCTTGAAGGGTGTTTGGTGTAACACTAAATGATAATGAAGGAGCAACATAAGTTGGATATACAGTTGGGAATAATAAATTATCGAACATTGTTATAAATGAATCTCCTAATAAATCATATACGGTAGTCCCGGCGGGATATCCACCAACAGTGACGGGCATAGTTAAACTAGGGTCTAATGTAGTATAATAATTTCCACTTCCGCCAGAAACACTTACATCAAGATATCCAGAAGAATTCCATACAAATTTATTTCCTAATGATGCTTCTTTAAGAAAAATATTATCACCAAATGTAGATACATCTGCATTAATTAAAATATAATCCGAAGCATTGGTTACAATAACACCAGATGAACCTCTTATAGATTTAAAATATAAACTAGTACCGGCACTTGTATCGGTTTTGTAAGAAAATATCCCAGCATCACAAGGATCAATAAGTATATTATATGCATTAACTTCTGTTCCAGCTATATCTCCATGTATACTTCCTAATACAAATAGATCTCCCTGAATTACTGTATGATTTTTAACTAATAAATTTAAAAATTCTCCAGTGGTTGCTTTAACTAATCCGGTAGTAGTAAGAGGAACACGTAAAGTACCAACACCACCAGGACCAAGTATAGAAGGATCATAAAATATATTAATATAATCTACTATATTCTGAAAATTCTGGTTAATTATTACTGGTATTTGTGGTTGAAAGGTATTTACATATATTTTCTGATAATTAAGCATTCACAAAAATTCTTTTATTTATATATTTTTGACATTATGTATAAAACTTTGAATATTCCAAAATGATATATAATTTATATTTATAAACTTTTAAACTAAAATAAGTATGAATAATTTTAATTGGGAGCAATTTGAAAATGGTTATGTAGGTGGAAGTAAACTTCAAATAAATGAAAAAATACCTGGACAAACTAATAAAAATCGATGTTTCTCTCATGAGGTATATTCCAAAGATCTTTGGGATATTTATAATAACAAAAAAATTATAAAAAAAGATTTAGCAATTGGAGATGTTCTAAAAGTAGTTGGTATATCTAATATCAAAGAAGATAAAATAACTTTAGAATTTCTTAATGGTTATACACATGAAATTAATCTTAATAATGAGAAAAAATTTATTCAATTATTTGGATATGATAATATTCTTTCTTTTACTGAAATGTTAAAAGACAAAGGTAATAGAGAAATATTTATTTCTAATGATATAGAAGTTTTTGTTATAGATATTAAACCTACAATTAAAATATCTTTATGGCAAGGATATATTAGAAAGAAAAAAGAAGAATTTTTAGAACAAATAAAAAAACCAACTAAGGCATACACTGCCAAAATAATTGAAGCCAATAAAGGAGGTTACTTTGTTGAGGTCCAAGGACTAGAAGCATTTATGCCAGGTTCATTAGCGGCGGCAAATAAATTAAATGATTTTAAATTATTACTAGGAAAAACTGTAGTAGTAATGATAGAAGATTTTCTTCCTGAAATGAATTCATTTATAGTTTCTCATAAAAAATATTTAGATTATGTATTACCAGAAAGAATAAAAGAATTAGACTTAAATGTTAAATATGAAGGAGATATTACAGGTTGTTCAAAGTATGGAATATTCATAGAGTTCGGTAATACAGAAGATATTAAATTTACTGGTTTATTACATACATCTAAGATGACCGAAGAAACAAAAGCTAAATTTGAAAAATGTGAATATAAACCTGGAGATAAAATCAGTTTTTATATAGGAGAAATAACTAAAGATCTAAGAATAATTTTGGATGAAGAATTTCCTAAAATTAAATTAGAAAAATTAGAAAAATTTATTATAGAAAATAAAGGAAAATTATTAGAAGCTAAAATAGTTTCTATACAAAATTTTGGAATTATTGTTAATATAGATGAACAAGTAGGTTTAATTCCTATAATACAATTTAAGATGAATAAAATAGAGATGAAAAACTTCTTAGTTAATGATAAAATTCCAGTTTATGTAGATAAAATAAAGGAAGGAAAATTAGTACTGAAATTATCAGACAACAAATAAAAAATAAGGGAGAATTTTTTCTCCCTTTTCTTTTGCAAATATATAATTAAATAAAAATTATATTTTATATTCTATAATCAAAGAGATAATGAAACAACAGTTATAAAAATATTTGAAAAATTAAAATTAAAATATATTTAAAATGCTTAAACCCAAATCATATTCAATTCAAGAAATTCACAATGCCGCCTATGTATCTTTAGAAGCTACATTTTATACAAATAAAGAAGAAACATTTATTATAAAAGAATTAGAAAGAGCATGTTCAAAGTGTGTACAAATTACTAACAGAAAAGATATCAAACCGATGTGTTCATCTATTATAATAGTAAAAGAATATGAAGCGAAAAAACCTTTATATACTATTAAAACTGCATTTTATGATTATCCAACATTTATTCCAATTTTAGAATCAATCGCAAAATGGATATCAGAACAAACAACAACAGATTATAGCACACACATGAAATTAGGATTATCATTTAATTCACATATATTAGAAACTATATCTAATATAAGTAATATGAATCCCAAGAAACTCGTTTTACGAATAAACGAGAATTTAATTTATGATAAATTTCCTTTATTTAAAAATTCTCCATGGGGAATATCTATTAAAAAGATTTCTTTATTAAGTAATTATATAAACTCTGATAATATCTTAGAAAGTTTTTCATCAAATGCTATTTCTATTTTAGATGGATCTAAATATTCTATAGATTTTACAAAATATCAATATGGCATTCTATATTTTAATTATATAGGAGGAAAAAATTACGCTAATAATTTAGAAAATATAAAAGATGTGTGTGAATATTTAATAAACGAAACATATAGTGTTTTAAATAGTGATGGTTATAATAATTATGAAATAGAAACTTTAAATAAATTAACCGAAAGTTATAGGAAACATAAAGATTTTTATGATAATCCAGAGAAATTCATTAAAGAATGTAAAGACATAAAATTATTCGTAGACTTACATAATGATATACAATTAATAAAAACATATTGGAATTATTTTAAACAACCGTTATTTAAATTAATTAATGAATGTAATTTTACAAAAGGTTTATTTAATTATGACACTGAAACAGGAAAATGTCAAGTTAAAGATGCTAAATTAACAGATGTAAATATATCGGGATATGAATTATTTAATATAGAAGCAAATGGAGTATTTGAGAATTGTGATTTATATAGATGTAAAATAAATAAAGGCAATTTTAAAAATTGTAATTTACATTTTTCTAATGTTGTTGTAGAATCTTATATAGAAAATTCTAATATTGGTTCTGGAAATTTAACAAAATGTTTTATTAGAAATAATGAAGAAGTTATTGAATGTGATTTAAATGGTTGTGTTGTAATATATGGAATAATAAATTCTAGAACAAAATTACATGAAAATAATGTAATAATAGAACATCCACAAGCTGGAATGGTTAAACAAAGAATAGAAAAAACAAAATCAGAAACTTCTAAAATATCTTTTGGCGACAATAATAAGTGTGGAGCTAAATGGATAAAAGATTTAGATACTAAATTAAATAAAAATAAAATAAAATATAACTGATAAAATTAGTTAGAGAGAATATATAGTGCTCTTATCACAAGAAGAAATAAAAAAGGTCAAATAAATAGTGTAATTAAAGATTATAAAAAAGAATAAATAGTATATATGACTAGACAAGAATTAATAGATTATATAAATAATTTTCTTAGTGCTTCATGTTCATTACCATATACACTTCCAGAAGATGAAATAAATCGTATTATCGATGTGGAAACTAAATGGTTATATAGGGAATATAGAGACACACAAGAAAAACGCTATTATATTTTAGATAAAAAGTTTTATCAAACACCTCAATGGAAAGAAAATAGAGTAATTAATATGCCCGATTGTGTACAGGGTATTGTACAAATAAGAGAACTAACTGGTGGATCTAGAATTTTTGGATTAAATGATCCAGATTTACGTTTTGATAGATTAATGGCCTCGGATCTTTACTTAACTCCTCTTTCATCGGATCAGGTTACTTATAGAACCGTACAATGGAGTTTCTGGGATTTAGCAAAAGCTTATAACTTAATTGACATTAGACATAGTTTTAATATTAATACACATCAAATAACTATATTAGGACGTCAACCAGTAGAATCATTGTGGATATGTACAATAAATAAAATTCCATTAGAGCAATTTTATGATGACCCTATTGTAATGGAATGGATGGCAAATAAATGTTTATTATCATTGGCAAGAATATTAGGAACGTTTAATTATACTCTTTTAGGTGGTATAACTATATCTTTTGATAGTTGGAAAACTATGGCCGAAGCAAGAATTAAAGAATTAAATGATAAAATAATTGGAGATTCTCCAGCAGACTGGTTTTTAAGTTTCTCATAATTAAATAATTATAAAACAATGAGGGCAAAGAAAGTACATGAAGATTATGAATCATTTTTAAATTATTTTAGAGAAGACGAGCCTGATTTATTTTCTAAAATAGAACAACCAGATTGGAAACTTTCTGATGAAGAATTAGAAGATAAAATTAAAAATGAAGGTGAGTTTGTTGGCTATATTAACATTAATAGATATAGAAGTAAAATAATGAAGAATCCAAGATCATTAGATACATTTTCTCCAGCCGCTCGTGGTATTTTAACCGAAGAAGGAGATTTATATTTAATAAAAGATTTAAATAACAATGGCTTTTTTAGTCATGATGATATTATAAAATTTTTAAGTGATAAAGGAATTATATCTTATGATGGAGATAATTGGTGGGAAAAATCTCCTAGATTTAATGGATTTATAGCCGTGCAAAGAGTTTGGAACAAGGATAAATTTGTATTGTCTGAATCTTATGAAAAGGATTTTATTGTTGGTAACAGTGAATTATCATATATACAAAGAGTGTTTAATAATTCAAAAGTTAAATTTAAGTTCTATCCTACTAAATATATTTCTAATGTAATGTAAATTATTTTAATTTTTTATAAATTTTATAGTTTATTTTTATTTGTAGTAAGTATATTTTTTATGACAATTTGTCATAAAAAATATTTTTTTATGACAAAATGAACCTTTTTATAAAAAATGCACGAAAATTGAATATAAATTATATAAACTAACGTTAGTTTATATAATTAAAATAATTTAAAAATAGGAGGAAAATTTATGTTAGTACTTAGAAGAAAAAATGAATTAGTAAATCAATTTGATGAAATGTTGGATTATTTTGATTCTATTTTTAACAATATGTTTTTCTCTTCGACATTTGATACAGATGATTTTATAAAAATGAGAGAAGAATATAATAAAGAAAATAAAGAACATTCTATTACAATCGCAGTTCCTGGTTATACTAAGGAAGATATTTCTGTGGAAATTAAAGATGATATAATGAAAATTTCCGGAAAAATAAAGAATGAAAAAGCTAAAAGCTTTTATTCATCAGAATCATTTTGTCATTCAAGAAAAATAAAAAATCTAGATCCAAAAACAGTTAATGTAACTCTTAAAGATGGATTATTATCAATAACATATAAACTAAAAGAAGAATTGCAAACAGATACTATAAAAATAGAAATAACATAAATAAAAAAAGGAGTAATTTAATCTCCTTTTTTATATAAACTTTTAAAGAAAATAATTATGATTTTATTTAAAATACAAAATTCAATAATTAATTATAAAAAATATAATTTAAAACTATGCTTTTATAACTTGAATTTTTTGTTGAAAAACATTAAATTTATATAAATACTTATTTATTAAACTTGATAACTATTTACTCCCATTGGTGTTTTACCAACACCTTTGGGATTTTTTCTTGTTTTTTAAACTTTATAATGAACCTTTTCCATAAATTAAGTGTTTTTTAATTCTTTAGATTTCACTCACTTTGTTTAAATATATAATTAAAGAAAATTATTGTTAATTTTTAATAAAAATGAATAAATTTATATCGTATAATAACTATTTATTTGAATCTTCTATTAAAAAAATTAATGGAACTATTCTTTTTACCGATATTATAAAAAGTTCAGAGCTTTGGAAAGAGCATGAAAAAGAAATGTATTCTTCTTTAGATAAACAAAATGATTTATTTTCTAAAATAGCAGATTATAATAAAGGAGAGATAATTAAGACCATTGGAGATGCATTTATGATACATTTCGAAAATCTTATAGATGCAGTTAAATTTTCTATAGAAGTACAAAAGAAAATAAAAGAATCTCCGCTTAAAGTTGGTTCTAGAAAAATTCAAGTTCGTATTGGATTTTGTTATGGACCACTTCTTTTTAAAACAAATAATATTCAAACATGTAAATTAGATGATTATTATGGAAATACAGTTAATACTGCTTCTCGTCTTGAAAGTAAAGTAAGTCCAGAAAATGGATTTGCATTTGGTTCTTTAATTAAATTCGACGATAAAAAAATTAAAAAAATATTAGATGAAAACTGTACAACTAAAATAATCAAATTTACAGAGAACGCTAAAGATATTGAATTTAAAAGATCAGGAAGACTTTTAACTAAAACACATAGATATATTATTAAAGATGTAGAAGAATTAAAAGGTGTAAATGAAATAGAAGTTTATAAATGTAATTTAAAATAACGCGAAGATATATTTTCTATTAAAACAAAAGATTTTAAACATCTAACATTGGAATTTTTTTCCATTTATTATCAACCCACACATACATGTAATTATCACTTATAGCAATATATGCAGGTTTTATTTCTAATTTTTCTGGCAATAACGATATATCTGGAACTAAATTAATTACATTCCCGGCGCCCTTTAAATTTCTATCTGCTAATAAATCCGATAATTCTTGTAAAGATAATATACGTTGAGATGACCATGTATTACAATCTACAGGTATAAATATTGTATTTAAATCTGCCGTTGAAATTCCATGAACAATAGGTTTATTATAATTTCTTTCATTGCTCATTTTATTTTACATTTAAAAATCCATCCCAAATACTTATAGCCGAGTTTCCTCTATTATCAAATGATTCAACTGTAATAGAATATATTCCACTGTTATTCCATATAAAAGGAACCGAATCATTCCATACTTTCATTACAGTAGGGCCTCCGTGTTTTGTAATAGTCCATATATTTCGTTGATTGGTTAAATATGAAGAAGGATCGTACTCGGATCTTAAAACAACTAAAGTACTAACATCAACTACTATTGGTTTATCGTATCTCCAAAAGGAAGAATCTATTAATAAACTATCGGTACTTGGATCATACCATTGAAAATTAACATAATCAATATTAAAAGGAATATTATATGTAGTCCAAGTACTATCTAAGAAATATTCTCCTTTATGAGGATCATTGTAATTAATATAGAAATTATTATTCAATTCTCTAGCACCGATTATTTCCATTGAATATTCTGCATATGAAGTATAAGCATGTTTAATTTTAAATGAACAACTTGCATCTATTAATATTTTTGGTATTGATCCATATAAAGTATGAGTACCTGTTGAATTTGAACTAATAACTCTATGTGCTCCAGCATATGTATTACCAGAAGGATCAGTTGCTATAATATTAACTAATTGATTAGCATAAAATTGATATGCACTTACATCTAAAGTAACCGTATTGTTGATGTAATTATTAAAAATATTATAAATATCTCGGATTGTTGAATTCTGAACATAGAAAGACTGAGAATTTGGTAATGCAGAATAATCTATTGGATCTATATCTAATGTATATGTACTTGATGATATAGCGATGATCTGTGCACTACTTTCTTTTATTAGTGAATAACTATTCTTATCAAATAGAACTAAATTAACATTATCTAAATTATTAAAATTTTGCCAATCTTTATCTATATCTATTGTATTAGTCCCAAGATAAAAAGCATCTTCGGTTAGATTAACAAATCTTGATAATGAACCATACTGTGGAACATCTATAAAATATGATATAGAAGGAAGTTCTAATGTTGGTGTAATTGTATTATAATTTAAAACATTTAAACCTTTTAATGGAACCGCTCGATCATAAATGGGTATTAAATTTGAATTAATTAAAGTACTTATATCAGAGAATCCTATCATAGTACTAGAACAATATGTATTGCATGATGTATCAATATAAGCGGTAATAGTTGGATTCTTAATCCATACATTATAATAATATGGAACCACACTATAATACGGGTTATTATTTTCATCCCACGCATATAATTCAACTACGTATTCTCCACTATCTTTTACATTCATTGAATATACTCTATTGTCAACTACTATAGCATCGGACGGATCTACATTTAATATTTTTTCATCATAATAATATATAGAAGGATCTATTACCATTAAAGGCATTCTTTCGGACGTGTACACAACATCTTGTGTTATTTGTTGTTCCGAATTACTTACATCATAATTAAAATTAAGAGTATATTGTTCATTATTCTGCTGAACAATTCTTCCATCTATAATATCTAAAAAATACTTATCATTAAATGTATACGTATTTTGACTTGCATCGGTATAATTGTAATAGCCCATTGTTAATAATGGTACTTGATAAACCATATCATATGCATACATCAAAAATGCTGAAGAATCTTTCGGTAATAAAGTTACATAACCATAAAATTTAGTTAAAGATCCTGTTGAACTTTCCATCCAATATAAACCCGCACATGCATCGGGGTATATTGAATATTCAATCGATCTTTCCCAATCATCGGTGTATGCATTTCTTAAATATGCTTTCTCTAAGAATATTGTAAGTTTAGTATGAGATTGTTCAAATACAGAACTTACATCGTGTGGATCTAAAAATCTTAATTCATTATGATATACTAATAATGGATTAGAAACTAATGATCCATCTAATACACCAACAGGTTTTGATACCGAGGCTTTCCATTGAATCTCGGTTATGTTTAATTCATTATTAGATATAGGATTACCAACTAAAAGAACTGAAGGATCTTGTAAGTCAGAAGCATTTGGAATAAATGATCCTCTACTTGGTTCATATGCATATAAAATAGTATCTTCTAAATTAATCGTTGTATTAGACACTTCATACAATTCGGCTATTGTACATAATATACTTGCATCGCCTTTTATTAATTCAGAATTATCTCCTATGGTAATTGCACTTAATTTAGTAGATAATTCAATATCAAATAATTTATTTGTGGTATTATAAATTAAATTAACAAATCTTTGATAATAAATACCCTCACCTGTTATATCAACAATTCTACAGTTAACTCCAATAATATATCTTTCTAACCATTCTTTTAAAGCAGTCAGTTTAACTAATACTTCATCAAATGTGTATGAATAACATTTCTCTGTTTCTGGAGTTCCCCATTCATCTATTGTTCCTGTATCTTTATTTAAACAATATGTTAAAGATAGTTGATTTAATTTTTTAAGATTCTTTCTTGTATCGGCTGATATGGCCATTAATGTTTGAGATCTATCGGGTGCATCATAAGAAACATAGAAACTTTGTTTAGATCCCGTTTTAATATTAAGCATCCATTCTCTTACATTAATATCGGTATACCCTAACCATTTAATAGCATTTATTAAACCTTTATAAGATCCTATATAAGGAATAATATTCTTGTATTCTAGTAATAACAATTTACTACGAGAATTTACAATTTGCCAATCAGGTAGAGTTTCATTTATATCGGCATCTTTAAATAAAGTAGGAAAATTTTTAGGATCAGGCAAGCCAAAATTTGCAATTAAAGTTCTAAATCTTTCATCTTCTCCTATTGATTCGGCATTAACTAATATTTCAGCCATTAGATAATCATTATTATCTAATCTATAGTAACATTGTAATTTTCTTTCAAATACACCTTCTTCCGACGCTCTAAATCCTATATTAACTACTAATGCAGTAGATGCTTCATATGTATTTAAATCATAAATAACTTCATCGGACCAAACAATTTCTTGAGAAGTCCAATCTAAATTAAATAATTGTATTGAAGAATCTATACCATTAAATTTAAAAACTAATTGACCACCAGATGGATCTATAGGTCTAATTAATCCACTAGAAGAATTTTCTACAATATAAAGTTGAGCAGTTTGTACTAAATTAACCGATATAGGGTCTAAAAATAAAGCTCCTGAATAAGTTACCGATGGATAAACAAATGTATATCCAATAGTTCCTAATGAAACATCCTTTATTCCCTTTGAATTTTGTGGTTCTGGATTAAATATAGAAACATCTTTAAAATTAACTGAAACATCAACAGAAGAAAATACAGACGGTTCCGTTAAAGGAGCATAAATATAATTATAACTTACTTTAGTTGAAAATGGGTCATAACCCCATCCACTATTAGTAATAATAGCATTAATTAATTTACCTTGAACGTCGGTTTCTCCGTATCCGATGGCTGGATTTAATAATGAAGAATCACTAGTAAAATAAAATGGTATAAATCCATTTATAGAAAGATTTAAATTATTTCCTTTTTGATCAAATATATAATAATTTTTAAAATTAATCATAATTAATTAATGTTTTCGGTATTTTTAGAATGAGCTATCGAATAAGTTTTCTTTATCATTTTTGTTTGAGAAAACCAAGTTATTATTAAAGCTTCTAACCATGCATATAAAGGAGATAATAATGGATTAGCATACATTTCTTTAGAAATAGTATTCTTAATAATATTACCACTATAATTATAACCCATATTTTTATAATTATCATTTATATGTTTTGCTTGATATAAATAAGAAGTTCTTACTGTATATCTAAATATTTCAGGGTTTATATTTACAATATTATTTGGCATAGTATTTTATATATGTTTATATTATTTTTTTTAATTCGATATTAAAGTCTCTATACAAAATTTAATAGAAAATAATCCTTTAGATTCATTGGTGTGTCTTTCATTATAAACAATTTCATTGACTCAATCCTCCTACTATAGCTTGATTATTTTTAGTATTTAAATCTACTCGTGTAATACCACGAACTTGAATATTGATACTCGATACTTTATCTTTAGCTGTTCCATCCTCATAAACAATGCCCCTAAAACTTGTAAAGTTACCACGAACTAAAGCATAAATATCTTTAACAGGTATTGGATTTCCATAAGCATCGATAACATTTCTCTGTAATATTATATCTCCAAAATCATCTATTCCATAAGTACCATCATTATAAATATCTTTATTATTTACATCGGCATCAAAGAATGCATTTACGGAATCAACACCATCTATATTTTCTATTATTCTTATAATATCTGATAATGGTAATCTATCCCTTCTTGTATTCTTTAAGAAATATTCAGATGTATTTGCTATTATATTCTCTCTTATTGTATTAATATCGGCATTCTCATATATAATTAAAGATATATTTAAAGAAAACAAAGGATATTTAATTTCTAAGAAAGCATTATCTACGGTCATTATTCTTTGTCCACTTTCTTCAATTAAATTTAATATAGCAGCCTTTTCATTGTCGGTTAATTTAAACGAATCTAAACTACATGTATAATAATTTTGAGATGCAGATATTCTTTTAGTTACATCTGGAATAACAAATAAATATACGGTATTATCATCTTTCTTTTGCGACTCCATTATTTGTTTCCATTTATTAACTTCATTCTGAGCAACTATTTTTTGATTATATAAATCGGTTGTTATTTTAGCATTAGATCCATAAGTAGATAAAGCATAAGTATATTGTTGATTTAAAGAAAATAACTGCGAATTGGCTTGTGTATATTTAGTTAATGCATACTGGTCTTCATATGTAGCAAAACCAGGTATAGCATCTATTATAGTAAATAAATTTAATTTTCTTAAGAAGTAAATATAATTTTCCGTATTAGCCAAAACAAAACTTCTTGAAACATGAGGAGCTAATAAACGAGTTAAATATAAAGGCTCGTCTCCGGTTCCAAATAATATATCATTTTGAGTTGAAATATTAATAACTTTATTTAAATCTACTACTTCACCATTTAAAGCAAACCCGTTTGTTTTAAATATCCATGAATTAATATTATTAGCTTGTATGGATGATATATTTCCACTTTCACCATCCGTAGTCATATATTCAACTAATATAGTAGATCCCATTCTTGGAACTGCCCCATTATATCCATTTCCAAAGAAAATATCAATACCTCCGGTTGCGCCGGTTCTAATCATTACAGACTGTTCATTATATCCCATATCTAAAATAGAATCTCTAGAATCCCATTTAGTTCCATCTACATATACATTAACAAAATAATTATCTATTGTAGCACCTTTTTTAGGTTGAAAATTAAATGATTGCAAAGGATCTCCAGTTCCTGTTGCTTGTTGATATTCTATTATACCTTGTATTATATCTACATCAACATAACTAGAAGAAGTCATATCAATATAAACTTCTTGACCTGGTAATACTATTGTATAATTTAAACCTGTTATAGTACTTAATAATTGTGTATATTGTGGTATTATAATTGTATTTCCTGTTATATTTAATTTTGTATTATTATAAGTTAAACGAAGCGTTCCTCTGGCTCCGATTGCTCTAGATGGATTATGTCCAGTTATAGTTGATATACCTTTAATACTTTGAGGTCTTGTAGCTGTATTAATATTAAGTTCTGTTATTGAATCTTCTATATAGAATAAATTAATTCGATCTAGGTGTAATATTACTTGTAAAAGTTGTCCCATTGGAGATGCCATAGTAAATGACTGACCTATATCATCATAAGAAGATGAAATGAAATTTATTGCATCATTATATAATTCTGAAAATCGAATTCTTGCTACATCAAAAATTGTCATAATTAATTTATATTATTTTTACATTTGTGTTTCTTTGACATTGAATTATTTTTCCAAAATGATAATTCTTATATTTTTTATGTTCATTAGTTAGTATTTTTTTCTTTATCTATATTACTTAAATATTTTTTTTTAATTTCTAATGTATAGTAGTAAAACAAATATAATTTTTTAAATTGTATATATTTCTTTTTTATCAACATTAAAATAAAATATATTTATTTTATTTATTCACAATAAAAAAATAGCTTATTCATTACTAAATTTTAAAAAATATATTTTAATTATATAACTAAAATACAAAATTCAATAATTAACCACAAAAAACATAATTTAAAACCACACTTTTATGACTTGAATTTTGCTTAAAAATATTAAATTTATATAAGCAATCATTTAATGAAACTTAATATTTCAATTTTAAATTTTTATGATTTTTATGTTAAATTATTGTTGATTTATAATAAAAATTAGTAAAAAAAAAATTTACATCAATCAATTCCTATAAACCTACTAAATAGTTAACTTATTATTCAAACAATAAAAACTACCTGTTATTCTTTTTGGTAAAATTTTTAGGAAGTTCTGTTATGCCTTTATTTGATAAATTAATATCTTCTTCAAACGGAGGAACATACTTAATTGACTTTACTCCAACTGATTAATTTACATATTCTTTAACTAACTTCATATTATCTTCTATTTTTATATTCACTATAATCACTATATATAGTTCCTCGTACGGCACCTGTTCTGAAGTAACGCTCAATTTCTTCTTTAGGTATATTGTTTTTATCACAATGAAAATCTCCACCAACCGATGTTGGAGCACCTTCCAATGAAGTTAAGTTGTTGTCATTACAATAGAAACTTCCACCGACTGACGTTGGAGCACCTTCCAATGAAGTTAAGTTGTTGTCATCACAATAGAAACCTCCACCAACTGACGTTGGAGCACCTTCCAATGAAGTTAAGTTGTTGT
>Ga0116192_1001666_pt1 | contig 15351 bp, 13 predicted proteins | sample AD_UKC113_MetaG_FD_89876 | JGI IMG/M metagenome (GOLD analysis project Ga0116192, IMG submission 89876) | Active sludge microbial communities of municipal wastewater-treating anaerobic digesters from Hong Kong - AD_UKC113_MetaG | ecosystem: Engineered > Bioreactor > Anaerobic > Digestate... | reverse complement strand
TCTTTCTCGACAAATTGCAAAGCGCCGGTTTGGGTGCGGATAACGACCTTTCCAAAACTTCCTCGGGCACGGCCATTTACCGGGTTAAGGCGCTTGACGGAATGCTGGTCTCCAGTATTGAGCCTGTTAAAAGTTTAACGGGCGCGGAGCTCAAATTGGATTACAAGCTTAACTCTCCCCAAAAAAAGTTTGAAGCGAATTACAATCTGGCCTGGGATAAGAACAATTACCAGGGCAGTATGTTTATGGATGACGATAAGCTGATATTTACCACGGAATTCGTTTCATTGATCAAGAAGTTCAATCCGGGTTTCAATCTTGGAAAAGAAGAGATCCCCCCATATTTTTATATCTCTGACCAAAACATGAACAAATCCTGGGAAAACATGGTCAAGGGGCAGTGTATTCCGCCGGAGTTGAAGGACCTGTTAATTTTTGTATTAGAAGCAGTGCCCGACAAGTATTTCACCGTCTCGTTAGCTGACCAGAAAATGATCTTCCAGATTGACCGGAACGGGTTTGAGGAAACAATGCTGGCGGTGATGCAAAAGGTGGAGGGCGAAAGAGAGAGATTTGCGAATCTAATCGCGAACCTGGCTGTTACATTTGACCCGTCTCAAGACGGCGATAAAGTTAAAAAAGAGTTTTTAGAGAGTCTTGAGGAAAGCATAAACAGCGGCGATTATCCCGATACCCCCGGTGAGATACGGAAGCTGCTGGATGGTAAATTTGTTTTAAATGAGCTGAAATATGAGGCTTCCCTTTTGCCGTCCGGTAAGAGCAGCCTGATCTTGAATGCCGGTTTTGGCGGCAGCCCGGAATTCAGTGGAGAAGTGTCATTGAAAACTGAATTTACCGGCGGCAAGGAAAACTTAGAAGGAGCTTATGTGCTGGATTTGACGGCGAGGGATAACAACCAGAAAATTAAAATTGACGGTCAGATCAGCGGTGAGTTTAAGCAGACTTCCTCCGATGCCAGGTCGGGCAGTTTAATAAAAGCAGATGTAAAAGATTTAAATGAAAACGCCACGCTGCTGCATGTTGAGATTCAGTCGGATTCCGAATCCAGGGTTGACCGGAACGTCGTTGTAAAAGTACCGGTTTTGAACGAATCGAACAGTATAAATTTTGAAGCTTTTAAAAAACACGCCTGAAATCTTTGTCGACGGCAATCGTGTGATTTTCGACATTGATCCGTTCATTCAAAACGGCAGGACTATGGTGCCTTTGAGAAAGATGGCGGAAACCCTGGGCTGCAAAGTGGAATGGGTTGAACCGGATCAGATCAACATATCCCGCGGCGACACTTTCATGAAAATGTATATCAACAAGCAAACGTATGAGTTCAACGGTTTTGAAAAATTGCTGGATTTCCCCCCGTTTGTCAAGGGCGGCGGGAGGACAATAGTGCCGCTCAGGTTTGTTGCGGAAGAACTGGGTTGTACAGTTGAGTACGATGAAAAGACGAACAGTGTATATGTTGTTACCAAATAAAAAGTGCGGGGATTTTTTATAAAACAAAATGGCTTGCAAGGTCATGGAGGCGAGAACCTGTGATACGTTTTTCAAACGCTCGCTTTATGATGGTTTTTCTTTCTTTACTTGTGTGTATCTTTTTTCCCCTTTCCGGCTGCGGGGCCGGGCCGGGCGGGGAAAACGTAACGACTGGCGGCGAAAATATACTTTCCGAATTCCCCGGTCGGCTGGCGGTAATCCGGCAGGGAGACCTTTGGGTATTGGAAGGAGGGAAGGAGCCGCTGCGTCTGACCAGCGACGGCTGCAACAGTTCTCCCGCCTGGTCCCCGGACGGGAAATGGCTGCTCTTTTACAAATATGATCCCGCTGAAAAATGGAATAGAAATTACTCTTTATGGGTTGCCCGCGCCGACGGCGGGGGGGTTTTCGGCATCGAACCCCAAAAGTATATAAAGGACGCCCGGTGGTCCCCGGCGGCGAACAGCATAGCCTACCTTACAGCAAGGCAGGGCGAACGTACGAGGAGCGAGGAATTCAAGCTGACCGAAATCAGTGACAAAGGCCCCGGGGATTCCCTTTTGTTAAAGGACGCTTCTGAAAAAATTATGAATTTCTGCTGGTTTCCCACCGGTGAAAAGCTGGTTTATACGACTGCTGACGCACATCCTGACACCAGGGAAAACCCCGCCATAAAGGTTATGCCCGCGGGTGAAGGCGAAGCCAAAACGATTCTTACTGTAAATGCGGGGTTCTTACCGGATGCGGATCCCCGCCCGTCAATATCCTCTTACCTGGGCGGCCTTAAATTTTCTCCCAATGCGTATGACCTCAGCTTTTTTAAATATCCTTTTTCAGCATCCCTGACTGCCGACGGCGTAGATTTATATGTAACCTCTATGGATGGGAAAGAGCCAATACAGCTTGCGACCATGCTGGCTTACCCCGACTGGGTCGACTGGTATTGCTATGGTGAGTTTGTGGCGTTCATTGAAGGAAGCGGCAGGGAAGCGTTATTCAACAAGCGCCTGTCTATCTTTACCGTTAAAAGGCCGGACCTGGCGGTAACGGTCACCCCTGAGGGCTGTGTCGACCGCGACCCGGCCTGGTCTCCGGAAGGCGACTTTATCGCCGTAAGCCGGGCGAAATCGGCGCAAGTGATTGACCTTAGCGAGGAGTGGCCGCCGTCTTCAATCTGGCTGGTGAAACCGGACGGTTCCGGGGCAAGGCGGATAAGCGCCGACGGCGAGACGCCGGGATGTTCCGACTACCATCCCTGGTGGGTCGGGGGCGGCCGGGGCCTGATGTGGGTGCGGGTGCAGGGAGAGAAAGCCTCGATCTGGCAGACCGGGGCGGACGGAAAAAATACCAGCGAGGTTTTCGGGGAGTTGGATATCCCCCGGGGCTATTACGGCGCTTATAAATGGGAGGAAGTTTTGGCCTGGCATCCAGGCGGGTTTGATCACCCCCTGCCTTTTCCCGGCGAACAGGTGAGGGATGTCAGATCTGTTGGCGACAACTTTATCTTGGTAGAAAAGGGGACGTCCGTTGATCGCGATTATTACCTCGATCACCCTTCATTTGACGGGATGAAGCACATCGTCAGCTTTATCGAAACCGCGAAATTTAAAGAGTACAAAGACAAAGAACTCATATTTACCGCCAGGGGAGGCAGCGATACCGGCAATTACGAATTTCCCTACCTGTTAATTTACCACCCCGACACTGAAGAATTAAGAAGAGAGGAGCTTTTCCTGGCGCCAGATGAACAAGAGCAGGTTTCTTTCGGGAAGGACGGCTGGAAGCAAATTCTCGCCGGCTTTGAGATTGAAGGCCCGGCTGTTGTCTTCGACTTTAAGCCCGCGGCGGGAGAGGTTCTTGCCGGTGGCAGGAGGCTGCCGCGCACAACAGTCCAGTATGATGAGAAACTCAATGAATTGGTGTTCAATTTTTTTAACGTGGAATTGGCTGGCAATTTAAAAGAAAATACAATTTTTAAAAGCCCCGTCCTTAAATATGTAAAAGAGGTCAGGTTCGAACAGCTTTCGGGGCGCCCGGGCGATGAGCAAAACCTCGCTCAAATGCCCATAGTCAGGGTAAGGATAGCGCTGGAAGGAAAGCCTCTGTACAACGCTAAAGCGTCATATTCCGGAGGAACCGCCTATGAAGAAATCGACAGGTGCACGGTAAGTTTTAAATAAATGTTCGTTAAATTCAACGAGGGGCTTATTTTATGAACAAATTTGGAATATCTAAACGGTTGCCAATTAGGCACTTAATAATAGCCTGGAGGATTTTTATAATGGGTGTCTTCGTGCGGCTTAAGATGACCTATTTGGTGATGTTGCTGGTGCTGGCTTTAATTGCCGCTGGGTGTGCGGGACGGACGGAAAAAATTACGGATATTGAAAACCGGGGGCAAAACGGCCTGCCGTCATTAGCGGCAAAATCGCCCGGTGTGCCGGAAGTCGGCGCTTTGGATCCCGGCGATATGCCGCTTTGTTACAGTCCGGACTTGAAGACCGTTTACGTAATGAATTATTCCCGCCCCGATCAAGAGGCCGGGGTTATTCTCGGGGACTATACAAGGCCGGTAGACCTCTACCGGCTGGACAACGGTCAGAGGATAAGAGTGGCCTCCGGCATTCCTTTCATCACCCTGGCCCGGTGGTCCCCTGACGGCAGATACCTGGGGATAGCAGGAGGCCGTCAACTGCATGTGCTTGATTCCGGAGATAACAGTCTGGACCCGGTGAACAAGCTGGTAAACCTCCCTTCGGCAGTGTTTTTCGGCTGGTCGCCCGACAGCAAGACGGTTTATGTAGAGCACGAAAACGTTGTGAACGGCGCCGTGTTTAACGTGGAAAGCCACGAGGGGCTGCCGTCGTACAAGATTAAAGACAATCCCCCCTTTTTCAAGGCGCAGCTGTCCGGCAACCTGTTCATCGGAACAGTAGCGAATGAACCTTCGGGGTCCGAAACGGTCCTTATGGATGGGGAAGGGCGGGTGCAAAAAAGCGTTGGCCAGGGAAAGTTCCGTGACGCGGACGGAAACAGCATCTTGCAGGTGGGCAAAGGCGACTTCGGCCTCGCCTTTTATGCCGATGTAAATACCCCTGAAGGTGTGCTCCTGACGGATAAATTCATCTACCAGTGCCAATTTCTTCCCCGGGGCGGCATTATCTATACCACGCCGGGGGAGACAGGCGCAGAATTGAACTATGACCTGACCGTGGTCACACGGGAGGGGCAAAAGACGGTCAAGGTTTCCGGCCCGCACTTTAACGTCTGGCCGGACGGCAGGTTCGTGGATGTCTGCGGCTACCGGACAGAAAGGTTAAGCCTGCCGGAGTTAGCCGTTGTACAGCAGCAAGACCGCACTCTCTACGAGGAAGAGAAGGGCAAAATCATTGCCTGCGCGAGGGGGGCGATAACCACCTACATCGAGTATTACCACCGCTTGAAAAACCCGGACGATCAGGCGCTGAAGCAGGAGTTGGGCCGGTACTATGTGGATACCCGGGAGCCGCTGGAGCAGACGGCGTTAACCGACATATACGAGGAACTCAGCATCAGGCCCTCGCTGCCCCACCTGCGGTCCGGCGCCCATCACCTCAACGGGCGGATAGAATCCGTGGAAATTCACGGCGACAGGGCCGCACTGGTGGCGGGTTTTTCATCCAGGCACGCGGCTGTCCGTTCTGAGGACTCGGACCCGTGGTCGTTGTTCCGCTCCACTGTCAACGGCTGGGCTTTTGAGACCGCTTACGAAATGATCAAACTGGACGGAAGGTGGTACGTAACGGGTTTGAGCACTTTTCCCCGTTCACGGGAGAGGAAAGAGATCGCGGAACTGGTGGGCGGCTTCATCAGTTCCTGCCGGGGGAACGGCCCCGCCCCCGTCCTGGACGAACAAAGCCGGCAGTTCTATGAGCAGATCGGGGGGAAAGAGATCAGGGCGGGACAAATTCAGTTCTGGAACATGAGCGAGCCCCACCGCTCTTCCAGCGCCGAGCATTCGATGTACGCCGTTGTTTGCCTGTACGCCGGGGAGGCAAGATACAAACTGGTTTTCAGCCGCGAACAGACCTTTGACTGGCAAATTGAAAGGCTGGGGGATTTCAGACGACCGGGATTGTTTTAACAGGTACATTGTGGAAGAGTAACCCCGTGTGACAGTGACTATGCTGTTGGCCGATGAGAACTTTTTATAACGGGCGTTTTTGCCATATTAACGACGCCATTTTAAAAAAACATAAAGCATGATTTGTCGAGATTCGGACTGCTGACAAGCCGTCCGGGACCTTGAGGTTCAAGGAAGGCGGGCAGTGCCCTTGTCGGCGGCGAGCGTATTGCAAAGCGCCGAAGCAGGCTTTCGCGCAGCGAGGCCGCGAAACCGGTGGCTTGGACACTGCGGACAATTGTCCGGACCTTGAGGTTGAAGGAAGCGAGTTATATTGCGAAAGCGCCGCAAACGTACCGGGCGAAGTGAGGATGCGATATTGGATGAGCAGGGACATCGGCTAGGGGACACACCTCCCTCGGAGGAATGTCCCCAATTTGTGTCCGCGAAAGCCTGAACCCGCAACAGGATGTGAGTTGAAGGCGGTCCGATATCGCGTGATGCGAGCCCGTTTAATTGTTTTTTTAAATTAGAGGAGGATGCTTGACAAAAGGATTCGAGGTGGAATAGACTATAATAAATAATAGTAAAGCGGTTGGAAATGTAAACTTAGCAAAGCATAAGGTATTTATTCATGAGAGGAGACATGCGGCTTGAAGTTCTCCACGCGGGCGAGATACGGACTGCGGGCCATGGTGGATCTCGCATCGAATTACTCCCCGGACGAACCCATGCCTCTCGCACAGGTGGCCGAAAGACAGGGTATATCCGAGGGGTATCTGGAACAGTTGATGACTTTTCTGCGCAAAGGAGGCCTTGTACGCAGCGTGAGGGGAGCCCAGGGGGGCTACCTTCTGGCGAGGGAACCGGCCAGGATAACGGCCGGCGAAATTATCAGGTGCCTCGAGGGGCCGTTGAGTCCCACTGATTGTGTCAACGAGGAAGATCCCGGGATGTGCGGGAGGGCAGATGCCTGCGTTACAAGAATTCTGTGGGAAAAAGTCAGGGACTCGGTGGCTTCCGTATTGGACAACACGAGCCTCGAGGACCTTTGCAGGGATGCTGAAAAGATCCGCATGTCCAGGGAAGCGGACATGTATTTTATTTAGCAGTTCAGGCTTTGCCTTATATTCTTGCTGCTTATGACAACGCGGCGAAGCTTGTATTTTTGTCTGATTGCTTGGGATTCCGGAAAGGAGTGCGCGGACATATGTTTAAAAAAATACCGCCTCTCATCTCCGCCCTTCGCCCTCGCTTTTGCGAGCAATGAAGGCGCGGGGACTTCCCGGCGGGGGAGTTAAAATTGACGAAACGCTGGATATTACGGATGTGACCTGTCCGGTGACTTTTGCGAAAACCCTGTTGAAACTTGAAGATATGAAGACGGGGGAAATATTGGAAGTAATTTTGAATGACGGGGAGCCCTTTCAAAATATTCCGGCTAGTGTTGAGAGAGAGGGACACAAGGTGATCCTGGCGGAAAAGATCGGTGACAGATGCAGGATTTTAATTGAAAGGTGCGATGCGGACGGCTGACGGGTGACGGTTCGGGAAGAGGGCCTCCCGGTCGGAATTTCTTCCAGCGCGGCTGCGTTTGCCGCCCTGCAGGTTGCCGGGCGGCCGGAAAATAAGGGAAACTTGTTGTGGTGATATTGCCGGATACGGGTGAAAGGTATTTGAGCACCGGGCTTTTCCAGGAACAGCAGTGAATTGCCGCGCCTGGTGTAAAGTAATTGTAGGAGAAAAATAGAAAGAGACCTTTCCCGGGTTGTTGACTGATATTGGCAGGCTGTTATATTATTAATAAAATAATTGTCGGCAAAAGCAAATAATATCCTGACCGGAGGAGATTATTTCAGCTGGTTTGTCAATCGTCTGATTGGGAGGGATGACTAATGCTGCAAAAAATATTTGACAAGATTGACCGTGAACAGAACCTTACCAGAGATGAGATCGTCTTTCTTCTGAAACTTGAGAACGGGGACGATCTCAAAGTGTTGTTCGGCAAGGCGGACAGGGTCAGGCAGAAGTACGTGGGTGACGAAGTCCACCTGCGCGGCCTGATAGAGTTTTCCAATTACTGCAGGAAAAACTGCCTTTATTGCGGTATCCGCCGCGACAACAAAAAGCTGAAGCGCTACCGGATGAGCATCGGGGAAATAGAGGATTGCGCCGTTGAGGCGGAACGGCTCGGCTACAGGACGGTGGTCCTGCAATCGGGCGAGGACATGTATTACACTGCAGACAGGCTGGCTGAGCTGATTGGGCGGATAAAAAGGCGTTGCGACGTGGCCATTACCCTCAGTATCGGGGAGCGTCCCCGCGAGGAGTACCGGCGCCTGTTTGAGGCGGGAGCCGACAGGTTCCTCATCCGCTTTGAGACGTCCAATCCCGAGTTGTACAAAAAGCTTCATCCCGACTCTTTTTACGAGGAACGGATGAGGATACTGACCTGGCTTAAGGAGATCGGCTACCAGGTCGGGTCCGGGATCATGGTCGGACTGCCCGGCCAAACGGTGGAGGACCTGGCTGACGATATATTGAAGTTTGAGGAACTCGAACTTGACATGGTGGGGATCGGGCCTTACATATGCCACCAGGACACACCTCTGGCGGGAAGCCGGAGCGGCTCGGCGGAAATGACCTATAAGGTCGTGGCCCTGACCAGGATCGTCACCCGCTGCGCCAACATCCCCGCCACTACCGCCCTGGCCACCCTCAGGCAGGAAGACGGACGGGAAACGGCCCTGCAGCTCGGGGCGAACGTGGTCATGCCTAACGTTACCCCCCCGAATTACCGGGCCATGTACGAGCTTTATCCGGATAAGGTCTGCATCGGGGAAAACGCCCGGGAGTGCCGGGATTGTATGCAGGGACGCATATTTTCCATCGGCCGGACGATAAGCGGCGGCTACGGACATTCTTACCGCGGCAGGAACAAGGATTTGGGGAAAATAAGGTCCACTGCGTAAAATTTTTGGCCCGCTGTCGGATGTTTATGATTGACAGGGGGTCGCTTATCGTGTATATTTAATAGTAAATTAATAGGAATAATATTATAACTTAGTAAATAGACATATTTTATCTTATCCAGAGAAGGGGAGGGAAGGACCCTGTGAACCTTCGGCAACCTTCGGGTTGGATACCGCCCGAAAGGTGCCAATTTCCGCCGGAATTACCGGGAAGATAAGAAGAAGGTCGATTTGGGACAATCTCCTCTTCTTATTCCAAGGAAGAGTTTTTTTATAGCTTAAATCAAATGCAGCTTCGGAGGAAAACGAAATGAGCGACCCTTTAGACGCCTTTACCGGGAAATCTGATACAAAGTTTGACGCGCCGGGAACTGCGCGTTCGGTTGGCTGGACCGCGCCGGAGAAGGTGAGGCTGGCTGACGAAAGAAACCCGCTGCCGCTTGATTGCGGCAGGACGATAGCTCCCGTCGATGTCGAGTATGAGACCTACGGCAGACTGAACCAAAAAAGAGACAACGCCATCCTGATCCTCCACGCCCTTTCGGGGGACGCCCATGCGGCGGGGTGGCTGAGCGATCCGGATGGGCTGGGGCGGCCCTGGCTGAAAAGCAGGCCCGGCTGGTGGGACAACATGATAGGCCCCGGCAAAGCCTTCGACACTACAAAATATTTTGTAATCTGTTCAAATATTTTGGGAAGCTGTTACGGCTCAACCGGACCTTCCTCGCCCGACCCCGAAACCGGCCGGCCATACGGGCTTCGCTTCCCTGTAGTAACCGTGGGGGACTGGGTGAGGCTCCAGGCCCGGCTGGTCGACCACCTCGGCATAAGGCGGCTTTTTGCCGTGGCCGGGGGTTCCCTGGGAGGGCAGCAGGCTCTTGAGTGGGCGCTTGCCTATCCGGACCGGGTCGAATCGGCGATAATTATCGCCGCCACGGCGCGGCTGAGCGACCAGGGACTTGCCTTCAACGCCGTGGCCCGGCAGGCGATCACGACCGATCCCTGTTTCAACGGTGGAAATTACTATGGCGGCGCAACACCCGACAGAGGTCTTGCCGTGGCCCGCATGCTGGGCCATATTACTTATCTTTCGGAGATTTCCATGCGCCGGAAGTTCGGCCGCAGGTTCTGCAACGGGTACGGCCCGGGGTTTCAGTTGGGTGTCGAATTCGAGGTGGAGGGGTATCTCAGGCACCAGGGGGAGGCTTTTGTGGAAAGGTTTGACGCAAACAGTTATCTGTATATCACCAGGGCGGCCGACTATTACGACGCGGCGAAATGGGGGGACGGGGACCTGGACAGGGCGTGCCGGAGAATACAGAGCAAGGCGCTTTTGGTTTCGTTTTCTTCCGACTGGCTTTACCCGCCCGCGCAGATGAAGGAACTGGCGCTGGCGATGGGACGCGGCAGGAAGCGGGTTAGCTACGCGAATATAAGCTCGTCCTACGGGCATGACGCCTTTCTTCTAGAGGTGGAAAAGCTGGCGCACCTGGTCAGGTGCTTTTTGGAAAAGAGGTGAGCATGTGGCAAACGGTAACCGTTTTGACCATGAAATAATATACGGCCTGATCCCCGGCGGCGCTACCGTGCTTGATTTGGGCTGCGGGGACGGGGAACTGTTGATGAGTCTCATCGAGGGAAAGGGTGTCCGGGGGCTGGGCATTGAGAAAGACATTGACCGGGTAGCCGAGACCATCTCCAGGGGCGTGCCCGTTTTGCACGCCGACCTCGACGAGGGGCTGGCCGGCCTGCCGGACAGGCATTTCGATTATGTGGTGCTGGAAAAAACCCTCCAGGCGGTGAACAGGCCCCTCTTCGTCCTTGAGGAAATGCTCCGGGTGGGAGCGGCGGGAATCGTAAGCTTTCCCAACTTCGGACACTGGCAGGTAATTTCGTCACTGCTGCTTACCGGAAAAATGCCGGTTACGCCGATTCTTCCCTACCAGTGGCACGACACGCCCAACATCCACCTCTTTACGGCGAGAGACTTTCTGGACTGGGCGGAAGAGAAAAGGGTCAAAATTGTTCAGGGGTTTTCCTGGTACGGCGACAGGGCCGCGCCGTTCAGCGAGGAATGCTTTTCCCTCGCTGAAGAGGTTTTGTTTGTGGTGTCCCGTTACGATCAGGAATGAAGAATACTAAGAAAAGGAGAAGGGAAGCGGAATGAGCGATAGGATCAGGGGTTTTGAGACAAAAGCCGTTCACGCCGGGCAGCAGGCCGACCCGCATACCGGTGCGCGGGCGGTGCCCATCTACCAGACCACGTCTTATGTGTTCAGGGACAGCGAACATGCGGCGAATCTCTTTGCGCTGAAGGAGAGCGGCAACATCTACACCCGGATAATGAACCCGACCACAGAGGTGTTGGAGCAGAGAACAGCCGCTCTGGAAAACGGCCTGGCCGCCCTGGCCACCTCGTCCGGGCAGGCAGCCACCTTTTTGGCCGTTGCCAACCTGGCCGGCCGGGGGGACGAAATTGTATCAGCCAACAGCCTTTACGGAGGGACTTACAACCTTTTTAACGCAACGCTGCGCCGTTTTGGCATCAGCGTCACTTTTGTCGACCCGGCGGATCCCGGGAACTTCCGCCGGGCGATAACTCCGGCGACAAAGGCGGTATACGTCGAGTCGAGCGGCAACCCCAAGCTCGACGTTGTAGATTTTCAGGCCGTTGCCGGCATAGCTCACGAGGCCGGCATCCCGCTGATCGTGGACAACACCGTGCCGACACCCTACCTCTGCCGGCCGCTGGAACACGGTGCGGATATCGTGGTTCATTCCGCTACCAAGTTCATCGGGGGGCACGGTAATTCCATCGGGGGAATAATCGTTGACGGCGGAAAGTTCGACTGGTCCAACGGAAAGTTTCCTCAGTTCACCGAGCCCGACCCCACCTACCACGGCGTGGTTTACACGGAGGCGTTCGGCGCCGCGGCGTTCATCGTTAAGGCGCGGGTGCAGCTGCTGCGCGATATCGGCCCTTGTTTGAGCCCCTTTAACGCATTCCTGCTTCTGCAGGGACTGGAAACCCTGCCGCTGCGCATGGAGAGGCACAGCCGGAACGCCATGGCGGTGGCGGAGTTTCTGGAGCGGCACCCGAAGGTGGCGTGGGTCAACTATCCGGGCCTGCCCGCCCACCCTTCGCATGAACTTGCCGGGAAGTATTACCGCAACGGTTTCGGCGCCCTTTTAACCTTTGGTATCAAGGGAGGGAGGAAAAAGGCCGCAAGATTCATCGATGCCCTGGAAATCTTTTCACTGCTGGCCAACATCGGCGATGCCAAGTCGCTTGTGATACATCCCACTTCCACCACCCACCAGCAGCTGACACCGGAGGAACAGCTGGCGACGGGCGTTACTGAAGACATGATCCGCCTGTCGGTTGGACTGGAAACGGTCGAGGATTTGCTGGAAGATCTGGATCAGGCGTTGAACAGGGTCTGAGACAGGGCGGTAAAAAAGTAAAAGTGATGAGAAAAAATGCCGGGAGGTAAAAAATTTATGTACAGCGAGAAGGTAATGGAGCATTTCAGCAATCCCAGGAACGTCGGGGAGATAATTCCGGCCAGCGGCGTCGGCGAGGTGGGAAACCCCGTCTGCGGCGACATCATGAGAATTTCCATTAAAGTGGAAGACGACGTGATTAAGGACATCAAATTTAAAACCTTCGGCTGCGGCGCCGCTATCGCCACCAGCAGCATGGTAACCGAAATGGCCAAAGGAAAAACGGTGGGGGAAGCGCTGCGCATAACCAACAAGGACGTCGCCGGGATGCTGGACGGGCTTCCCCCGAACAAGATGCACTGCTCGAATCTGGCGGCGGACGCCTTGAAAAAGGCAATAGAGGATTACCAGAAAAAGAGTGTGGTTAACACGTCAAACTTGCCGTAGAATATTAGTTGTGCCGAGACTGTATTGCTAAAAACGATTTACGGAGAGGAACGAGTTATGTCAGGCAAAATGCGCAGATATATCCGCTCCATCATGGAACGAGATCCCGCCGCCAGGTCCGCGCTCGAGGTGGTGCTGTGCTATCCCGGCTTTCATGCCGTGATGCTCCACCGGGTCGCCCATGCCTTTTACCGGAGAGGATGGCATTTCATCGCCAGGGCGATCTCCCAGTTTTCGCGGTTTCTTACCGCCATCGAGATTCACCCGGGCGCTGAAATAGGCGAAAACCTGTTTATCGACCACGGGGCCGGGGTGGTTATCGGTGAGACCGCGGAAGTGGGGAACAACGTGACCATCTACCAGGGGGTCACCCTGGGGGGCACCGGCAAGGAAAAAGGGAAACGGCACCCGACCATCGGCAACAATGTCGTTATAAGCGCCGGCGCCAAAATTCTCGGTTCGTTTACAGTCGGGGACAATTCGAGGATAGGCGCCGGGTCGGTGGTATTGAAATCCGTCCCGCCGAACAGCACGGTTGTGGGCGTTCCCGGCAGGGTTGTGGTTCAGGACGGCCGGAAGATATCCCGGGAGGGCGAGGTCGAGATCGACCTGCGGCACGATCTGCTTCCGGATCCGGTATCAGAAGTCATCCTCTGTCTGCAGAAGAAAATCGAGCAGCTCCAGGAGCGTGTGGAAACACTGGAAAAGAGACCGCCGTTCGGGTCACGGCAGGCGAAGAAAATAGTTTAAAAATGACGGCTCCGGTTTTGATGAAACCCCGGCGCGAGGGCAGGTAGGCTTTCATCAACCGGAGCCTTATTGTTTTTCAATCCCTGCCGGCCAGGATGCGGATGTCCTCGATGCGGACGTGCAGGCCGCAGCTTTTCTGCAAGGCCATGTTGACCACGCCGGTGTGGTTCAGGGACATCATGCAAAAGCCCGGCAGAAAGGTCACCCGGCAGCCGGGGGCGGGTTCCTTGCGAATTTTTTTTGCGATTCCCTCAAAGCCGATCATGTGGTAGGCGGTTACGTCCTTGATCTCCCTGCCGTCACGCGAGTATTTCGGCCCCACCACCCAGGTGTAAAGCAGTCCCGTTACCCGCTCCGCTTTGATTACCTGCAGGGCGTGGGGTATCGGGCAGCCCGCACCCATCGGCCGCCCCAGGACGAAGTCCCCTTTCTTGATGTTCATTTTCTCCACCATGTCCGGACGGAAGGGAAGCACGATTTTGCGGGCCGAGATCTCACCCGGCAGTGGACCGAGGACGAAGTCGTAGGGGTGGCCGAGCACGTCCTTGCCGGAATACGCTGCTTCATTTGCGCCGGTGCAGGGTTGTTCCTGCCGCCGGTCGCAAAAGTACGGGCAATCCTGGTAGGTTTTCCGGGCGGAGCCTACCATGAGCATGAAGTTTTGGCAGTTTTTTTCACCGCACAGGCCGCAGTTTTTCCCGGGAGGAATCCAGGTTTGCGTTTCGATCATTTTATTCACCCCGGTACAGATATTCGGCGGTCTGGCCGTCCAGCTTCTGAACGACGCCGAAATGGTGCTTCCAGCCGATTTCCTTTTTACCGACGCAGATGGTGCAGGTGCCGAGAGGGGGATTCCCTTTCAGAACCAGAGTATCCTCGTCAATATCGCCTGAATTCCTGATCAAACCGTACAGACGGTGCAGGGAAGTGCCCTGCAGGGCGTTTGTTTCCATGAGGATTACGCTTGGATGGACCTCTTTGATTTTTTGCACCAGGACCTCCCGCTCGGCCTGGCTTACCAGGTCTATTTTGGTTACGATGGCTATATCGGCGAGGCTGACCATGGCGCCCATTTTTTCCGGCGCATGTATGCCGGCTATAGAGCTTAGCACGACAATTCCCAGCCCCTGGTTTAAATAAGGAGAACAGCGCAGGCACAGCCCGGCGCTTTCAACGATAAAGAGATCGGCGCCGTTGCTCTCAGCCCATTCGACGGCGTCCCCGAGCACCATCACCCCGGCGTGGTCGGGGCAGAGATCCCCGGAGCAGAACTTTTTGGCAAGAATGTTGAATTCCCTGGACAATTCAACGTCTTCGAAGGCTTTGACAACGTCGATCTTTAAAAAGGCAATTTTCATTTCTCCCTGCAGTTTCCTTATAATTTGTTTCACCAGCGAAGTCTTGCCGGAAGACGGGGGTCCCGCAATAATCAAAAGCTTCATGCTCAGCACCACCTGGTTTGAAATTTAAGCAAAGCTGGCGGTAACGAATTCTTTGGTAATTGTCTTGCCCGCTCTCAATTTTTCCCTGATTATGCCCACCTTTTTGTCGAATTCCAAAAGATTGTGCGCGGCTTTGACCTCCAGATCACTGCGGAATAATACTTTCTTCACGGCTCCGTTTTCCATGATGATCCTCTTCCGGGTGAGCAGGGCGATGACGGGGTCGTGGGTGACAAAAACGATTATCTTTCCGGTTTCCTGGATTATTCTTACGACTTCTTGCTTGAAAATACCGGCGTTTTCAATCTCGTCGAGCAGTATGACCGGGGCGGCGCCGATCAGGATGGCGTCGGCAACGAGCAGGGAGCGGGTTTGCCCTCCCGATAGAACGGTTACCCGGGAGTTCTTTTGTATTTTCTCCCCGGTGAACTTGTTCGCCAGTTCGATGGTGTCGTCGATTACCTTTTTGTCCTTTATCCCGCGCGCCCGGGCGTGGATTTGCAAAAACTCTTCAGCCGAGAGATCGGCAAAGCACTTTGTGTTTTGCGTGATCATGGCGATGGGTTTTAAGGAAGGGTTGCTTCTTATCTCGTCGTCCGGCGTCATCCCGTTGATCAGTATACGGCGCCTGGTGGAGGTGTCCTCCTGGGCGAGAAGTTCGATATCGGTTATGAATGCTGTTTTCCCGCTGCCGGTAGGC
>Ga0116192_1001664_pt1 | contig 15364 bp, 12 predicted proteins | sample AD_UKC113_MetaG_FD_89876 | JGI IMG/M metagenome (GOLD analysis project Ga0116192, IMG submission 89876) | Active sludge microbial communities of municipal wastewater-treating anaerobic digesters from Hong Kong - AD_UKC113_MetaG | ecosystem: Engineered > Bioreactor > Anaerobic > Digestate... | reverse complement strand
GCTGCACCACGGGATGAGTGGTGGCATACGCATCGCCACCCATTGCACCACGGCTGGTAAACGCCGCATCCACGCCGCTGGTATCCCATTCCGGATGCAATTTACGCGTGGTGCGGCCCTCCATCCAAGTGGCAAAGCCTTCGTTCAACCACAAATCATCCCACCATCGCATGGTGACCAAATCGCCAAACCACTGATGCGCGATTTCATGCGCCGCGGTGGTAAAGACAGACTGTTTATCACCAATGCTGGACGTGGCAGGATCCAGCAACAGCGCATATTCGAAGGTAAAAATCGCGCCCCAGTTTTCCATTGCACTGAAGAACTGGCTGCGCCCGGGTGCAGCGATGTTATCCAGCTTCGGCAGCGGATACTTCACCCCAAAGTATTCGTTGTACTCTCGCAACACATCGCGGCTGGCCTCCAGCGCAAAGCGCGCCTGCTCGGCCTTGCCTTTCTGCGCGATGACGCCCACTTCCACACCATCATCGGTGTTCAATGTTGCGCGGTCGAAATCACCCACCCCTAGAAACAGCAGGTAGGTGGACATTTTCGGCGAGGTGGCAAACGTGGTGCGGGTCAGCCCATTGCCCAGGTCTTTGACGTCTTTGGCGGGCATATTGCCTACCACCATCTGGCCGGTGGGCGCGTTGACGGTCAAATCGAAGGTGGCCTTGAAGTTGGGTTCATCCCAGGACGGAATGAAGCGACGCGCATCGGAGTTTTCGAACTGGGTGTACAGCGCGCGCTGCTTGCCGTTGGCAGTGGGGTAATCCAGCGCAAAGAAGCCGTTGGCCTGGGTGCCAATCTTGCCGGTGTAATCGGTGGACAACACGTAGTTGCCGGGGGCCAGTGGCTTGTCGAAAACGAAACTGGCGGTCTGATTGTCGGCATCCACACTGACCTTGGCCGGCAACGACTTGCCTTTGGCATTGATCAAGATGCTGTTGCTGAAGGTCATGTCGATGGCTTGCAACACCACGCGGTCAGTGGCTTCCAGCACCTCTACGTCGATCCGCGCCTTGCCATCAAAATTCATCGCCTGCGCATGCGGGGTGACTTCGATGCTGTAGTGCGAGGGGCGCACCGTGCGCGGCAACTGAGTGGTCACGGCTTCCGCAGCGGCAGACTGGGCAGGTAAGGCTTGGGCGGAGGCGGCAACACTGCCGCCAAGCAAAGCAAGGGTGATGGCGGATGCCAGAATGCGACGCATGGGCAGAACCTCGAAACAATCGATGAGGGTGCCGATCATCCCGCCTACACCGACTTCCGCACACCGCCGGAAGTCATGTAAACCGCTTGCTTCACAGCAAATGCAGCATTACCGAAATGTAATGACAGACGCTGCCCGCGATCACAAAGCCGTGCCAGATCGCGTGCGCATAGCGCAAATTTGGCCGCATATAAAAAAACGTGCCTGCGGTATAGGCCACGCCGCCGGCCAGCAACCAGACCAACGAGGCGGTATCCAGCGCGTGCCACATGGGCTTGATCGCCAACACGATCAACCAGCCCATACCGATGTAAATCAAGGTCGAAATACGCTTGAAACGACCTGTGAAAAATAATTTGAACACCACACCGGCCAATGCCAAGGTCCAGATGGTGCCAAACAGCCACCAGCCGGTGGGCCCACGCAGGCCTACCAAGGTGAACGGCGTATAGGTGCCGGCGATCAATAAATAAATCGCACAGTGGTCAAAGATTTTCAGCCGACCTTTGGCCACCGGATGCGAGATCGCGTGATACAGGGTGGATGCGGTGTACAGCAACAACAGCGCCACCCCAAACACAATCGCCCCGGCCAATTGCCAACCGTCACCAAAAATCGCGGTGAGTGTGATCAACACCGCCCCGCCCGCTAGCGCCGCCGCGGCACCCACACCGTGGGTCAACGCATTGGCGAGCTCTTCACCCGGATGCGGGACAAGAACGGCGGGTGGTACTGCGGGGCGGGCGGCATGCTGCATCGCAGCAGCATACCATCGCCTACGCGAGGCGTTTCAGTATCACGCGTAGGGGTCGTGCAGCACCATGGTGTGGTCGCGGTCGGGGCCGGTGCTGACAATGCTGATCGGGCAACCGGCCAGTTCTTCCAGCGCACGCAGGTAGGCGCGAGCGGCCGCAGGCAACTTGTCCCACTCGGTGACGCCGTGGGTGTTTTCGTTCCAGCCCGGGAACTCCAAATACACCGGCGTGCATTCTTCCCAGCCTTGCGCGTCCAGCGGCGCGTATTCGCTGCGCTTGCCGTGGTATTCGTAGGCAATACAGATTTTCAACTTCTCCATGCCGTCCAGCACATCGAGCTTGGTGATGCACAGGCCGCTGATGCCATTGATCGCCACTGCGCGCTTCAGCGCCACGATGTCCATCCAACCGCAACGCCGCGGGCGGCCGGTGGATGCGCCGTACTCGGCACCCCGGTCGCGGATGCCTCGGCCGACGGCATCGTCCAACTCGGTCGGGAACGGGCCACCGCCAACGCGCGTGGCGTAGGCCTTGGCAATCCCCAACACATAGTCAATCGCATCCGCGCCCACGCCCGCGCCGGCCAACGCGCCACCGACAGTGGTGTTGGAGGAGGTGACGTAGGGATAGGTGCCGTGGTCGATATCCAGCAACGCGCCCTGCGCGCCTTCAAACAACACGCGCTTGCCTTGCTTGCGCAGCTCGTGGCAGATGCCGGCCACGTCGGATTTCATCGGCTCGACGTATTCGCCAAACGCCAGCGCTTCGGCGTACACGGCATCAAAATCCACCGCCTCGACGCCCAAATACTTGGTCAGCACAAAGTTGTGATAGTCCAGCGCCGCGCGCAGCTTTTCGGCCAGTTGTTCGGGGTAGTGCAAGTCGGCAATGCGGATGCCGCGACGCGCCACTTTGTCTTCATAGGCCGGGCCAATGCCGCGCCCGGTGGTGCCAATCGCCTTGCCGCCGGCGGCTTTCTCGCGGGCCTGATCCAGTGCGATGTGGTACGGCATGATCAGTGGCGCGGCGGGCGAAATCTTCAGCCGTGAGCGCACTTCCACGCCAGCGGCTTCCAATTCCTCGATTTCCTTGCGCAGTGCGGCCGGCGAGATCACCACCCCGTTGCCGATCAGGCACAGCGCGTCGTCGCGCAGGATGCCGGACGGGATCAGGTGCAGCACCGTCTTCTTGCCGTTGATGACCAGCGTATGGCCGGCATTGTGCCCACCCTGAAAGCGCACCACCGCGCCGATGTTCTCGGTGAGCAAATCCACAATCTTGCCCTTGCCCTCATCGCCCCACTGCGCACCCAACACCACCACTGACTGACCCATGACCACACTCCTGAAATTTTCTGGCGGCCATCGGGGCCGCTGGATGGGTGTGCCCCCCTTGCACTGCATAGACGGCACCACCATCGGGGTAGCACCAGCACGGCAAGAGCGAACACAGAAAAAGCCGAGGCGAGCCCCGGCTTTTGTGCATTCTACCCGCTTTGCTGAGCGTATGTTGTGCTGCGCTTATCCGGGTGGCTCAATCACAGTCAACCGCCCCGCACCACCCACAGCGAGACCAGCCCCAGCATCAGCACCACCGCGCCGATTCTGCGGACTTGCTCGTCACTGAGTTGCAGCATTTGTTCGACGGTACGTTTCCACGCGCCAGGGGCGGCGAATAGCAGCAGGCCTTCGAGGATGGCCACCAGGCATAGCGCGGCCCACAGCTCCGACATCAACGGTCCGCGCGCATGTATTGCAAGAACGGATCGTTGCGCTCCAGCACGATCACGCTGTCGCCTCCGGAGAATGCTTTGCGGTAGGCCTCTAGGCTGCGCTGGAAGGCGTAAAAACTGGGGTCGCGGTTGGCGGCTTCGGCGTAGATGCGGGCGGCTTCGGCATCGCCTTCACCACGCAGCTTTTGTGCGTCGCGTTCGGCTTCGGCAATGATCACTTGCTGGTCGCGGTCGGCACCGGCGCGGATTTCATTGGCTTGTTCTTCGCCTTCTGCGCGCAAGCGGCTGGCCACTTGCTGGCGTTGGGCGCGCATGCGGTTATAGACGTCGTCGATCACGCGGCTGTCGGTGGGCAAGTCCAGTTGTTTGATGCGCAAATCAAGAATGCGCACGCCCAAGGTGGCAGCACCACGATTGATGACCCCAAGCTGGCTTTTGACGATGGCGGTGCGGTCGCCCGACACTGCCTGTTGCAACGTGCGTGCGTTGATTTCGTTGCGCAGTGCGTCTTTGATGATGGGTGCCAAGCGCGCAACCGCGGCGGCTTCGTCACCCCCGGTGGCGCGATAGAACGCACGCGCATCTTCAATCTGCCCCACCGCGAAGAAGTCCACGCTGACGTCTTTGCGTTCGGATGTCAGATAGCGCTCGGGCTCGGCCGGCAGCACTTGCAAGCGACGGTCGAAAATACGCGCGCTTTCCATCAGCGGCCATTTGAAGTGCAAGCCCGGTTGCAGATTGACCCGCGCCACGCGGCCCAGGTTCAACACGATTGCGGTTTGCCCTTCGCTGACTACGAACATCGACCCCATCAGCAACACCAAGGCCGCGACTACCGCCGCCATCCATGCCGGAAATTTCATCGCACCACCTCCTCACGACCCGCCGGGCGGCCACCACGGGCCGGGCGTGCCGAGTTTTGTTCAGTTGCTTGTTCGGTTGCCTGCACGGCGGGTGACACCAGATCCGGCAGCAGGGCTTGCGTTGGTGTCACGGTTTTGGCCGCATCGGTCATCGGCACATAGATCAACTGCCGGCCATCACCGCCCACCACTTTGCGATTCTTTGCCAGCACGTCTTGCACGGCTTCCAGCCACAGCCGCTTGCGGGTGACATCCGGCGCGCCTTTGTATTGCGCCACCAGCAGGCTGAAGCGTTCGGCATCGCCGGTGGCACGGGCAATTTCAGCGGTCTTGTAACCCGCCGACACCGTGCGCACGCGCGCCGCTTGGCCACGCGCTTCGGGCACGATCTTGGCCGCATAAGCACGTGCTTCGGAGATCAACCGTTGCTGGTCTTGCTGGGCGCTGTTGACGTCATCGAAAGCCGGTTTGACCTGCTGTGGCGGGCGCGCATCGGGCAAGTTGAGCTCGGTCACTTGCAGGCCGGTGCGATAGGCCTCCAACGATTTTTGCAGCCGCTCACGTGCGGACACCGCCAGTTGCTCGCGTGCGCCCAGCACCGTATCCAAATCCGAGCGACCGACTTGCTCGCGCACGGTGCTCAATGCCGCTTGCTTGAGCACTTCATCGCCATCGCGGGTACCAAACAAATACAACTTGGCGTCTGCCACTTTGTATTGCACGTTGATCGACACATCGACGATGTTTTCATCGCGGGTCAGCACCGGCACGCTGGCTTCATAATTTTTGATCTGGGTGGCGTTGACCTTGGTGATGGTCTCGATTGGCCATGGCAGTTTGAAATTGGGGCCGGGTTGCATGATCCGGTCGAACTGGCCAAACCGTAGCACCACGCCGCGTTGTTGCTCGGCCACCAGGACGAAGCAGTTGTAAGCCAGCCACAAGGCCAGTGCCAGCCCCAGCCAGCGCAACGGGCTGCCGCCGCCAATCTCTGGGAATTGATTCAATAACCGGCTGAAGCCGCCGCCGGAGGATTTCCCCGTGCTGCCGCCGGGCCGATTCCAGGCCATCCAGGCCGCTTTTGGCCCGCGTGGGCCGCTGTCTTGTGTGGTCATGCCCAGGATTCTACGGGATGCGCCGACGCAAGCGCCGGCAGAAGGGGGCGCAAGGGTGTGCCATCGGGGTGCGAGGCCAACCGTAATGCGTCGAGTAACGGTAAATCCACTTGCAACTGCCAGCCATCGGCAGCATGGGTTTCAGCGCGGATCGCACCCAGTGCGTGCAGGCGCGCGCGTAAGCGGCCGGCATCGGTGGGGAGCGTAATTTCACCCACAACACGGCGCAAACCCAAGCGTTCACACAGGGCTTCGCGCAGCAGATCCAAGCCCAGACCCTCGCGCGCGGATAGCCACACCGCTTGTTGATCTTCGCCACGTTGGTCGATGCGCGGGGCGGCACCTTCAATACGGTCGATCTTGTTGAATACCAGCAATTGCGGGATGTCACCGGCACCGATCTCGTGCAGCACCACATCCACTTGTGCCATGCGCTCATCGCGCAGCGGGTCATCGGCGTCGATCACATGCAGCAGCAAATCGGCCTCGCGCGCTTCGCTCAAGGTCGAACGAAATGCCGCCACCAATTCGTGCGGCAGGTCACGCACAAAACCCACGGTATCGGCCAGCACCACGCCGCCGCCGGGCAGTTCAATCCGGCGCACGGTGGGGTCTAGGGTGGCAAACAATAGATCGGCCGCGTATGCATCGGCACCGGTCAAAGCATTGAACAAGGTCGATTTGCCGGCGTTGGTATAGCCCACCAGTGCCACCCGTGGCAGCTCGCTGCGCACCCGCGCACGACGCATCTGGGTGTGCTGCACGTCCACTTTTTCCAGCCGTTTTTGCAGCATTTCTACGCGCTTTTGCAGCAGGCGGCGGTCGGTTTCCAGCTGGGTTTCGCCGGGGCCGCGCAAACCAATCGAACCGCCGCGCTGGCGCTCCAAATGGGTCCAGCCGCGCACCAAGCGCGTGGCCATATGCCGTAGCTGTGCCAGCTCCACTTGCAGCTTGCCTTCATGGCTGCGTGCGCGCTGGGCAAAAATATCCAGAATCAAGCCGGTGCGATCCACCACCCGTCGCTGTAGTGCTTTTTCCAGATTGCGTTCTTGGATGGGGCTCAGCGCGTGGTTGATCAGCACCAAATCGGCGCCCACCGCGTCGCAAGCGGCTTTGACTTCCTCTAACTTGCCGCTGCCGATCAGGATGGACGGATTGGGTTTGTCGATCCGCGCCGGCAGCACACTCAGCACACGGGCACCGGCCGAGCGTGCCAGTTCGGAGAATTCCTCCAGCACGCCGTCGGCTGGCGGGCCGCCAGCATGGGGTTGGATCAACAGGGCGTTTTCGCCGCCGCGTGAGCGTTCAAACAATTGGGTTGGCATCGGCTGTTAGATGCGGGCAACTCTTCGCAAAAACAAGCCCGCCCCGTTAGGCTTGTTGGGCTTATTCGGTTGCGGCGGTTTCTGATTCAGCCTCGTCGCCAGATTCCTGTCCGGCAGCAGCAATGCGCACGTTACGCGCCGGCACCACAGTGGAAATGGCGTGTTTGTACACCATCTGGCTCACCGTATTGCGCAGCAGCACCACGAATTGATCAAACGACTCGACGGTGCCCTGCAATTTGATGCCGTTGACTAGATAGATGGATACCGGCACGCGCTCGCGGCGCAGGGCGTTCAGGAATGGATCCTGCAAGGATTGCGACTTCGACATGGATTCCCCGTGACAGTTCAGATGTTGTTGTTTGTTTTCGTGGGCCAGCGGGTGACGCCCGGCCCCGCACCCGTCCAATTGCAGAGGGTGCCTGCCGATAGTAACGCAGGAGTGGGGCTTGCGGGTTTCAGGCGGCTACGCCACCAAGGAACCCGGCCACCGCCGCATCCAATTGACCGCGCTGGCTGGACGGGTCAAACCCGCGCGTATCCAGCTCCCCGCGCAGCCAGGTGTATTGCCGTTTGGCCAATTGCCGGGTGGCAGCAATGGCGCGCTCGCGGAAGGTGGCAGGATCACTCATGCCATCCAAAAACTCCCACGCCTGCCGGTAGCCCACGGCGCGGATCGCGGGCAGATCCAGCGGTTGCGGGTGCGCGGCAAGTTCCGGCAACGCGCGCAGGGTGCGCACTTCATCCAAAAACCCTTCTGCCAGCATCGCGTCGAAGCGTTGCTGGATGCGCGCATGCAAGGTTGCGCGTTCGGGTGGGGCCAGCACCAATTTCAACACCTTCAACGGACAGCGTGTGCCGCGTGCGTCGCGCTGCCAAGCGCTGATGGGCTTTCCGCTTAGCCGATACACCTCCAGCGCACGCTGGATGCGTTGGGCATCGGTGGCGTGGATGCGTGCGGCGGCGGCGGGGTCAATCGTGGCCAGCTCGGCATGCAGCGCCGCCCAGCCGCGCGCCTCGGCCTCGCCGGCAAGTTGCGCGCGCAGAGCGGCATCGGCCTGCGGCATGTCGGACAAGCCTTCCAGCAGCGCACGAAAATACAGCCCAGTGCCGCCGGCCAAAATCGGCAGCTTGCCCTTCGCCACAATCGCGTCGATGGCTGCGCGCGCCGCTACCGCGAAGTCTGCCGCCGAATAGGGTTGCCAAGGCTCACAGACATCGATCAGATGGTGCGGCACCTGCGCCAACTCTTCGCGTGTGGGCTTGGCCGCGCCGATGTTGAGACCGCGATACACCAGCGCCGAATCGACGCTGACGATCTCACCGTGCAAGCGCAGCGCCAGTTCCAGCGCGTACGCGCTTTTACCCGACGCGGTCGGGCCCATCAGCGCGATGGCGCGTGGGCGCAGGTCAAGCGTCATTGCGATTTAGCAGTGCGCTCTTTCGCCAACAGGCTGTTGCGGCGTGCGTACAGCAGGTACACCAACAAGCCAAATGCATTCCACAGCAGGCACCACAATTGTGTCTTGGCCGGCAAGCTGGAGAACAAATACACGCAGCCCAGAATGGCCACCGGCCCAATCAGCCAAGCCAGCGGCGCACGGAACACGCGCGGGCGTTGCGGGTCGCGCTTGCGCAGCACCAGTAAACAGGTGGATACCGCTACAAACGCCACCAGTGTGCCGGCATTGGCCAATGCGGCGATTTCATCCAGCCGCGCCACACCGGCCAGCGCCGATGTCACCAGCGCGGTGAATACGGTGATAGCAACCGGCGTGCCGCGCTTGCCCACCTTCGACAAACTGCGCGGCAGCAGGCCGTCGCGTGCCATCACAAAGAAGATGCGGCTTTGCCCATAGAAAAACGCCAGCAGCACGGTGGGCAGGGCAATCACGGCGGCGGCCGCCACGATTTTGGCCGCCGCGCCATGCCCCAATTCGCGCATGATCAAGGCCAGCGGCTCGGGGCTTTGGCCAAACGTCGTGTAGTGCATCGCGCCCACGGCGGCCAACGCCACCAACATGTAGATAAAGGTGCAGCCCACCATCGAACCCACGATCCCGATGGATAGATTGCGCCCCGGGTTTTTGGTTTCTTCGGCGGCGGTGGAAATGGCATCAAAGCCGTAGAAGGCGAAGAAGATGATCGCTGCAGCCGCCATCACACCGTATTTTTTGCCATCCGCGCCCAAGCTTTCGGTAAAACCGTGCGGCATGAACGGGTGCAGATTGCTGGCGTCAAATGCCGGCAGTGCAATCGCCACGAATACCGCCAGCGCGATGAGCTTGGCCACCACCAACACCGCGTTGAGGGTGGCGCTTTCACGCGTACCGGCCATCAACAAACCGGCCACCACCCATGTAATCAATACTGCCGGAAGATTGATCAAACCACCGGAATGCGAGCCCACGCTGATGGCCAGTGGCAGGTCAACCCCAATGCCCTTCAAAAACCCCACCGCATAGCCCGACCACCCCACCGCCACCGTGCTCACCACCAAGGTGTATTCCAGAATCAAACTCCAGCCCACCACCCACGCAATGGCCTCGCCCAGCACCGCATAACTGTAGGTATAGGCGCTGCCGGCGGCCGGCATCATGGTGGCCATTTCGGCGTAGGCCAAGGCCGCGCAGGCACAGACCACACCTGCGACCAAAAATGAAAGCAACACCCCCGGCCCGGCCAAATTGGCGGCCACGCCAATCAAGGTGTAGATGCCGGTACCCACGATGGCACCAATCCCCAACGCCACCAGATGCGGCCAACTCAGGGTAGGCACCAACCGCCGGCCTTCTTCGTGCACGGTGATTTGGTCGATGTCCTTACGTCGCAGCAAGCTTTGCATGGCGGGCCCGTGATGGATGATCTGGAGTGCTCGCAGTGTGAATCATTCGTGGCGCAGATGCGATTGCTGATGCGCGACACGACTGCCGAAATTATTGTTGGGCCTGATGCTGCTTGCGCGCATTGCTCCAGCGTTGGTAGGTCTCTTGCATCGCCAAATAACGCGGCGTGTCACGTAATGAATCCAAGCCTGGCAACAGTTTGAAGCCCACAAACGAGAACGGGCCGAATAATTGCATCACCGTTTCCATGTGATACAGCGCGCGGTCGGGATCGCCGGCCCGTGCAAACGCCACCGCCAAGGCCGTGCGCCGACTGGAGTCGGCCCAGGCATCTTTCGGCGCATTGTCCAGATAGTCTTTTTCGGCAGCACGCACCCCGGCCAAGTCCCCCATCAGGCCCGGTAACAGGCATGGGTAGTAAAAATATTCACCACTGGAAGACCAGCCCGCTGGATAGGGTGTTGCCAGTTTGTCCAAGCGTGCCTTGATCCCGGCCAAGTGCTGCTTGCCCTCTTTGATCTGGCCCGTGGCAAGCAGGCCTTCGGCTTCCGCAAATGCATAATTTTCTGGGTAGTCAGGTGACTGTCGCAGGCGCTCGGGCCACAGCTCTTCCGATAAGGATTGCTTGATCCATTGCCAATTGCGACTGGCCACTGCAATCCGGAACGGCAATGCTGCATAAAATTCGTTGGGCCCTTTCACCGCCGCCCATGCGGTACTCACGTTGCCGCGTACGTACTCACGTTCTGGGCTATAAAGATGTGCATCTTTGCCCAACTCGCTCAGGCGTTTGTAAAGCGGGGCCGCATCTTCATCCTGACCAAGGCTGATCATCGTGTTGGAGAGTTCCAACAAAATGTCGGTATTCAGAGGATCAAGAGCCAGCGAATGCTGAAACGCCGAAATGGCATCGGCAAAGCGCCCATCCCGGCGTGCAACCAAGCCGCGGGCATACCACGCTTCGGCAAGCCCGGGCGCGCGCTCGATCACCCGCGCCAACACCGACTCGGCACTGGTGTAGTCACGGCTTCCCCAGTAATAGAGATATGCCTGCGCGATCCATGTTTCCAACGCTTCGGGTGCCAGCCGGCGCGCTTGTTCCATCGACACAATCGCAGCATCCCGCGAGCTTGCATCGGTGAACCCATACCAGTAGCTGGTCAATTGCGCCCGCGCCTTGCGTGACCACGCATCGGCAAACTGCGGATCCAATGCGATGGCGTGATCAAATTGCTGGATTGCCGCCTGCAAGCGCTCCGGTGTTGCACGATCCAATACTGCCAGCAACTTGCCCTGCATAAATGCCTCGTAGGCCTGCAAGTTGCGGGTGGAGCCTGCCGCCAGCGCGCTTGCATCTGCGGGGCTCAAGGCCAGCTTCATGGAATTGGCGATGGCTTGGGCGATATCGGCTTGAATGGTGAACAAGGTTTCGGTGTTCAGCGCACGGTCGTAGGTTTCTGCCCATAGGTGGACATCGGTTGCGCCGTCGATCAACTGCACATTGATGCGCACCTTGTTGCCGGCACGCTGCACGCCGCCCTCCAAGACCACCGCAGCACCTAGTTCGTGGGCAATTTGTGGGATGGTCAGCTTGGTATCGGCGTAATGCATCATTGACGTGCGCGAGATCACTTTGAAGCCGGTGACTTTCGACAACTGGGTGAGCAGATCGTCATGGATGCCATCGACAAAATAAGCATCCTCCGCGTTGCCGCTGCGGTTACGAAATGGCAACACCGCAATCAACCCTTTGATTGGCGTCGTCGCCGTTGTCGATGCCAGCGTGGATGCGGCGGCTTTGGCATTACGCTGCTGCGCGCCTAGATAAAATTTATCAAACACAAAAAAGGTCAGTGCCGCCAAGAGCACCACGACAAAGGCGCGGCCGATTTGTTTGGAGACCCGTGCGGATGCGACGGCGTCTTCGGCCTGATCGCGGCTACGACGCCCGCGTCGTTCAACCCCCTGGTACGCACCATCAGTCCCCGACGTATCGGTTTCGCGCCGCAGTCCTTCTGGTGTCAATTCAAAAATCCAAGACACCACCAAGGCAGGGACGAACCCAATCGCCAGCAACACCACCACACTGCGCAACACCCACGTTGGCACATCAAACATGGGCAATACCGTGCCCGCAACCTGCGTGATGAGCCACGCACCGACCAAGTACAACCCGGCCATGCGAATGACGTTACGGCGGCGGAGTTCGGCGATGAAGCTCATGGATACGGCAGGTTCCAGACGGATGCAAAACAACCCTGAAATACCGACAAAAATCTATTTCAAACGCCCCTTGCAAGACTCTAGCAAACTAGCAACGCATTCGGTGACAGCGCCAGGACCATCACGCCTCATCCGGCCAAACGAGGGCCGGTTTGCCGGCATCCTTGCGCGGCATCGGCACTGCGGCCACCGCCTGCCAGACCTTCAGTGCGTCCACGGTTGCCGCCACATCATGCACACGCAGCAACATCGCGCCGTGCTGCGCAGCAATCAGATGCGCAGCCACCGAGCCTGCCACCCGCGTTTGCGGCTGCTCACGCCCGGTCAATTCACCAATGCTGCGCTTGCGGGATAACCCCGCCAGCACCGGCACGCCCAATTCGGTGAAACGGCGCAACTGCGCCAGCAACTGCAGATTGTGCGCGGTGGTTTTGCCGAAGCCGAAGCCGGGGTCGATGAGAATGTTTTTTTTGTCGATACCGGCCATCTCGGCCACGAAGATGCGCTCCGCCAAGAAGCGATGCACCTGCCCCACCACATCGTCGTAATGTGGCGCATCTTGCATCGTGCGGGGCTCACCCAGCATATGCATCAACACCACGGGCACCCGCAACTCGGCGGCGGCATCCAACGCGCCCTCGCTGCGCAGGCCACACACATCATTGATCATGCCCGCACCCGCAGCCACCGCAGCACGCATCACCTCGGGCTTGGATGTATCAATACTGATCGGCACCGACACCGTGGCCGCCAGCGCCGTAATCACCGGGATCACCCGCCGCAGCTCCTCTTCTACCGACACATCTTGCGCGCCGGGACGGGTGGATTCGCCGCCGATATCCAAAATCGCCGCGCCCTCCGCCGCCAGTTGCAACCCGTGCGCAATCGCCGCATCCGCATCGAAATGTTCGCCGCCACTGGCAAAGGAATCCGGGGTGACATTGACGATCCCCATCACCTTTGGATGATCGAGCCCCAATGTGCGGCCATTGCAATCAAGCTGGGGGGCGGTGTCGAACATAGATTTAAATCCCGATGGCTTCACTGGTGGTGGGAACAGGCAAACCCACCTTGGCACAAAATTTTGCCAACCGAGGGTCTTGCTTGTAACGCATGATCAATGGATCAATCAGCGTATTGCCTACCCCCGGGTCATGCGTCTGCCTAGCCCGTTCCAACCACTCAAATACAGCCTTGTCATCGCGCCGCAGGGCATACACCTGCGCGATCTGGTACGCGGCGACATCGCCATATTGTTTAATCAATTCTTGCACGGCCACATCCGCTGCAGAACGGTCTTTGCCTATCTGCAATGCCATCGTCCGCGCGATATCGTGCCAAGCGCCTTCTGGCTCATTCGTGGCCGCCGCCAACGCCGCCTTTGCATCACCTCGCTGGATCTGAATGATCGCAAGCTGTGCCCATGCCGAGTTGCCCTGCGGGCGCAACGCAATGGATTTGCGAATGGCATTTTCAGCATCATCCAGTCGGTTCAATCCGGAGAGATAGGCGCTATACCAATTCCACCAATTTGGCACCCTTGGTTCGCGGGCGATGGCCTCGTTTGTCTTCATCACGGCTTGCGTCAATTGCCCCTGTAACGCCAGCATGCCGGCAACGCTGAACTTGGTTTGCAAACTTGAGGGAGACAGCTCAAGCGCACGTTGATATTCGAATGCGGCACCACTCCAATCCAGCTCTGCATTCTCCAGCAACCACCCACGTGCCACATGCGCGTCGCCTAAATCAGGTGCCAATGCCAGCGCCTTGTCACTGGCGATACGCGCTTGTGCATAGGCATTCTGCGCATCGTTTCCCGTCAGATACAGGGCCGCCAGTGACGTCCAATTGCGGGACAGGGATGCCCATGCCCGTGCATAACGCGAGTCCAAATGTGTGGCACGAGTGAACTCATCAATCGCCCGACGGGTATCGCGCTCACTGCCCAAATCACTGAAAAAATTGCCACGCCAAAATGCGCTGTAAGCCTCCAGACTCCCGCTGGGCGGACGCTCTCCCTGCACCGACCCATTGCCATCCAGCAGTTTCACTTTGAGTGTATCGGCAATGGACTTGGCCAATTCGTCTTGCAATGCGAACAAATCACCCGCCGGACGATCGTATTGCTTTATCGACAACACCGTGCCGGTACGTGTATCCACCATCTCGGTACGCACTCGCAACGTATCAGCCGTGCGTTGCACACTGCCACTCAGCAAATAGCCCACCCCCAACTTGCTGCCGATACTGCGCGGGTCTTCCTTGCTGTTGCGAAACTGGAATGAAGAGGCACGTCCAATGACCCGCAATCCATTGACCGTGGAAAGCATATCGATCAAGTTTTCAGTCAGACCATCGGAAAAAAACTGCTGTTGCGGGTCACCACTGGCATTCAACAACGGCAGCACGGCAATGGACTTCAAGCCGGTGCCACCTTGTTCGGCCATGGCCGTTGCATCGGCAACACTAGTGGCATCACGCCGCAATACAAACTGGTTGGTGACAAGCAAAACTACCGCAACCAGCAAAACACCGATGATCCATTTATCAAGGCGGCGGTCATGCAAATGCGCAGCCTGATCATCCGCATCGTGCTCACTTTCTCGCTTCAGCCCATCTTGTGTGAACTCGTAAAACCACGCGAAGACGACCCAGAACGGGAAGCCAATCACTCCCGCAATAATGAACCAACGCACCGCCCAATCTGGAATCCCGAACACCGGCGCCAATTGCGCAATCCCCTGCGCCAACGCCCAAATAGCGCCGATATACAACGCCGCCGCGCGCAGCACATTGCGCCGCTTGAGCTGGTGAAACCAGTGCGCCAATTTACCCAATTGACCCTACCCCAAGGGATTCTTGGGAAGTATCGGCAAAGCCCGCATTATCGGCAACTAGGTAGCCTCAAACACACAAGCCGGGATTACTCCCGGCCCTGTGTCAGAGGCGTCGATGTCCGCTGTTGCTCAACGCTGCACCACCGGCCCACCGATCGACGCCGGCGGCGGGGTAGCATCGCCATCACGTTTGCCCTTGCTGGACTTGTCTTCCCAACCCACCGGGGGGTTGGGGGTGCGGCCTTCCATCAGTGCCTTGACCTGTTCGGCGTCGATGGTTTCCCATTCCAGCAGAGCGGCGGTCATGGCTTCCACCACGCTGCGCTTGTCTTCCAAGATGCGCTGTGCCACCGCATATTGCTCATCCAGGATGCGGCGAATTTCAGCATCGACCTTTTGTTGCGTGGCTTCGGAAATGGTCTTGTTTTGCACCCCGAAACCGGCATCGCTATCGG